>VMHT01063102.1_pt1 | contig 10259 bp, 8 predicted proteins | sample 4693611 | NCBI WGS metagenome assembly VMHT01 (sample SAMN12280063, study PRJNA550983) | marine metagenome | isolation source: seawater sampled from same location over 5 years 0.02-0.2 micron viral filtrate | place: USA: collected off the coast of southern California halfway between the port... ...
ATAGACTGGGACTTAGCTGCTATGAGGGCATCCCAAAGCTCGTGGAAGGACGAATGGCTTACATTGCTGTTCAGTATTCCTCTGATCTTGAGCTTTTGTGGGTCATGGGGCAGGGGTGTAGTAGCAGACGGATTTGAAGCACTGGCAGGTATGCCACAGTGGTATCAGATTGCATTGGGAGCTATCGTGAGTGCAAGTTTTGCTACACGATCTGCAGGTAAGTTTTTTAATAAGAGGAAGAAGTAATGGCGTTTAAATTATCAGGAAGAAGTTTAGGAAAACTAGAAGGTGTACATCCTGTACTGGTAGACACAGTTAAACGTGCCATTGAAGTGAGCAAAGTGGACTTTGGAGTGATTTATGGTGTCCGTTCCCTTGCAGAACAAAAAAGATTGTATGAAGCAAAAAGATCACAAACGATGAAATCTAAACACCTTGTACAAGAAGATGGATATTCACATGCTGTCGATTTAATGGCTTATGATGGTAGTGACCCAAGTTGGGACATCGTGATGTACGATGACATAGCTGACGCAATGAAGCAAGCAGCACTAGAAATTGGAGCTAAAATTTGTTGGGGAGCTTCATGGCATATAGATAATATAGCTGAGTGGGACGGAACAATGGAAGCAGCGATGAACGCTTATGTAGATTTACGTAGAAGTCAAAACCGCCGCCCATTTATTGATGGTCCTCATTTTCAAGTAAGCTGATGGCGTTACCTGAACGAGTCAAAAATAAGATGAAGGATGTAGGTCTGAGAGCAGTCAACAAAGCTCAAAGACTACCTGACAGTGATACATCTGGTAAATCACATCACGTTATGGCTAGTGAGGGTGGCAAGTATAAGTACATAAAGTTTGGACAAAAGGGTGTAAAGACTAACCAGACAGTTGGACAGAGAAAAGCATTTAAAAGTAGACACGCTAAGAATATAGCCAAGGGTAAATTATCTGCGGCATATTGGGCAGACAAAGTTAAATGGAGTCCAAGTAAAACTAAATCTCCTTCTAAGAAATGGAAAAAGGGTTCATAAATGGCACGACAACTTACAGAAAAACAACAAAAGTTACTAGCTGTATTATTTGACGAAGCAGGAGGTGACTTAGTTATGGCTAAGAAGTTAGCAGGATATTCTGATGCATCAAGCACAACAGAAGTAATGAGGGGCATCAAAGACGAAATACTAGAAGCTACACAAGACTATATGGCTAGAAATGCACCACGAGCTGCTGTTGCGATTGCAGGGGGTTTGATAGATCCAACAGAGCTAGGTATACGTGACAAACTAGCTGCAGCGAAAGAGTTACTTGACAGAACTGGTTTAGTAAAAACAGAAAAGATGCAAGTAGAAGCTACAGGTGGTGTGATGTTAATGCCACCAAAAGAAAAAGGCAATGAATAGATCATTAGGTAAGTGGACACTACCACAACCCACAGACATGAAAGAAGAAGAAGAGTGGGTAGCTATACCTAAGATAGCAAGAACAGTACCGTTTGGTTATGTTGTAGATGAAAACGATCCAGATGTTTTGCAACCAGTAAAGTTAGAGTTAGATTTATTAGAACAGGCAAGAGCATACACACGACAGTATTCATACAGGCAAGTTGCCAACTGGCTAACAAAAAACAGTGGACGAGAAATATCTCACGTAGGATTGATGAAACGGTTAAAGAATGAGCGACAACGTAAGAACAAAGTTACAAGCTTACGCAAGTGGGCAGAGTATGCCGAAAAAGCGATTAACAAAGCGAAAGAACTCGAAGAAAGTCGTACAGGAGCAAAAACAGAAGCCACCAGTTAAAGAAATAGAAATAGATGTACTACCTGTAGAAGAATCACACAATGTTATTTTTCAACCAAACAAAGGTCCTCAAACATCATTTCTAGCAGCAGGTGAAAGAGAAGTTCTATACGGTGGGTCAGCAGGAGGTGGTAAGTCCTACGCAATGTTAGCAGACCCTTTGCGTTATATGGGACATCCTGCATTTAGTGGCTTACTACTGCGTCACACCACAGAAGAGTTACGAGAACTTATATTTAAAAGTCAAGAACTCTACCCAAAAATATGGAAGGGTATTAAGTGGTCAGAACGAAAGATGCAGTGGGTAGCACCATCAGGTGCAAGACTATGGATGTCATATCTCGACAGAGATGATGATGTGCTACGATACCAAGGACTAGCATTTAGTTGGATAGGATTTGACGAACTTACACAGTGGGCTACACCGTTTGCTTGGAACTACATGAGATCACGTTTACGTTCTACATCATCTGATCTGCCAGTGTACATGAGAGCAACTACGAACCCCGGAGGTAGGGGGCATCACTGGGTCAAGAAGATGTTTATAGACCCTGCACCATATAACAAGGCATTTAATGCAACAGACATTGAAAGTGGAGAAGAACTCAAGTATCCTGCAGGACACAGCAAAGCAGGACAGCCACTATTCAAACGTAGGTTTATACCTGCTCGACTTACAGATAACCCTTATCTCTCGGAGCAAGGCGATTATGAAGCAATGCTTCTATCCCTTCCTGAACAGCAAAGAAGACAACTACTGGAAGGAGATTGGGATATTAAAGAAGGAGCAGCTTTCACCGAGTTTGATCGCAACATACATGTGGTTGAGCCTTTCCATATACCTAGTAATTGGACTAAGTTTAGGTCATGCGACTATGGGTATGGAAGTTATTCTGCCGTTGTATGGTTTGCTGTTAGTCCATCTGAACAGCTAGTAGTGTACAGAGAGTTGTACGTATCAAAGGTGTTAGCTACAGACTTGGCTGATATGATACTAGATGAAGAAGCAGAAGACGGCAATATAAGATATGGAGTGTTAGATAGTTCACTCTGGCACAAACGAGGAGACACAGGACCTAGCCTAGCAGAACAAATGATTATGAAAGGCTGTAGGTTTAGACCCTCTGATAGAAGTCGAGGAAGTAGAGTATCAGGTAAAAATGAAATACATAGAAGATTACAAGTTGATGAGTTCACCGAAGAGCCACGTTTGGTTTTTTTTAGCACATGTACTGACATCATCTCGCAACTACCTGCTATACCACTGGATAAAAAAAATCCAGAAGATATAGACACAAACTCAGAAGATCACTTGTATGATGCTCTAAGATATGGTATAATGTCAAGACCACGGTTTAGTGTATTTGATTATGATCCTGCAAACAGACAAACAAATAGCATGCCTGTAGCAGACGCAACATTTGGATATTAATATGGCTGAAGATAATATAGACGAAGAAGTATTTATGGATGACTCATCAATCGCTATCGAAGATACAGAGGTAGATAGTCAAGACGATTACAATAGTTCTAACATCATTCCATACATCATGGATAGATACAAAAAAGCTGATGACTACAGAGAGCAAGACGAGCAAAGATGGTTACGAGCATACAGGAACTACAGAGGTCTATATGGTTCTGATGTACAGTTTACAGAAGCAGAGAAGTCAAGAGTATTTATTAAAGTAACAAAAACTAAAACACTTGCAGCATATGGACAGATAGTTGATGTGTTGTTTGCTAATAATAAGTTTCCACTTACGGTAGAGCCAACAGAATTACCAGAGGGTGTAGTATCAGATGTAAGCTTTGATCCGAAAGAGCCAGAGAACATTAGAGGAAAACTAGACGAAATGGAAAGTCCTTATGGCTTTGCAGGTGATGGTAAAGATTTACCTGCAGGTTCTACAAAAGAAAGCTTGACGGACAAACTAGGACCTTTGGAAGGTAAGTTTGATGATGTAGATAATCTGAGAGAGGGTGTGGGTAAAACACCTTCAGCGATTACATTTAGTCCTGCAATGATTGCTGCAAAGAATATGCAGAAGCAGATACATGACCAGTTAGAAGAATCAAATGCAAACAAGCATCTACGTAGCACAGCATTTGAAATGGCTCTGTTTGGCACAGGTGTGATGAAAGGACCTTTTGCTGTAGATAAAGAATACCCTAACTAGGATGATGAGGGTGAGTATTCTCCTGTATTCAAAACAGTGCCACAGGTTTCACATGTATCTGTATGGAACTTCTTTCCTGATCCAGATGCAAACAACATGGATGAAGCACAGTATGTGATAGAAAGACACAAGATGTCACGATCACAGCTACGTGCATTAAAGAAACGACCACACTTTAGAGACACACTTATAGATGAAGCCATAGAGCTAGGTGAGAACTACAATAAAGAATACTGGGAAGATGATCTATCTGACTATTCACCAGAACATGCAATAGCACGATATGAAGTGCTAGAATATTGGGGTATGGTAGATACAAACATGCTCAAAGAACAGGGATTAGATATTCCTGAAGAGATAGCAGATCACGATGAAATACAGGCAAACATCTGGATATGCAACAGTAAAGTGTTACGAATGGTACTTAATCCATTTAAACCTGCTAAGATACCTTATATGGCTGCTCCGTATGAACTCAACCCATACAGCTTCTTTGGTGTAGGTATAGCAGAGAACATGGACGATACACAGACATTAATGAACGGTTTTATGCGAATGGCTGTTGACAATGCTGTGATGTCTGGTAATCTGTTAATAGAGATAGATGAAACAAACTTAGTACCGGGTCAAGACCTTTCTGTCTATCCGGGAAAAATATTCAGAAGACAGGGTGGTGCTCCGGGTCAAGCAATCTTTGGTACAAAGTTTCCAAACGTAGCTAACGAGAATATGCAACTGTTTGACAAAGCCAGAGTGCTTGCAGACGAAAGCACAGGACTGCCAAGCTTTGCTCATGGGCAAACAGGTGTCATGGGTGTAGGACGTACAGCGTCAGGTATATCCATGCTGATGAACGCAGCAAGTGGTGGCATAAAGAATGTTATAAAGAACGTAGACGATTATTTACTTAGACCATTAGGCGAAGGTCTGTTTAGATTTAACATGCAGTTTAACTTTGATAAAAAGACCAAAGGGGACTTAGAAGTGAAAGCTCGTGGTACAGAAAGCTTGATGGCAAACGAAGTGCGTAGCCAAAGACTTATGCAGTTTTTACAAGTGGCAAGCAATCAGTCACTTGCACCGTTTGCAAAGTTTCAGTATGTAATAAGAGAGATAGCCAAGTCACTAGACCTAGACCCAGAGAAGGTGACAAACAACATGGACGAAGCTGCATTGCAAGCAGAGATCATGAAAAAATTCCAACAGCAACAGCCACAACAGCCGACACCTCCTGCAGGGGCAAATCCCCTAGATCCAACAGGGGCAGGTGGTGCGACTATAGGAACAGGGCAAGTACCGTTGCCACAGGAACAAGGATTTACAGGAAATGCAGAACAACCTACAGGACAAGCTACTCAGCAAGCTCAAGCCACTGGTCAACAACAAGGACCAATGGGACAGCTTCAATGATTATATAAATTTTTTAATAGCACAAAACCACGCTGTTATGGAGCAGACAAACGAATTAGTTATACTGCACAGATCACAAGGTGCTATTATGATATTAAGACGATTGCGACAACTAAGAGATAATGTAAACGCAAATGGAAAGAATCAAACCTAATCCTAATAGACTTTTGGTTGGCAAGCCTACAGGAGAAATAACTAGAGCAGGTAGACCTGTGTTAGAAACTTCTGAAGGTGAAATGGTTTCTGAAAGATCACGAACTATACCCATCGGAGGTAAGTTTTATAATGTGCCTAGTATATATGCTAACAAAGAATATACAGAGGACGAGTTAAAAAAGGCTATTGAAGATAATAGGCTTATACCAACAAGTGAACACGACACTTATGAAGAAGCAATAGAAGCGGCTAAAGATAGAAGTGATAGTCTAAGACCTGAAGACGATAAAAGAGCAGCAATAAGGGCTAGGTTAGAAAAAAGCAGAAAAGGCTCTACACAAGATGAGCAAATGTCTCGCTTACTTGGTTCTCAAACAAAAGCTATTGAGGAACAATTTGAAGGTAAAGATGTATTTGATAGTGAGTCTGGAAAAGATTTTTTAGTAGGTGCGTCAGATTTTATTCCCGGAGTTAGCACAGCTAAAGATACTACAGATTTAGTTAGAAGTGTTTCTGAGCAAGATATGCTTGGTGCAGGAGTTGCCCTTTCATCTTTATTAGTGGGTGCTGTACCAGTTGTAGGAGGAGTTGCTAGAAAAGGTATAAAAAAAGCAGCAGAAAAGTTAAAATTAAAAGATGTAGAAAATAATAAAGAAAAAATAGTAGACGAAATAGAAGAGTCAAAAGAGTATATAGACGCTAAATTTTTAGACGAAGATAAAATACCCACAAAAACAACTAAGGGTTACAAATTATTTAGGCAAAAAGATGGAGAACTTTATCCATTATTTGTTGATACAAAAAGTCCTGTGCCTAAAGGTAGATGGCTAGAAGCAACAGATGCTTATCATTTTAAAGATTTAAAAGGTGTAAAAAGAACTCCTGCTAAGACAGGAGATGCACAACCAATAGCTGACCAAGCTACCGTTGACGAAATGAAAAAGTTAGGTATTAAACCTACTACCACAGAAAAAGCATTAAAACAGTCTCCGTTTGGAACTGTGATGTCTGTTAAATACCGACCCGGATGGCATGGTGATACAAGACCAACGGCTTCACATTTAAGAGAAGGACCTGATAGAGTTTGGGCAGAGGTTGAATTTTCTGATGATGTAGACTATCAATCTATAGCTAATAAAGGAGCTGCTAAACTTAAAGATGGAAGTATAAATACTAAAACGGCAGATTTAGATTATATACCTACAGGGGGAAGTTATAGATACAAGACAAACCCTAATATGGAAGGTTCTTGGCTTATAAGTGGTGAAATGAAAGTTAATAAAGTTTTGAGTGAAAACGAAGTAAAAGCTTTAAACAAAGCAAAAAATTTTAATCAAGGAGGAGCAGTGATGCAGGAACAAATGAAAATGGCTTTCATGCAAGAAGGTGGCATGCAGGACGATGGTGGTGAAACAGAACCAACGTCAGGCAACAAAGTACCGTCAGGTTCATTAAAAGAAGAAGTTGCAGACGATATACCCACAATGCTTAGTGAGGGTGAGTTTGTTTTTCCTGCAGACGTTGTGCGATACATTGGTCTTGAAACATTGATGAAGATGCGTCAAGATGCAAAGCAAGGCTTGAAGATGATGGATAAGATGGGACAGCTTGGCAACCCAGACGAAGCTGAGATACCAGATGATCTTCCATTTGGTATGGCTGACTTAGTTGTTATATCAGGTGAGATGAAAAAAGAAGATGATGACGAGAAAGAAGAAAAGGCTGAAGGTGGTGCAGTAGGACTACAAACAGGAGGACTGCTTAGTGATCCACGATTTACAAGTCAGGTGACGGCAGGTACACAGCCGACAGAGTATACGGAAGAAGAGAAGCAAGAAATACGAGACTCATTAAAGACTGCTCCTACTCGTGGATCTGTTACACTTAAAAAGGTAGTTAACCCAAACAATCCAGATGATTTTGAAATGCATCCGTTTGAGGGGGACGAGCCTATGTTCCCATTACCAGAGGGATACGTTGTAGATGATAGTCCTACAGAAGAACAGATAGGTGCTAGACCTAGAATGACCACAACAACAGATGATGATAGAGGTGGCTCTGATAGACCTAGCGTTGGTGAAGCACAGCCTGATCCTTTTGCTCAACCTCAACCTAGATTTGAAACTGCACAAGATACAGACATAATGGATGCAAACTATGGACTATTTAAAGAAGATGGTTCACCTATAAGTTTACAAGAAACTACATTTAATAATTTAAAAGATGAATATGATGCATTAAAGTCTAGTGGAATTAAAGAATCAAAATTATCTTTTCAGCAATACTATAACTTACCAACGTATGATAAAGTAAGATTTGCCTTGCAAACTAGATTAGGCACTGCTCCTACAGCAGAACAAGTCAACAAAGCATTAGAAGCATCCAAAGCAGGTGCTACAGGATTAGCAGGTATACTAAGTCCAGTTACAAGCTTTATAAGAAACATCTTTAGTTCTAAGGCGTCGGAAAGTATTAAAGCTGCAGATTCTAAGAACCCTACAATAAAAGCAAGACAAGAAAGACTTGATGCAGAAACCAGATTGAACAAAGTCTTAAAGGCTGATCCTAGAGATAAATCTGCAGTAACAAAAGATGCTTACAAACAATATTTAACAGATTTAAATACCCAGACTAAACCTTTAGTTCCTGCTCTAAACAAAGCAGATGCATTTTTGTCAGGTATTCGTGAAGATGATAAGGGTGTTCTTAGAGTATCTCAACCCGGAAATCCTAATGCTGAACTTACAAAAGGTGCATTAGGTAGAATAGAACAGAACAGAAGAGATGTTAGAGATAGAGTAGAGCAAAATGTTTTAACAAAGGGAAAAACAGCAGTGCCAACAGGTCCGGGCAGTTTTATGTATGTTCCTTCACAAGAGTCTGGGGACAGCGAAGCTCAACAAAGAGCCAGAGATGAAAATCCTCTTGAAGCTTCTCTAAGTCAAAACCCTGCGTATCAAAGTCAAGAAGAACTAGCAAATCCTTTTAGGAACAAAGGAGGTATGTCTAAAATGTACGTAGGAGGTGTACCCACTAAACCTATGAAACCACAAAGACTGAACAAAGGTGGTATAGCTTCACCTAAAGCTAAACCAAAGAAAATGAAGAAGGGTGGATTGGCTTCATCACGTAAAAAATAAATCCACATTATGTTGGCTACCTAACTCCCCATCAACATGGCAACAGTTAGCCCTAACGAAAGGTAAAGTAAATGGAAGAACCAAATGTAATGGTAAAAGACGCTACACCTAAAAAGGTGATGGCATTAGCATCTCGGAAATATTCAAGAGATGATAGGATTAAAAAAGACGAAGAGGAGTTAGAGAAACTTCTTGCCGAACAAAAAGGCGAAGCAACTGAGGAACAAAAGGCTGAAGAGGTAAAAGAGGACAAAGAGCCTGAACCAACCAGTGCAGAAGAAAAGACGTTTAAAAAGCGTTATGGTGATCTGCGTAGATACTCTCAGCAAAAAGAGACTGAACTGCATGAGCAGGTTAAAGCACTCAAGTCACAGTTAGATGAAGCAACTAAAAAACAAATAAAGCTTCCTAGCAGTGATGAGGACATTGAAGCATGGACAAAGCAATATCCTGACATTGCAGCAGTAGTTGAAACAATAGCTATCAAAAAGTCTCTTGAGCAAGCCGAAGGTCTTGAAAACAAGATCAAAGAGATCAACGAGATGCAACACTCAGCTACGAAGGAAAAAGCTGAAGTTGAATTATTAAAAATGCATCCTGATTTTGCTGACATAAGAGAAAGTGATGATTTTCATAACTGGGCAGAAGAACAACCAAAGTGGGTTCAACAAGCTCTGTATGATAATGATACGGATGCAAAGGCAGCTTCTCGTGCTATAGACTTATATAAAGCTGACAAAGGTATCAGCAAAAAGAAGTCAAGTAATAAAGATGCAGCTTTTGCTACAAACACGAAGTCAACGAGAACTAAACCTCAGACAAATGAAGAGTCTTCATATCTGAAGGAGTCTCAAGTACAAAAGATGTCTTCACAGGAATATGAAAAGCGAGCCGATGAAGTCATGGAAGCTATCCGAACAGGAAAGTTTGTTTATGACGTATCTGGATCAGCTAGATAAAAAAAGTGTTGACATTCTTAAAAATATATGTATAACTATGTATATACTACAAATGTACACATATAACCCCTTTAAGGACTACTTATAAGTGTACATTATTCTAACAAAAAACAATGTGATGAGAATAACCTAGTTTAACTAGCCCAGAGTGTACATCTGCACCTAGAACTAAATTAGCCCCTGTATCAGTAATTGTAATTTGTATCTGTGAACCTGAAAAAGTAAGGAGGATTAACTATGGCTTTTTCAACCGCTGCAGGTTACGGCAATTTACCTAATGGTAACTTTTCGCCAGTAATCTATTCCAAACAGGTACAGCTTGCTTTTCGTAAGTCATCTGTTGTGGAAGGTATCACAAACTCTGATTATTTCGGTGAGATTGCTCAGATGGGTGATACTGTTAAAATTATAAAAGAGCCTGAAATTACGGTAAAATCGTATGCTCGTGGCACAACAATCACACCTCAAGACTTGGACGATGAGGATTTTTCTCTAGTCGTTGACAAAGCAAACTACTTTGCATTTAAAGTCGATGACATTGAGGAAGCTCATTCACATGTCAACTTCCAATCTTTAGCTACTGACAGAGCAGCTTATAGACTTTCAGAT
>VMHT01181741.1_pt1 | contig 10259 bp, 12 predicted proteins | sample 4693611 | NCBI WGS metagenome assembly VMHT01 (sample SAMN12280063, study PRJNA550983) | marine metagenome | isolation source: seawater sampled from same location over 5 years 0.02-0.2 micron viral filtrate | place: USA: collected off the coast of southern California halfway between the port... ...
AGTTCCAGCAGGGATAAGAACACCATCGATGTTATTTACTGTAACAGCACCTCTTGTAGAAGCGTCATTTAAGTATTTCCAACTAGTTTTATAGAAGTCATAAGAACCTCTTCTAAAACCAGAGAAACCTAGATTAAGAGCCATGTCTTCTGAATTTTCAAATAATCCATAAGCAACACCTCCAGCTACTCCAGAAGAAACTTGACTTAACATATTGTCAAATTCAAGATCCATATCTCTATTCAAGAAAAGCATGTTTTCTTCAATAGCACCTTGAGTATCTAAGTTTTTAAGTACTTGATCGAAATCAGAAATACCAGTTGCGCCAGCGAATCCGCTAAATACATTACCTCTTGCAGTAATTGCAGCAAAAAGACCTTCAGATCCATGAGCATTTATAGTAGCTGAGAATCCAGGTACATTTGCTTGTTGAGCAGCAAAACTGTTACCTCCAGCACCTGTAGCTAATTCAGATTCAACCATTGCCATTTCTAAATAGTCATCAAATCTTAATCTTGTTTCAGATTCAGATTTAAGATACCATAAGTATCCTGATGTACCATCTTCAGTAGCAACTTCTACCCAACCAATTTGAGCCATATCAGAACCATTGATAGCATATCTATCTTTGATGATAATCGGCTGATTAGAATATTGAGTAAATTGAGGTTCTACAGAAAAAGTTCCACTTGCAGTTCCTTTTGCAAATAATGAACCATATACAAATATTTTTATATTTGTTCCACCAGCACCTAAAGTAGACCAGTTACCCAAAGTAAAAGGATAAGCAGTTACATCTGTAGTTGTACCAGCACCAGCAGCGACTGCTCCAACAATACCTTTAATAGTAACTCCCGTTGCAGGGTTCATTGCTACAATAGTATCATTCGGTGCAATTGCATTTTGTATTGTACCAGCATTAGTAGGTACATTAAAAACAGCTCCAACTCCAGCAGGTGCAGTACACCCAGTATATGCAATATGTAGTCTGTTTTGTTCAGACCAAATTACTTGATCTGATGTCATTGGCATTTCAGCGCCAACCATTCTAAGGAAACCACCTAAGGTTCTGTTTCCATATCTTTCAACTTCTTGCTCATATATCTCAGGAAGATATTGTTGCGCAAAGTCATTAGCTCCACCATCGAAAGCTAAGTAGTTACTTTGTAACGTTTGTTGTACTTGTGAAGGCACTATTGCGCCAAACACAGGGGCTATTGTTCCCATAATAATTTAAATTGTTTTAGTTAAATTTACGTGTTTTGATTTTCAATTTTGAAGAATCAAGTCCACTAATCGCTTTTACTTTTAATCCTCCAACAAAAACGTCTTCTGGAGCTGTTGCTCTAGCTTCTGTTTTTACGTTTTTAGATTGTGCAGCAAGATCTTTTACAGCATCGGCTTTGCCTTGCTCGTAAAAATGTTGTGCTATAGTGTCAGCATTATTAGCAGTGTACATAGCTTTATGATAACCTTTCACATCTTTAACATTTCCTTCTTTATCTAAGAACTTCTTAATGGTGTTGGAAATATTTGATTGACTATCAGCAACGTCGTTTACATTTTTTATTCCATATCTAAATTTTTTTTCTCCTACTGAAAAATCAAAACCTTTGAATTCAGGGCCGAAATAATCTTTAGTGTCGGACTTAAATGTAGTGTGTTGCTTGTCTGCTACTACTTGCTCTTCGTTGTAGCGATTGAAAAAGTCAACAGCTTTTTTCTGTTCTTGAGTAACGCCGGGTCTCAACTTGATTTCCTCGTAATACTTACTCTTTAAACCTTCTAAATGCTCTTTGGCTTTTGCAACCTCTTCTTTATAAGCGAGTTTCGCTTTTCTAACGTCTCGCTCTTCATCTACATCCTCATCCCAAGAGAAATTATCTTCAATCATGAAATTAATTTCTTCAGAATTTAAATGTGATTTCGTTTGTTTATAATACTCTCTTAATAAAGTATCATTGTCTACGTTTGAATAATCATGATTTAATCTTACATAATCTTCTAATGTTCCACCAGTTTCTTTCATAAAGTCTATGACTTTTACAATATGTTCTGGTAACGTAGGTATATCTTCTTTAGGAACATCTTGTGATACTATAGCTTCTACTTTATCACTAGGTTCCATTTTTTCACCTATTTCAACAACCTCTTCTTCCTTTACAGGTTCTTCGATTATTTCTTCAATTATAGGTAATTCTTCTTTTGTTTCAGATTCAATAGACGCATCGGGCTTTGTATCGGATTCTCCTCCTTTAATTTCCACCTTTTGTATATCTCCGGATGATTTATCATCAGGTATTGTTCCTGTTTCTTGCTTTTGAACGGCATCTTGTTGATCTTTTAGTTCTTCAGTTTTTTCAACTGGTTTTGATAAATCTACTTTTATAGGTTCATCACTTTTTACGAGATTTTTAGGTCTTTTGACCTTAAGCTTTCCAGCTTTTTCTTTGGTTTCTGCCATAATATAATAATATAAAATTAATAAAATTGTTTATTGCAATGGTTGCAATGGGGCAAGCTCAGAATTTTCCTCAAAATTAGTAGGAGGTAAATCATTTTGTCTTTGACTAATCATTTCTGATTGTTGACTTGCTTGTATTTGAGTTCTTTTATCTTTTCGATCTTCAATTTGTGCTTCTTTTTTTGTGCTTGCATCTACATCCATTTGTTTGAGTTTCATATCATACTCAAATTGTTGAGCCATTTGTGCCCTTTCAATTTCTGCTTCAGTTTCCATTCTCTGAATTTCAAAATCAGATTTAGCTTTTTCAAATTGAACATTTGTTTCATTAACTGCTTGTGCTTTTTGTACATCTGACATAGAGGCTCTTTCAGCAGCTTCAGCGTTAGAATCTGCTTGTGCCTTAATATTAGCCATTTGAGATTGTTCATCAGCTTGTTGTTTTTTAGTTCTTTTATATTTAAGAACTTGATTATCTAATGTTAAATTTTTAATTTCCCTAATATCAATTGCATCTTCAAGGTATATTTGATTTTGTTGTAAAGCCATTTGAATATTTTGTTCAAGCATAGCTTTTTCTTCTTCTTCAGGTTCTAATTCTAAAAATACTCCAAAATCATATAAATGTAAATTATCTATTTCACTTAAAGTAGCTACATTAAATTTTCCTATACTAGCCCTTAAAGCATCATTTGTTAATTCAAAATCTAACATATCTGAAACTCTAAGAGAAATATTTTCACAAGTTTTTAATGTTAAATATAAAGCTCCATTTAAAATATGTTTAGTTGCCGTATTAGATGCATTTGCTGCCATTTTTTGTAAACCAACTAAAGCATCTTTATCAGGCATACTACCATCTCTAGCTTCATTAAGTCCGGTTACATCTCTAATCATTTGTAAATAATACTGATAAGTATTTATTAAAGATGCTATTTTACCATTAGCACTAGATGTTTGTAATTCTTGAATAGGTACTTTACCTCTATTAGGATCACCATCTTGAGTTAAACTTCTACCAACTATACTACCAGTTTGGAAATACATATTAAGCGCTTCCTGTGGATTATAATTAGTACCATTACCTAAATCCACTTCAGAAAGACCATCAACATCTACAAATACCCCATCTGGAACCATTCTAGCAATTACTTGTTGTAATTTTAACGATGTTAATTGAATCATATCTGCAAATCCTGTAATACGATTTACTAATGAATCAATTCTACCTTGATACATATGAGGAGCAACTATATTATAATTCATATTAACTTTAGTTAAATCACTTTTAGGTCTTGTCATATTTTCAGACATTTCCCATTTTAACATTTGTTCTACTCCTAATACTTTAGCTCCAGTAAATAACACTTCAATTGTTCTTGAAACTCTATCGAAATTATCACTAGGTGGAGGGTTGAAAAAATCAGGTTTTTCTAATGCTTTTTCTAATCCTTGTTCTGTATGTTTTAGTTTAAATACTTGATCTATATAGGTTTTGTATTCAAAATACATTACTTGAACTAAATCATTATTATAAGGTCCTCTTAAATATCCTTCTCTACCTGGAAACTTTTGAATTCTTTTTAAATCTTCATTAGTTAAATCAGGAAATTCTTTTTTTAATTCTGATATGGTGATAGATTTTATTTCACCTACATAATAAATATCTTGAAAATTTGGATCATTTGTATAAGACCAAACCATATTTGCAGGATTTACATAATCTATTACAACTCCTTCAGATTTATTAAAACTAGTTTTTACAGCTCCAATACCAATTGTAACTATATCTTCTACTACTCTTTTATTTGTTAATGTATATTTATTAAAATCTAATACATTGTTAATTACTTCTTCCTCTGCAATTTCTACTGATTGTTTGTAGTTTAGTTGCATATGCACTTCTAATTCCTCTTTATTTTGAGGTAAATTAGCTTCATCTATAGAAGTATATACATTAGCTCCTAAATTATTTTGTATACTTTCTAACAAAGGTTTACTCATCATATCCCTAAGAAGTAGATTAGCATAGTTAGTTCTTTGTTGAGTAGAAAAAGGATCTTGAGCAAAAGCTTTTATATCATAATCTTTTGATGAAATACCATTTACTACTATATCTACAAATTTAGGTATAATAGGTACTGGTTTCCAATCTAAATTTAAATAAGACAAATCACCATTAATAGATAATTCATCTTTATATTTTTGTACAGACTGTTCTCCACGAGCGTATAATCTTAATCTATTAAAATTCTGGTATCCCGTGTGCCATCTACTACTATTAATTCTTCCACCTCTAAACCATTCATATTCAATAGCTTGCCCTACTTGCAAACCATATTCCCAACTAAGCTTTTCCGCCACAGGTACCACCTGACTTGGAAATGAACTATTAGTACTTGTATTAATCATTTATTAATTATTTTTGATTTATGGCCTTTGTTATCATATCTTGAAAAATTTAAATTAACTTTTTCTTTAATAACTTCAGCAACTGGTCTATATTTATTTTTATTACACGCCATAATAGCTAAACCTGAACTTATAGAAGCATCATGCTTTGTTCTATTATTAATATCAAATGTTGCCCAATCTTCTAATGTTCTTTGAAAGTACATTGCACCATATTGTTCGTTGTTGTAACCTACAAAACTTTCAATATAAGCTTCAATTGCAGCAGCATGTGCTTGTTTTATATCTTCACTTGAATTAGGTATTCCACCCACTTCTTTTTCAGCCACAGATAATTTATATAATGTTTTATCTGGACGGTTCATAGAATATGCTCTATAACCTCTTCTTTTTAAATAATATAATAATCTAGGTTTATTATTCTCTGCTAATAGTGGCATTCCATAAAAATATAATGCCATAAGAACATCTTCAAAAAATATCTCTGCTGTTTGTGGCCTAGATATATATTCTAAAAAGAATAAATTAGGTGGACAATTATCCATTGTAAACTTAGTTAATCCATGAAGAGATCCTTTTGATCCTCTTCCGTCTACTGTACCTGATATATCATAAGAGTCACATCCAAAAGCACCCATATGTTCGTTTGCTGGATATTTTCTACCATTTTTAACAATATATCTATTTTGTTGATGTCTATCTGGAACCCATGATACTAAAAACCTACCTTGTTTGCTTGGCATAAATTGTACGCTAGTATCCTTAATCCCATCTTCCCACTGAAAATTACCCTGAGTTAGTACTCCTGAGTGTTTTAAATCTTCATTATAATCAATTTGTTCGTAAATCTTAGTTAGATTAAATAAAGATTGTTTTGTTTCATCTCTGAAAGCATGTTTTTCAGTACGTGGAAACTGTCTATATAATTCGTTTAATGCATCTGGATCGTCCTTAAGACCATCTACTTCATTCTCCCAATGTTGTATGACCCCAATCTCAATCTCTTGGTCATCGATTCCTTTAATTGGGGATTTCGGAGTGTCAAAGACAGGGTATCCATAAGTATCGATGTATCCTTCGTAATTCCATTCCATAGGAATGAACAAGCTATATAATCCTGAGCTAGTCTGTCCATTGCGGTTTCTTTTGGTAACATTTGAGTCATCGTATAATTTTTTAAAGTTTCTACCTCCTTTATCTAAAGCGTTTGAGGTACTACCCATCATACACTTACCAATTACTTTACTTCCTAATCTTAACGTCGTTTTCGTGACCCTCCAGTTGTTGAGGATGTTCTCGGGTTTTTCCCATTTTCCTGCCTCATCATGTACCAGTAACGCAAGTTTCTCTCCATCATAGGAGTTATCTCCCGTGTTTTTCCAATCAATTGTAGTATCGAGTCCAACGATTTCTTCGAGCCTCTCATTCGTATCAAGTTTTTTACGAGTGAATCTCGACGCTGGAACTCTATATGCCAGCTCTGTTTTCGGTCGGTCCATTCCATCTTGGATCGGTTTGAAGAAGAACGGGTAGTTGACCGAGATCGGGACGATTTTATCGGTAAACATTTTTTTAGCATCGGCTCCCGACTTTGATAAGACACCGAATCTAGCATCGCTTGATATTGTGGCCATGTTAACTGTTTCGCCCGATGCCATAAAAGAGAATCCTGAACGCCTGTTCTTAAGATAACACATACCGTATGCCCTTTTGTCTGCTTTGCATGCTTCCCAGAATATGAAGAATAACCTATTTGCTTCCCTGAAGTCCGCTTGTCCCACGTCGATTTTTGACCACTGCAAATACATGTAGTGAGTACCAGTAATATAGGTAGAAATACCTTTGTTATAAAACCAGAAACCTTCGTCTCTTCTTTTAAACTCTTCATCGATGTAGTCATGTAATTTATTTTTAAAAGTTTCAGGATAAGATTTCCAATCAAATATAGTTTTTATATGTTTTAATTCTTTCCTTCTTTCAAATACCTCCCAATATTGTTCTAATTTTTTATTAGATCTTTTATAAGGATTATCTTCTAATGGTAATGCAATTGTAAGATTTTGTATTTCATAAATCTCACCTATTTGTCCAGTTCGACTAATTACTATTAGATCGTGTTCTTTATTATAACCATACTCCCATTTTTTAGACTTGTTAAGTCTTTTAATAACATGAGGTTTTATAGGTTCTACTATTTTATATAATGTTTGTTTGTACATTATTTTGATCTTCTTTCTGCAAACCCACTGAAACTAGTTTCTTTTTGTTCTAGAGGTTTGTCTTCTAGTATACTGCTTTCTTCTTGAATTCTATTTAAAATTTCAAAAGCATCAAAGATCGCTAGTTTTTTTGTAGCTGCAGCATTTTTTAATCTATCTGCTGAAATATCATCATCTGAATCTACGATAGCTTCTTTAGCTACTTTAATAAGTTCCTCAACTGCTTTGTGCCCAGCTTGGATTATATTCAACTTCGTTTCCTTGACGTTCATATTTAATTACAATATCATTAGATTTCATACAATAAAGACGCTTACCGTCTACAATAAAGTCATATTCTCCGTATGGAGTATAACCTACAAGGTCTCCCTCGTTGATTCCTAGCACTTCTAAGGCACTATTTCCATATTTCAATACCCCAATAAGCTTTTGCTCAATCCAGTTGTTTATTTCAACTTCATCTCTGAGGGGTGCAATAAAACATCTATTGCCAAATGCCTTCCATTTATCTTTTCTTTTATATAAATATACTTGATCTGGTTGAACAAAGTATAAATTATCTTTGAAATAAGACTTACTGTTTTTTTCGTTTCCTCTAATATCATAAAATCTTCTAAATACATTATGGTGAATCATTAATAAATCCCCAGGTTGTACTGTTGTTTTATATGCTAAAGGAACTGCAATAACTTTTGCAATGTTATTAACAGATTTATAACTTTCTACTTTAGTATTAATTATAAGGCTTTTGTCACCTATCTTTATTTCATTATTATATCGCTGGCCGTAAGGCTCAACGATAAAATCAAATAAACTTTTCATTAATATTCTAAATCATATTCGACGGATATTGCCATGTTAGAGTTAAACTTTTTCCATGGCAATACCTCATCATTCTTTTTGATAAAAATATTATAAGAATTGTCTTTTTGATCAGCGAGTATATGAGATATAGTATGTCCTCCATACACTGACTGACCAACAGAATAATGCATTGCATCGGTTTTATAATCAGAACCAATGCTGATTTTTCTGATACTTGAAGACATTATTTCTTATCTTCTTCTTTTTCAATTGGTTCGAAAGATCCGTCTTCTAAGTTAATATTTATAGATCCATATTCTTTCTCAAGTTCCTTTTTGAATTCTTCAGTTTCCTTATTAATTTCATGGAACTTCCCTAATACTGCGGATTTTTGGGCTTCTAAAAATCCTGTTTCATTTAAAAGTTTATTCAACTCTTTTTGAAAATCTTGGATTTTCTTCAATTGGTCTTCGGTAATCATTTGTTTTGCTTCACTCATTTTGATTAAATTTAATTTAGTTATTTACGTATTAATATAGTTACAGGTTTTATTTATTTTTTAAATAAACTTGTAGCTTTTTCTGTTGTTCGACCTCCGAAATAGGCTAATACCACACTCATCATTACTTTCTCGAAAGTATCATTCCAAGTTTCACCTATGTGAAATGGTATAGTTTCTACGCTATCTAATATCCCAGCTAATGAAAATACTATAATACACCACACTAAAACTAGTGGACGTACGTTTTTCGAAAGCCAAGAATCTGACATGGAATCGGCTTGCCATCTAGAAGTGATAGATTCCATTTCTTTATTTTGTTGATCGAATATAAGTTGTTGTAATTTTATTTTGTCTTCACCACTTACATCTGATTTACCTATAGCTGCTATAGCTTCTCCTGGTGACGTTACTCCTTTAAGTACATTCCCTAATGTAGGGTTTACTATTGAAGCAGCACCAAATAAAAGTTTACCTACAGTAGTTTCTGCAAATTTCTTTTTAGGTTTTGACATGTTATTTATTTTGTTTTCTAGGTGAACTAAATTTACTCATGACTTTTATCTTTTCTTTTTTTAATTCTTTCAGCTTTTTTATCGCTTATTTTTTTACTTTTTGTTGTAAAAGTGCCATCTTTCTTTTTTCTACGTACAGTTTTTCTTTGATCACCTTGATAATCTCTTCCTATTTCAACACTTCTGTGAGTTTTATCTCCTTCTCTACCACCTCTAACATATTCAGTAGATCCTTGACCAGCAATACCTTCTGATTCTATTTTTACTCTTTTTGGTTCTTTTTGTAATAAAGGACTTTTTGCCATAAATGGCGAACTAAAATTACTCATAATTAACTATTTTTATATGCTTCTTTTTCCCATGCTAAAGCTGGAGATCCTTCTTTCATTTTAGATCTTAAATATTTTTTACCTTTCCAATAAACATACTTATCGTCATAATCTAAATCTCCTCTTTTCATTTGATTTATATGAACAGATTCATGATTAATAACATCTTGTTCTTGTTTAGGATCAGTTATATCTTTGTTTATTAAAATACTTCCATTTCTATCAGCTTTTCCTAAAATACCTTCTTCTAAAGGCACATGATATACTGGTGTGTTATCTAGAGAATATGGTGGATTATTAAGTTTAAATGCCATAGTTATTTTCCTGGAAATAATTTATTTAGAGTCTCTTTTCGTTGAGCGCAACCGCAGGGTATATTTAAACCCTGCGATACTGCGTCTACAACTTTTTTAATACCCGTAGTTTTAGTAAACGACTCTATTTTGTCTCCTAAACCACGTTTCTTCATTACGATAATACAATCGCAGAAATAGTAATTCCTGATGGTAAGCTAACTTTTGCTTTTACACCGCCTGGATTAGCAGTTAAAGCATAGTTAACAGCTTCTCTCATCGAAGGATCAGTTCCTGTAGATGTGTGAGTAATCGTAATTAAATCGTTAGCAGCTGCTGCACCATCTAAATAAATTTTAGTTGTTACGTTAGCCGATTGGTCAACGTACACAATAGCTTCAGCACTTACTAAAAATTCTCCTGCATCAAGTCCTGCTGCTGAAGAATCAAGTGAAATAAATTTTGCCATAATTTTTGTTTTTTGATTTTTGTTAATGATTTTTGTGAATGTATTTATGATTGAGTTTTATACAGACTCTACTGTCTTTCTTTTACTTGCCATCACGCACATCCGGTTTCCCAAATTCAAACTTAACACCGGCCATGTTATTAGTGGATGGACGCGCGTCAAAATTACTAAGTTTGTTTGTAATACCTAGAATCGATTGAGCAGCTTTACCAATTTGTTTTTTAATGGATTTTTTTGGCGGAGTAGAACTTTTAG
>VMHT01055678.1_pt1 | contig 10258 bp, 19 predicted proteins | sample 4693611 | NCBI WGS metagenome assembly VMHT01 (sample SAMN12280063, study PRJNA550983) | marine metagenome | isolation source: seawater sampled from same location over 5 years 0.02-0.2 micron viral filtrate | place: USA: collected off the coast of southern California halfway between the port... ...
GTGCAAATGTTGCCTTAGACAAGGCAGATAAAGACAGAAACACTAAAAAAAGAGGAGATAAATAATGGGAAAACTATGTCCAAAAGGTAAAGCTGCAGCTAAGCGGAAATTCGATGTCTATCCTAGCGCATATGCAAATATGTACGCAAGTGCTGTTTGTTCAGGTAAAGTAACACCAGGTGGTAAGAAAAACAAAAAAGCTGATGGTGGTATGATTGGAAATGGCAATAAACTATCACAATCTAGAAAAAAAGTTTCACATATGAACAATGGTGGAGTTGCTAGAGGTTGTGGTGCAGTTATGGAATCTAAAAGAAAAGAAACTAGTTACGCATAATGGCAAAAGGACTTAGATCGTGGGTAAAAGAAAATTGGGTAGATATAGCCAATAAAAAATCGGATGGATCATATCCTAAATGTGGTAGATCTGGAGGAGAGAAAAGAAAAAATTACCCAAAGTGTGTGCCAGCAGCAAAAGCATCTGGTATGTCAAAAGGCCAAAAGAAAACTGCAGTAGCTAGAAAAAATAAAGCTGAGGCTGGTGGTAGAAGAGCAGATAAAAAACCTAACAGAGCAGCAACATTAGCATCAGGAGGATTAGCTGTACGTGGTTATGGTATAGCTATGAGATAATGGCAAAAACTCCGGCATGGCAACGTAAAGAAGGCAAAAGTAAATCAGGAGGCCTAAACAAAAAAGGAGTAGCTTCTTATAGAGCTGCTAATCCAGGTTCTAAGCTTAAAACAGCAGTAACAACAAAGCCTTCTAAATTAAAACCAGGTTCAAAAGCCTCTAGTAGAAGGAAGTCTTTTTGTGCTAGAATGTCTGGCATGAAGAAAAAATTAACAAGTAAAAAAACAGCAAATGATCCTAACTCAAGAATTAATAAATCTTTAAGAAAATGGAACTGCTAATGGATACAAATAAAATAACAAAATTAACTGCAGAGGTTATAAAACAAGCCACAAAAATTGCAGATGAGCACTCAGAGTCAGATGAAGATACAATTTTTATTGCAAATGCATTTTTAAATGCATCAAAAATACTATATACTCAGGCACTAGGTGAAGAGATAGCTACAAGTCTTTTACTAGAAGTTATGAGACAAAGTTTTGGCGATCATAATCGCACTTTACATTAAGGAGATAAAAATGAAAAAGATAGACGCAGAAAAACAACCTGGTCTTGCAGCTTTAAAAAAGAAAAGACCAGATGTTACAAAAAAAATGGGCTTTATGAAAAAAGGTGGAAGTCCAAAGAAAATGATGGGTGGTGGCATGATGGATCCCAACAAAAAAATGATGGGTGGTGGCATGATGGGTTACATGGCTGGTGGTTCACCAAAGGTAGAAAAAGGTATTGAAGTTATAAAAATGCCTCAAGAAATACCAACACCAAAAGCAGGACAACCATTAACAGTAGCTGCCAAAGGTCATAAAGGTTACAGTAAAAAAGTAACAATTACATAGGAGGATAATATGAAACTTATTAAGGATGTAATAGAGTGGCTTAAAGAATGGAACGATTGGAATATGAAAGACTGGATTAAAGCTGGTATCATATGTGGAGTCGTTATCATGATTTTAGGATCAATCTAAATGTGGCAACTATTAGCTAAGCCTCTTCTCGGAGTCGTAACAGACTCCGTGAAAGGTTTTGTCGAGACAAAAAAATTAAAAAGCGAAGTTAAGATTGCTCAAATAGCAGCGGAAAAAAAGAAAAACGAAGACATAGCTACAGGTGCAATTAAGTGGGAGCAAAGTGCTGTCGATCAAATGAAAGGCAGCTGGAAAGACGAATTTGTTTTACTAGCCCTAATGATTCCTGCGATTTGTTCGTTTATAGGACCATTAAGACCACACATAGCAGAAGGCTTTGAGGTTCTTTCAAATTTACCAGAGTATTACACCCACCTCTTATATTTAGCCTGCAGTGTCAGTCTAGGGGTTAGAGCGGTACCTGGCATAAAAGGAATGATTAGTAAAAAGAAATAGTATATGGATCCATTAGAATTAATTGAAGAATTAAACAAAATACTTAAGAATAATAAAAGAACAATAGAAGATGTTGTATTGACAGGAGGTGCAACAGACTATACTAATTACATGTATCTAATGGGTCAATTAAAATCATTAGATAATGTAGAACAAGAATACAAAGAGTTCTTGCAAAAAAGGAGAATACAAGTTGAGTAAACCAATACCAGATAAAGTGCTTAATTTCGGCACAGCAAAAAAAGAACAGGAAGAACAACCTGACGTTGCAAAAATCAATAAAAAATTAAAAGATAGATTACCTAAACCCACTGGTTGGAGAATAGTAATTTTACCTTATAAAGGCACAGGTAAAACAAAAGGTGGTGTCATATTATCAGATCAAACAGTAGAAATGCAATCCGTAAGCACAACATGTGGATATGTTTTAGCAGTTGGACCTGATGCATATAAAGATTCAAACAGATTCCCGGAAGGTCCGTGGTGTAAAGAGAAAGACTGGGTCATCTTTGGTAGATACGCAGGCTCAAGACTAAGTATAGAAGGTGGAGAGATACGTATTTTAAATGATGATGAAATATTAGCAACAATCGAGAATCCAGAGGATATCTTGCATTTATATTAATAACATGGAGGAGCCATGCCTGAACAACAAATAAACACGGCAAAAGATGAACCTGTCGTAAGCATTCCAACTGAAGGAGACTCAATAGATGTCAATCTACAGGAAGAAAGCAAAACAGAAAAAAAAGATGAGACACAACCACAAGTTGTAACTCAAGAAACAGAAGGTGAGGAGCTAGAAGACTATAGCGATAAAGTCAAAACTAGAATTAATAAACTCACAGGTAAATTACGTGAAGCTGAAAGAAGAGAACAAGCATCTTTTCAATATGCTAAACGTGTTGCAGATGAAAATAAAAAATTAAAAGCTCAGAAAAATAGTTTAGATAATTCTTACATACAAGAGTTTGCAGCTAGAACTGAAATAGAGACAAAAAAGGCTGAAACTGATTTGCAGAGAGCAATTGAAGCAAATGATGCACAAGCACAAGTTGAGGCTAATAAAGCATTAGCAAAGTTATCTATTGACAATGAGCGTCTATTAGCTACAAAAGAAGCTAAGGAAAATAAAAAGGAAGATCAAGAAGAGGATATAACACCTCCTCAAGATACTCCTAAAAAAATAGATCCTAAAGCTGAAGCATGGGCTGAAAATAATCCATGGTTCGGTAAAGACGAGGCAATGACTTACGCTAGTTTTGGCATACACAAGAACCTAGTTGAAGAAAAGCAGATGAATCCAAACTCTGACGAGTATTATGCTGCAGTCGATAAAAGGATGAGAGAAGAGTTTCCCCATAAGTTTGGGGCAAATAGTTCGGAAACTACGAGACCCGTCCAACCCGTAGCTTCTGCTGGTCGTTCTACAACGCAATCAACATCAGGACGCAAAACAGTTAGACTATCTCCGAGCCAAGTCCATATCGCCAAAAGACTTGGAGTACCTCTGGAGGAATACGCTAAATACGTGAAGGAGTAATAGCAATGGAAGATAAAACAACCAAGAAGACCTCACGCACTGATGCTACTCGTGAAAAAACAAAGAGAGCACAACCTTGGCGCCCACCGTCAAGCTTAGAAGCGCCGCCTGCGCCTCCAGGATTTAAACATAGGTGGATAAGAGCTGAAACATTAGGAACCGAAGACAGAAAGAATATGGCTGGTAGACTTCGAGAAGGATTCGAGCTAGTTCGTGCTGATGAGTTTCCTGATTTTCACGCACCTACAATTGAAAATGGATCGCATGCTGGTGTCATAGGAGTTGGTGGATTATTGCTTGCTCGTATACCTGAAGATATTGTTGAACAGAGATCTGAGTATTTTGCAGAACAAACTAAGACGCAAGAGGAATCTGTAGAAAATAATTTATTCAAAGAGCAGCATAGAAGTATGCCTATTTCAGCCGACAGGCAGAGTAGGGTTACTTTTGGTAGTGGTAGAGGCAACGACAAAAATTAATTTTTTGTTATGAGTCCTATCACTTTTTAACTAACTGGTTAAGGAGGACTTATAACCATGGCAAACAAAGACGCACCATTCGGTTTTAGACCTGCAAAGATGTTGGGTGGAGCACCTTTTAATAACGGCCAAACAAGTTATGGCATAGCAAGTGGATATAACACAAATATATTTACTGGCGATGCAGTTGAATTGCACACAGACGGTACTGTTACCGTTGGTGCCGCAGCAGCAACTAATTTAATTGGCGTATTTAACGGATGTTTTTACACTGACTCAACAGGTAAGCCGACATACTCAAAACACTGGCCAGCTGACACAGTAGCTAGTGATGCAGTAGCATTTGTCATCGATAATCCAAACGTGATTTTCGTGGCACAAGAAGACAGCACCGATATTGGGGCCTCATGGCCTGCTAATAGAGGATCGAATGCTGACTTAGTATCAACCCACGCAGGTAGTGTGAAAACTGGAAGATCTGGACAAGAACTAGATTCTAGTACAATCACTGCTGCAACAGCTCAATTTAGAATAATTGACCTTGACACTGATGAGTACAACAATGAATCATCAAGTGCTAACGGGAACTATCTCGTTAGAATCAACGAAGGTCTTCATTATGCTAATACTGCTGGTATTTAATAGGAAGGACTAATAAATGGCTATATCAAGAAGTCAACTCGTAAAAGAGTTAGAACCTGGTCTTAATGCATTGTTTGGTCTTGAATATGCAAGATACGAGCAGGAGTGGTCAGAAATTTTTGACACAGAAACTTCAGACAGAGCGTTTGAAGAAGAAGTAGAACTTTCTGGCTTCGGTAGTGCACCAGTTAAAGCGGAAGGAGCAAGCGTACAATTTGACGATGCTACAGAAGCTTTCACTAGTCGTTACTCACACGAAACAATTGCTTTAGCATTTGCTATTACTGAGGAAGCAGTAGAGGACAACCTTTACGATAGCCTAAGTTCTAGATATACAAAAGCTCTAGCACGTTCAATGGCCAACGCTAAAGAAATTAAGGGTGCTAATGTTCTTAACAGAGCATTTAACTCTTCATTTACTGGTGGTGACGGTGTTGAATTATGTTCAACTGCACACTTAACAGTAGCAGGTGGCAACTATGCCAACGAACTATCAACATCAGCTGACTTGAACGAAACATCTTTAGAACAAGCATTAATTGACATTGCTGGTTTTATTGACAATCGTGGACTTAAAATCGCTGTTAAAGCGACTAAGATGATCATTCCAGTTAATCTTCAGTTCGTAGCTGAAAGATTAATGAAGAGTCAGTTAAGAAGCGCAACTTCAGATAATGACATTAATGCAATCGCCAACATGGGTATGATCCCTGGCGGATACGTTATCAATCACTATTTGACAGATACAGACGCATTCTTCTTAAAAACTGATGCTCCAAATGGTTTGAAGCATTTTACTCGTGCACCAATCAAAACTTCAATGGAAGGCGATTTTGATACAGGTAACGTAAGATACAAAGCTAGAGAGAGATATTCATTTGGATTCTCTGATCCTAGAGGTATCTTTGGATCACCAGGCGCATAATAAATAAAAATGGAATGGGGGTATATCCCCCATTCTTTCTTGCAAAATATTTCAAAAAAAGTATATATTAAATATAGTTACATAGACTGCTAACGCAGACGATATAGAGACTATGTAATAAGGTCTATATAACCAAGGAGGTTTAAAAATGGCTAACTCAACATTCAGCGGTCCAGTAAGATCAGAAGGTGGTTTTAACGTAATTAACAAAGCTACTGCTACTGGTACCGTCACAGAAACAGGTTTTTCTGTAAACTCTACTGGTCAACTAGTTTCTATGGGAACTAGAAAAATACAATCATTTGTAGGTACATTAGCTAGCACAAATGCAGCATCAACAGCATATGGTGATGGTGATGTTCTAGTAGAATTAGGTGCACTAAATACAGACGCACCTGATGGCTTAGTAACACCTAGCAAATTTTTTATACATAAAGCATTAATTGGTATAACCACAGCTGCAGGTGAAACCTTGGTTGGTGGACTTTCATTAAGTGCAACTTCTGGCACAGCTACAAATACAGCTGTATCATCTGGAACAGAAATAGTTGGTGCAGGTGTTGCATCTTTTAATCCAAGAATTTCTGCTACAGATTCAGTGACAGAGGTAGACGTTAACTTTAACAACACAGCAGGAAACTATCATGTGTTTGCACCAAATATTACAGCAGCTATTGCAAGTAAAAATTTATACGCTTTTGCAACAACTGCGGTTAATGCTGATATTACCGCTGGAAGATTTACAGTGGAGTTAGAATACTCAGTATACTAATAAATTAGTGGGGCTTCGGCCCCACATGTTCTTGATTAAGGAGGGAACATGGCAGATACAGTAACAGGACCAACAATACTACAACAAAACGATAACAGAGTTGTTATCAAAATAGTTGTACAATCAGACGGATCAGGTAGCACAACAGTTATGGGCGATGTTTCAGCATTAGATGCTAGAAAAGATGGCACAGCTGTAGCACATTTAGGTTTACTTAGAGTTTGGTATTCTTGTCAAGGTGGAGATGGGGGTAACTCTTTTGCACGTTTAGATGAAGAAGATTCAGATGGAGATATTCCTATAATTGGATTAACAGGCGCTGCATATTGGGATTTTAGGGAGTTTGGTGGAATACCAGCAGACAAATCTAGTAACAGTAATCAAAGCGATGTAAATTTTGTTATACCTAGCACAGCTGATTCAGGCAACATGTACACAGTTATAGCAGAGTTTCAAAAAATATATTAGGAGTAACATATGCCTACATACTCAGGTACTAACGCATTTACTCTTACAATAGAAGAGGTTATAGCAGAATCATATGAACGATGTGGTTTGTTTGTAAGATCTGGTTATGACTTAAAAACATCTAGAAGAAGTTTAAATTTACTTTTTGCTGAATGGGCAAATAGAGGCCTTAATCTTTGGACAATAGAACAAAGGACAAAGACTCTTACTGCTGGCACATCGTCTTATGACTTAGACACAGATTTAGTTGATATATTATCTGCCGTAGTAACTGAAGCTAGTGACACCACAGTTGACAGACAAATAGAAAGAATTAGTAGAGCAGAATATTTAAACATTTCTAAAAAATCTACTTCAGGTTCACCTACACAATTTTATATTGAGAGAACTATAACACCTAAATTATATGTGTATCCAACACCTGACTCTGCTGACACTTTTAAATATTATGCGATGAGTAGAATACAAGATGCAGGATCTTATACAAATAATCCAGAAATACCTTTTAGATTTTTACCATGTTTAGTATCTGGTTTAGCTTACTATATTGCAATGAAAAAAGCACCCGATAGAATAGGGTTATTAAAACAAGTTTATGAAGATGAGTGGATGAGAGCATCATCAGAAGATAGCACAAGATCAGGTATTAAGATTGTGCCTGATATAGGAGTAATATAATGGCAAGAGCTAGTGGTAAATATTCAAAAGCTATATCAGATAGAAGTGGTTTTGCTTTTCCATATTCAGAAATGATTAAAGAGCACGATGGTGTGCTTGTACACAAATCAGAGTTTGAACCAGAACATCCACAAGAAGATAATCCTGCTACACATAGAGCAGATGCAGAAGCTCTAAAAGATGCTAGACCTGACAGGTCAGAGCCTGTACAAGTTATAGTAGGTACAAAAACTTTTTTTGATCAAAACAATACAATGTCACCACAAAAACAAAAAACAATTATAATGAAAGCATCAGTTAGTGGTGTAACCGTGAGTGTATCATGACAACATATTCAGAATTAGTAACACAAATTAGAGATTATACAGAGGTAAGTACAGATGTTTTATCTGATACAATTGTAAATGATTTTATAGAACATACAGAAAACAGAATATTTAGAGACGTAGACATCGATGTATTTAAATCTAATCAAACTGCAAACCTAACAGCAAATAATCCTTTTGTATCATTACCAGGAGGATCAGCACCTGACCCTACATCTTTAGGTACAATAAGAACTATGCATATCTTTCCAGCATCTGGAACACCAACAAGAACGATGTTAGAACAAAGAGATGTATCTTTCATGACAGAATATGCACCAGATAGAACAGCAACTGCTACACCAGTGTACTGGGCTTGGTGGGATCATAACTCATTAATAGTTGCACCTACACCAGATCTTGCATATAATGTAGAACTGGGAATCACAAGATTACCAACAAGATTGTCTAGTACAAATACAAGTTCTTGGATTGGCAGTAATGCACCAAGTGCTTTATTATACGGATGTCTTGCCGAAGCCTTTAAGTTTTTAAAAGGTCCAGCAGAAATGCTGCAATTATACGAACAATCATATCAACGATCAATACAAGAGTTAGCCATAGAGCAACAAGGTAGACATCGTAGAGATGAGTATATGCACGGGGCAATAAGATTGCCTATTAAATCAACAAGTCCATAAGGAGGATAAAAAATGGCAATAACACAAGCTGTGTGCACTAGTTTTAAACAAGAACTTTTAACTGGCACTCATAACTTTACAGCAACATCAGGTGATACCTTTAAGATTGCATTGTATACAAGTTCAGCTTCTTTAGATGCTTCGACTACTGCTTTCAGTACGTCTAACGAAGTATCTGATTCAGGAACTTACAGCTCTGGTGGTGGGACATTAACAAGTGTTACTCCAACTACATCTGGTACAACTGCTATTTGTGATTTTTCAGACATATCTTTTACTTCTGCAACTATAACAGCAAGAGGAGCTTTAATTTATAATAGTAGTGACTCTAACAAAGCTGTGGCAGTTTTAGATTTTGGTGGAGATAAAACATCTACAAGTGGTACATTTACAATACAGTTTCCAACTGCTGACGCTAGTAACGCTATATTGAGATTAGCATAGGAGAAAATTAAATGGCATTAGTCATTAATGATAGAGTAAAAGAAACAACAACAACTACAGGAACTGGTGCAGTTTCTTTAGCTGGTGCAGTCACTGGCTTTGAAACTTTTGCAGCTGGTATTGGTAATTCAAATACAGTTTATTATTGTATTGCACATCAAGACCAAGCAGAGTTTGAGGTAGGTCTAGGAACTTTAGATGGTGACAGTTCCGATCTAACAAGAACTACAGTCATATCTAGTTCTAATAGTGATAGTGCTGTTAACTTTAGTTCTGGCACTAAAGATGTTTTCTGTACTTTACCAGCTAGTAAATTAATATTTGAAGACGCTAACAATGATGCAACTGTAGGACGTAATCTAACAGTTACAGGTGATTTAACAGTTTCTGGTGATGATATTACAATGGCTACTAACACTAGTGGTGCAGCTCTTATCGGTGACGGCACAAACTTTAATCCTGTTACCATATCTGGTGATATAACAATAGCTGCAAATGGAACAGCGGCAATTGGATCTGGAGTTATTGTTAATGCAGATATTAATAATTCTGCTGCAATAGCAATGTCCAAAACTGCTTTTTCAGCAGGTACAGGTGTTAGTTTATCTACTAATACATTAAGTGTTGATGCCGCACAAACAGGTATTACATCTTTATTAGCTACAGATATAAAAATTGGTGAAGATGATCAAACAAAGATAGATTTTGAAACTGCTGATGAGATACATTTTTATGCCGCAAACGCAGAACAAGTATTTGTATCTAATGGAGTGTTTGGCCCACAAACTGATAGTGATGTTGATCTTGGTACTAACTCAGTAAGATTTAAAGATGCTTATGTTGATTCTGTAACAGTCACAGGTGATGTAAGTGTAGGAGATGATTTAACTGTTGAGGGTGGTGTCGTAGATGTTAAAAACACAGGAGCACAATCACAAGTTAGATTTTATTGTGAATCATCAAATGCACACTATGCTGCTATTCAGGCTCCTGCTCACTCTGCATTTTCTGGTAATACAACATTAACATTACCAGCAGTAACAGATACGATTGCAGGTATAGCGGCAACACAAACATTAACAAACAAATCAATAGATTCAGACAATAATACAATTACAAATATTGTAAACGCAGACATCAAATCAAGTGCTGCGATTGCAGATTCAAAATTAGCTACAATATCAACAGCAGGTAAAGTAGCATTAACAGCATTAGAGATTGATGGAGGATCTGATATAAGCGCAGATCTAACAACATCAGATTTAATAATAGTGGATGATGGCGCCGGGGGAACAAACCGTAAAGCA
>VMHT01119654.1_pt1 | contig 10258 bp, 5 predicted proteins | sample 4693611 | NCBI WGS metagenome assembly VMHT01 (sample SAMN12280063, study PRJNA550983) | marine metagenome | isolation source: seawater sampled from same location over 5 years 0.02-0.2 micron viral filtrate | place: USA: collected off the coast of southern California halfway between the port... ...
ATACTGGAACAGTAGTTGACGTTTCAGACGGAACTGCTGTAGCAGAAACAGACGGCGACTAAAATAAATGGCATCAACGGCATCTGATTCAGCGTTGGACATTGCATCGAGAGCCTTAGTGCTCATCGGTGCAGAGCCAATTACTTCTTTTGAAAGCAGTTCAACTGAAGCATTGGTTGCGTCTAACATGTATGAAGATGTCGTTAGGTCATCTTTGTGTGTAGCAAGATGGAGGTTTGCAACAGAGCAAGCAGTGTTAAATCAACTAACAGATACCCCAACTGGTAGATTTGCTATAGCACATCAACTTCCAAGCAATCTTCTTATGCTTCATGCAGTTACAATTAACGACAATAAAATTATATACACAGTATATGGCAACAAAATATTTTCAGACTCTACAACAAACGACACCTTAATAGCCGACTATACTTATAGAGCATCTGAGACAGACTTCCCATCTTACTTTTCCTTAGCTGTTCAATATTCATTGGCATCTGTATTTGCTACATCAATAGCTAGAGATGATAAGCTTATGGAGATGATGGAAGTAAAGGCAGAAAGGTTAATGGCTAAAGCAAGAAACCTTGACAGTCAGCAACAAACATCAAGAGGATTGACAACCACGAGGTTCAGAACAAATAGGTTGAGTTAATGGCAAGGATAAGAGTACCTCAAAATAGTTTTCAGTTTGGTGAGATAAGTCCGTCATTAACTTCAAGAACCGATACGGCTGTCTATAAGAATGCAGCAGAGAAAGTTCGCAACTTCTTTATACGTGGTGAGGGTGGAGTTTCCAAAAGACCGGGAACTAAACGTTGGCATAACTTTGCGTCTGCTCCTGCTTATTCATCTAATCTAAGACAGACAGTAAGAATAGAACCATTTATATTTTCAGACGATGAACAATATATAATTGCATTTAGTAATACACGGATAGAAGTATTTCAAATCAATCCGTCTAATGGCAACATCAGTTCTATACAAGCCATTACATCACAGACTTGGTTAGTTAATACAACATCTGCACCTTATCTTGAAGAGTATACCTTTGCTCAACAGGGTGACATTATGTTTATTGCTCATCAGACTGTTGCACCAAGAAAGCTTATACGTACAGGATTAACTACCTTTACTGTAGAAACATATGCTTTTGAAGAGTCAGTAAATAGTGAGCATGTGTTTCAACCATACTATTCATTTCAAGACTTAGGTGTTACGTTATCATCTAGTGCAACTAGTGGTACGGGTGTAACTCTTACATCATCAGCAGATTACTTTACATCAGATCATGTTGGAGTTTACTTAAAGATAGGTGAAGCTGAAGTTAAGATTACTGGGTTTACAAATGCCACAACAGTTACAGCAACTATTTATGGAACACTAAGACAGCAGTTAGACAACGATGCATTGAAAGTTTCTGAGGGTAGTTCGACTGTTCAAGTGACTCATGCACTACATGGTTTAGCAGTTGGTGCATCTATTGTTATAGATAGAGCAGGAACAATAGGTGGATTAGCTATTAATAAACTTAATGGCACTAGAAGTATTACGGCTGTTATTGATGAGAATACTTATGAGTTTACAGCAGGATCAAGTTCTACATCTAATGCTTCGGCTGATGGAGGTGGTGCTCCGAGGGTAGCAACAGGTGCAGCGACTACAGAATGGCAAGAGCAAAGCTACTCAGCAGTACGTGGATTTCCTGCAGCCGTTACCTTTCATCAAAACAGATTATGGTTTGGTGGTACACTAGCACAACCTGATGGTATATGGGGTTCTAAGTCTGGGCAGTATTATAACTTTGATGTAGGTGATGGTGAAGATAACGATGCACTTGATCTTACTGCAAACGTTGGTGAGATATTTACTATTAGACATTTAGTATCTAACAGAGACTTACAGGTCTTTACTACAGGTGCAGAGTTATTTGTTCAAGCACCAACAGACAAACCAGTTACTCCTGCTAATGCACAGATACGCAGACAGACTCCCTATGGTAGTTCATTTGTAAAGCCTACAGTATTTGATGGTGCAACATTATTTATACAAAAAACTGGAAGTGCATTAAGAGAATTTTTATTTGCTGATTCAGAAGCATCGTATACATCTGTAGCTGTATCAGGACTAGCACCACATTTAATAGTTGACCCAGTACAACAAACATCAATCAAGGGTGCGTTAAATAGAAGTGAGTCATATGCATTCTTACTAAACAGTGATGGTACGTTAGCTGTATTTTATTCTATACGTGGAGAACAAAAACAAGGTTGGTCCTTATGGGATACAACAGGTAAGTGGCATTCAATATGTTCTATACATGAAAGATTGTTTGTTGTTGGTTCAAGAAATGATGGCTCAGGTACAACCAAGCTATTCTTAGAAGAGTTTCAAGTAGCTATGCCTATGGATTTTTGTGACGAGTTTAGTGCATCAAACAGTGTGTTTGGTAGTTTAACTTCACACTTTTCTAATGGTGCAGTTGTTAAAGCAATTAGTGGTAATGATTATCTTGGAGAGTTTACAATCTCTGGAGCACAGATAGATGCATCATTAGCTAAATCAGGTGTGTCCACTGGCTTTATAGGTTACGCATTCGTTCCTCTCATCACGACCTTGCCAGTGGATGCAGGTATTATTGGTGGCCCTCTTACTGGAGAGCCAAGAAGAATTAGCCGTGTTGTATTAGATTTACATTCTACTTTAGCTGTATCAGTCAATGATAAAGACTTAGTGTTTAGAAATGTTACTGATGATATGTCAGCAGATAGAGTAGCAGTTACTGGTAAGGAAGAGTTTAGGGTGCTAGGATACAGTCGTGACCCACGAGTTAATGTATCACAGAGTTATCCTTTTAGTTTAGACTTAAATGGTATGGTAGTGGAGGTAGCGTTCGGATGACTTGGTGGATGGTAGCAAGTGCTGTTGTTAGTGCTTATGGTTCAATGCAAGCAGGTAAAGCAAGAGCAGCAGAAGCTAGGGCACAAGCAGCACAGTTAGAAGAACAGAAGAAAGATGCTCAGGTTACTGCAATGCAGGAGCATAATATACGTTTGGCAAACTTACAATCATTTATGGCAGTCAATGAATCTATTGCAGGTGTTATGGGCAGAGACATAGGAAGCGACAGATCATTAAAAGCAATAAGAGAAAAAGCATTTAGAGAAGCAGACACAGCAGAAAGCAGAGCAAGATTGCAATTTGTTTCTGAACAAAGTCAACGTTCAATGTCTATTGGTATAGCTAATATGCAAGCAAGAAACGCAAAAAGAGCAGGGCGATATAAAGCCATGTCAAGCTTACTTACTGCAGGCCATCAATATTCACAGATAAAATAGGTTTACACATGGCAGAATTTTTAAAAGCTAAAACTACAACACTAGTAAACAAGCCTTTAGGCGTTGTTAGCACACGAACAGGAGCACCGGAAGCTTTTGAAGCCTTAGCATCTGCAGGTCAAAGAGCACAACAAATGTTCTATGAAGAAGCTGTTGTAAATCAAAAGCAAGCAGGCAGAGATTATGTCAACAATCTTAAGGTACAAGCTAGGAATGAAAAAGGTGAGTTTATATATGCAGAACTAGACCCAAGCTTGAGTAAGGTTGCTACTAGAGAAGCACAGCCTTTACTTCGAGCAAAGATGTCAAATGCTTTATTGGTAGATGCTAGTACAAGACTTAATACACTTAGAGCAGAATCTACTGATGCTAAAATGTTTGAGACTAAAGCTAACGCTTACATTGAAGAATCTATCAAACAATTAGATGCAACTGGTGGTGGTGAGTATTCTTCTGTCTATCAACAACTAGCAACTAAAACTATGGCGCAACATATGAATCATATGGTTCTTGCTGATGCTAAAAAAGCACAACTCATTGATACACAGAATGCTTTGTTTGCAATAGAAACAGGGTTAAATGAATTATCTGCTTCAATTACTGAGGGTGTTAATATATTTGGTGATGAGAATGATGAGTTTGATACAAGTCAAATGATTGATAATCTTAAAGGGCAAGCTTCAATGTTACTTGAAAATGGTGACATACAAGAACCAAAGTATAGAGACATTATAAATAAAATTGAAAAAACAACTATGGATGCATCTATCAATAACAAGATTGCACCTATGAGTAATAACCTTGATTTAAATGGTTTGTTTATAATAGAAACGGCAGTTCGTACTGGTAAGGTAAATCCAGAAGAAATGAAGTATTTACAAGCGTATAATATAGATCAACAAGATATTGATGATATAAGGACTATAAGAAGCAATAGAGATTATCATGCAAGTAAGATTGCAAACATTAGAAGTATTGTTTCACAGAGAAATACATTACAAAACAAAGGCAATGCTGAATTAACACTTTCACAAAAACTGGATAATAAAAGTATATTTACTTTAAAGCCTAAAGATCAAGCTATGTATGATAATATATTAGGTAAAAAATATAATAATGGCCAACCTATAAATGCTCAATGGGTATTAGCAAATTGGGATAAAGGAGACTTTTTAAGTGATAGTTTAAAAGGATCGAGATTACCAATGGCAATAGAAAACATATTTAATAACACTGAGTTTCTTTCTATAATGAACTCAACTGATCCTGAAAGGGCAAAAGCAAACATGACTAGTGCTATAAAGTTATTTAGCAATATCATGTATAGACAAGATACAGGTGGTAATAAAATATATGAATATGGACTAAGTTCTGAAAATCATTCTAAATGGATTAGACTTAAACAGCTTACAGAACAGTTTGGTGATAACAGAGTTATGGATTTAACTCAAAAAATATTTGCTACTAATACAGATGAAGCTGTAAAAAAATCTATTAGAGAATCTAATATACAAAATTACTCAGGATATAAAACAGATGCACCTAAATCAGCATCTGCTTTTATGGAAGATTGGTTGCGAACATATACTAAAGATAAAGATATGGGTCACGAAGCTAAGTTTTATTTAAAATCTGTAGCTATGCATCATTTAGCAATAGCAGATACTAATGAGTCTACACTCAAACAAGTGTTAGATGATACCTACAATACCATGTATGTAAAATCATCATATATATATAACATTGGACAAGGTACTGGTATGACATCACCACTTCCGGGTTCAGTTAAATTTAAAACATTAGCCTCAAGATTTGCACCTGAGAAGTATTTTGCAGAACAAAAACATATGGACATATTTATTAATGATGTAAACAAAAAACTATCTATGACTACTACAGGCAAAAAATATACTGTTGGTGAAAATGCTTTTCTATTGCCATCAAGAAGAAGTACAAATACTGCAGCAGAGTATATGGTTGTAGATGAATCAGGAACTCCTATTATTAACAAACAAACTAACAATATTTTTCAAGTATCAACTAAAGTTGTTGACTCTCAACTATTAAAAGAAAGACGTGAGCAACAAGAACAACGATGGGATAGAGCAAGGAATAGAAGAAAGTCAATTATTGAAAGCAAAGAATCTGCAAAGAAAAATTTATCAGGTAGTACATTTGAAGTTATTGGTAATATCTGGAGTAAGTTAGGATTGTAATGGAACAACGTAAACTACAACCTTTTGTTAGCACTAGCACAAATCAAGTAGCACAAAGAGATATAGGCTTTTGGGATTCAGCAGGTGCTACATATGGATACAACTATGGGCCTATTACTAGATTTGGTTTAGAGTTAATGGAATATGGTACTGATGAGTTTGATCAGGCGTATAACTGGGAAAAAGATATTGAAGGATATGAACAGGATGCTGAGTTTTTAGCAAGTGCTAAGAATACTGAACATATGCAGTTCTTAAAAGAAAGCCTTGATCTCAATAGAGCAAATCGCGACGCAATGGAACGTGGTAGTTTCTGGGGTATTATGACTGCTAGTATAGTAGACCCATTAAATATTGCATTTGGTATGCCAGTATTTAATACAGGACTAAAAGCTGCTTGGGCATCTAAAAGTGCGTTTGGTGTAGCAAGAGAAGCATCTAAGGTTGGATTTGCAATGGGTGTAGCACAGGAAGTATTGAGAGCACCTTTTGATCCGTTGGCAACGCCCGGTGAAATAGGTACAAATCTTATAAGCACTACTGTTGGCTCAGGTCTTTTGGTTGGTGGGTTGCGTGGTGGTGCAAACTTTCTTCAGCCTAGAGTTAAAAAAGGTTTAGATGATTTACAAACATATGCATATGATGTTGGTGGTGTACCTAATGAATATAATGGCGTTGCTATTGTTAAGACATCTAAGGGAACTACTAGACCTGATGGCACAAAAGTAAATGCTGTGTATAGTAGATCAGATAATAAAATTTATTGGGATGATGCTGCAATCAAAAAAACTTTTGATATGAAGCCTTGGACTAAACCAAAGGTAAGAGGCGTGCGACCATTACCTGAAAATGCATTTAATACACCTGAAGAGTATTCACGATTTGTTTTACAACATGAGATGGCTCATGTGGATATGCCATATGAAGCTATGAAGAAACAATTTGCTAAAGATAATGGTGGTGCAACTCTTACTAGACCTGATTATGAAAATGAAATCAATAACATGGCTTTAGAGAGGCACTACAAAGGCTATGGTTTAAAGCAAACATCAGCTACTAAGTCATGGTTTTATAATGCTGTAACTACGCCACAAAAAAGAATATTAAACGATCCATCATTGCCTAATGAAATTAAATATAATGTAGCACGTTCTTGGTATAATGCTTCATTAGACCTTGATGGAAATCCATCAGGTAAGGGCGTGCAATCTTTAGCAGCAAGGGCATTAACATATGGTGCAGATTCATATAACTTAGAGCGAGACATTAAAGTTTTATGGAGACAGGAAACAAAAGGATTTGGTGCAGGTGGCGATGTTCTTGGCTTTAATATAGATAATGCTAGAGTAAAGCTTGGTACATACGGGCAGAATGCAAAAACATTTGAAGAGTATTTTCAAAATACAATGGACCTTATTATAGATGAAAAGAGTCCAATGTTTAATAAAAGTATTCTTGCTAATCTACCAAAGTCACAAATAGAAGCAATGGAAAGAATGAAAAAGTTTTTTGCTGACTTCCAAGAAGACGGCAGAATGGCAGGTGTTCTTGGTGATGATGCGACTATTAGAGCAAAGCTTAAGATGTACAAAGAAAACATTGTTATCAGAGAAGAAGAAATAAACAAGCTTAATGAAAAACTAAAGACATCTAAAGATAAAAAAACTGTAAGTGAGTTAGCAATTAAGCAAGACTTTTTAAAGAAAGAACAGTCAGAGGCTAGATATTTACAGGGTTTATTGGACACTTCTATTAACAAAGACTTTGCTATACCAATTTATTACAACAAAGTTTTACTTAAAGAGAGTGAACAGGCTAGAGAAGAGCTTACTGTTATATTTACAGATCACTTACTAAGTGGTGGTAAGCATAGTTCATGGAATGATGTTAATGGTACATGGACTACACAACGTGTAACTCAACAAAATGAAGCACGTAACATCGCTGAACAAATTGTTGATAGAATTATAGAAGACCCTGATACTGGTAACTTTACACCCCGATCAGGCAAAGGTAAGCACTTAATGCGTAGAGCATTAGATATACCAGAGTGGAAGATTAAAAACTATATAGTTCGTGATGTGCGTATTGTGCAAAACTACGCAAATAAAATGGGTTTTAGAATAGAGTGGGCATTGATACATGGTAAAATGGATGTTGATGATATTTTAAATAGACATGAAGAACTAATGAGGCTTGGTGGTAAACATACAGAAGATAGAATAGCAGAGGTTAGGCGTGATTTCTTAGGTGATTACGAAAGAGAAGCAGGTATACATATTAGAGACCCTGATGCTTGGAATCAAACTGTAATTAGAAACCTAAAGTCTGTTGCAGGTATGACATATTTACCATTAGCAGGTATTACATCTATTATAGATGCTGTTGCTATGCCCATATTTGAGCATGGTTTTAAAAACGTAGGCAAGACAGCTATGCGTGTGGTAGATGGCGACTTTGCACAAATGAAAATGAATGCAGTACAAGTTAGACATGGCAATGAAGCCATGGAAACAGTTAAGCCTCTCATACAATATAGAGTTTTGTCAGATTCAGTAAGAGATTTACAGCCTAAGTTAATGGAAAGAACTATACAGGGTGCAGAGCGTGGCTTTTATATGCTCAACTTGTTATCAGGAGTAACTTCTTTAGGTAAGCAAGTGAATACAGCTATACTAATACCAGAGTTTTTTAGAAGAATTACAGCTATAAAAAAGAATGGTAAACTTACCAAGTTTGAAATAGGTGAGTTAGCTAGATACGGCATAACTGAACAATTAGCTAGAGATTTAGCTGATATGCCTTGGGGTAAAACAGACAGTGGTATGCCAACATTAGATTTATCTGCTTGGCCTACGACAACATTTCAAGATAGGCGATTAAAGAGACAGATGTCTGCGTATCTTGCACAACATGCACGTAATACGATTATGCACTCTACATCAGGTGACAGGCCATTAGTTATGGATGGGTTTACATACGTCAAATGGAAGCCTTGGATGAAAACTATGGGCATGTCTATAGATGAAAGAGCATCAACAGCTAACGTTAAATTTGCTAGATTAGAAAATGCGTATATGAGCATACCATTTCAGTTTTTAAACTTTGCGTTTGCAGCCAACAATAGAATTTTTGCAGCTAGTCTTGATCCGGCAAGACAGCATAGATTAGCAGGTGTAATGGCTTTACTTGGTATGAGTTATATTACATTAAAGCTTAAGAAAGATGACTGGTGGTTTGAAAATAAAAGCACTGCTGAAATATTAATGCGTACTGTAGATCAATCAGGTATTGCAGGTCTTTATTCAGACATTGCGTATCATGCACTTCATACTGCTATTGCAGGTGGGATGCATAATCCTGATAACTCTTGGCTTAAAGGTAAATACAAACCCTCAGCACAAGACGATATGTTTGATAAGATGGGTGCAGTACCATCAATGTTATCTGAATGGGTTAAGGGAGCACACGCAATTACTACCGGAAACACTATGGAAGGCTTAAGAGATTTAAGTTATCACGTACCTTTATTGGGTATATCAGGATTAGCAGATGACGTAAGAAGCTTTACAAGACAATGATTTGTGCGTTGCACACAACATTAACAACAAATAAGGTGCGAATATGACAATAGCTTTGAGTGCAAATACCCCAAGAGTCTCATACACTGTAGCACAGGGTGCAACACAGACAGCATTTACTGTGAACTTTGAGTTCTTTGATGATGCTGATTTAAACTTTTATGTTGATGGTACACTCAAGACATTAACCACACATTACACAGTATCAGGTGGTAATGGGTCTACTGGCACAATAAATACAACATCAGGTAATTCTGTTGTAGGTATATCTGGTGGTTCTACTGTAGTAATTACAAGATCAATAGCTTTTGCTAGAACTACAGACTTTCCATCATCAGGTGCATTTGAGGTTGCTACTCTAAATACAGAGTTGGATAGATTTACAGCGATTGCTGCAGACATATCAGACGAGACATCACGATCAATGCAACTTGCAGATCAAGATACTGCAGTAAGTATGACGTTACCTTTGAAAGCTGACAGGGTTGGCACAGTTTTAGGATTTAATGCAACTACTGGTGCAGTAGAAGCCGGGCCAACAATAGCAAACGTCAATGCTTTATCAGCTATAACAGCAAACATTAATACAGTCGGTGGTATCTCTGCTGACATTACAACATTGGCACATATAGAAGATGGTACGACTGCTAGTAATGCAATACAAACTGTTGCTACAAATGCTAATGCAGTTGTTACAGTTTCACAAAACACAACTAACATGACTAATATTACTAACAATTTATCAGCCGTACAAAATGCTAGTGCCAATGCTACACTTGCAGAGGGTTATGCAGTTAAGGTTGATGGTGCAGTTGAATCTTCAAAGTATTCATCAAAAGCATGGGCGATTGGTGGAACTGGCGTAACAGATACAGCAGGGTCAGGCTCAGCTAAATCTTGGGCAGTCGAAGCTGATGCAGTAGATGGTACAGAGTTTTCAGCAAAAGTATATGCAGGATCAGGCTCTACATTAAATGCAGGATCAGCTAAGAACTGGGCGTTGGGTGGTGGTGACAGTTTTTCTACATCAACAACAATAGGAAATACTGGATTATATTCTGCTAAGTATTGGGCAGAACAATCAGCTTTATCTAAAACAGAATTTTCTAATATTTATCAAGGC
>VMHT01156827.1_pt1 | contig 10257 bp, 18 predicted proteins | sample 4693611 | NCBI WGS metagenome assembly VMHT01 (sample SAMN12280063, study PRJNA550983) | marine metagenome | isolation source: seawater sampled from same location over 5 years 0.02-0.2 micron viral filtrate | place: USA: collected off the coast of southern California halfway between the port... ...
ATCATAGCAAAACAAGCTAACAAAGCATTAGGAAATAACATCATGCCGGCAATATCTCCAGTAAAATCAATTGGTAAACAGTTGATTGTTGGTGGAGCTCTTGGAGGATTATTTGATGACAAACCAACAACAACTAATACTGTAAGTCAAGGAACTGCAAACATAATGCCTCAAAGTGCTATGCAATCAATGTATACGCAAGGCTTTCAAGGAAATGATAGTACTCTATCAGGAATGAACTAACATGACTTCATGGGATGTTATAACACCGACTTCAATTGGAACCGGTGTCGCAAAGACCTCATTAGGAACTATTACAAAACCGGAGGAAGTTCAATCATTAATTGAGTTTGTACCATATTACGCCCCCAGCGGCGCAATTACTGCTGCAGAATCTATGCTCTTAGAAACCGCCTTAGAAAGTAATTCTGTTAATCTCCTTCCAAAAAGGATCATTAATCCAGTTATTGCAAGCTCTTTAGGAGCTACTGCAGGTACTGCGATACCAATGTTAGAAGCATGGAATTGTAACACGCCTTTACAAGCTGGTGCAACTCCAAGTATTCAGGCATTTGGACAAAGTCAAGTTGCTAATACAGTTGCGCCCACTATGGGAGTAGCTTTTCACTGGAGTAATTCAGCACCAAGTAATCCAGAAATGTTTTACTTGAAACCTGACTCAGAAACTTCAACCGGAACTGCAGCTACTACAGTTGCAGGCAATACAATTAGTATTAATGATGGAAAAGTTTTGCAATCTATTTACGGTGCAATCGCACCAACAACAATCACACCAAGTCAATCTTGGTTAGGATCAATGCAATTCAATTCTAACGACTTTGATAACTCACAAGCCTTAGAAGTACCGATACAACCAATGTCAGTTGGTTTAGGTGCTTTGAACAGTGCTTTGAATGTCAAAGGAAGTTATTACAAAAATGTCTCAATGGGAATGAAGCCAACTTGTACTATTAGTACAGTGTTAAGATTATCAGAAGCTCAAACGGTCGCAGGGTCGTTTATCGGCGGCGTAGGATATACCAAAATTTAGGTATGGCTACAAAATCTCTTTTTTTAATTGAGGTACAAAAATTTGGTTAAATTTAATTCAACTGAAACTCTAACGAAAGCAAATTATGATATTTCCAATTATGGAGAGGATTTATTCTTACCAATTACAACGGATACTCTAGCTTTACAATCTGTCACATGGTCGGCAGTAAATGAACTGCTACAAGAACACTCAGAAGATTTAGAATCTTACTCTAGATTAGTTTCTGATATTGACACATTAGGAATTTTAAATGAAGGCGATGGCGTAAGATTTGATAGAACTTATGATTTTTTAACTGATATGTCCGCATGGTGTTACAAATTTAACTTAACTTTTGGAGTTGCACTAAGCGTTACTGCATATACTTCTGGTGCACATTCAGTAGACTCAGTAGAAGTAATTTTTTCAGAATTATTACCAGATAAATCAATTAAAAGACAAATTGCACAAATGGTCCAAAATACCGGAATGGCGAATCTAGGGGCTACTGGGACCAATGTTGCAATTATGGGATTCGAAGCAAATCAACCTTTTAAAATTACTCAAGGTAATTATTTGCGTATGCAAATTAAATTTAATTCTACAGATACCAATACAGCCACATCTTTTGAGGGAATTATGCCATACTTTTACTTTCAAGAAGGTTCACTAGCTAAGACAATGTGTGAATCTGGTTTACAAATGCACCTTCATCCTGCGCTCGATCACGCCTTCCCGGTGTTCAGAGATGAATCAGTAACTAATCAGTTAGATTTCGATGGAGTGACTAAAGATGGATTTGATAGGAGTCATTCTGCTTGACTGAGATTGAAACTTTCTTATTCACATGGCTTCCGGTCTTTGTAGTTTTATCAATCGTAGTTATCGGACTGTTAAAGTATGCTTCAATTAGATCACGCTACAAAGTCACACAACTCAAACAAGGAAAAATTCAGAAAAAAGAATCTGAATCTTTCAGCGGTGCAATAAATGAAATGATAGATTCAGCTCCAAAAAATTTAGCTCAAGTTGAATCTGAAATTATGACAATTCGTCAAGAGGCAATAAAAAAAGGAATGACAGAAGAACAAGTTAAACCACTTCTTGCAAGATTAGAAAGTGAAAAAGATCTCCTTAAACTGGCTTCAAAATATGGACACTTAGCCAAACCGTTAGGCGGTTCAGTTGGTAAAATATTAGAAAAAGTTTTGGGCGGTATTGGTAATTAATGGCTACTGCAACTACTATCAGTAAACTTCTAAAAAATGCCAAGCTAGGTCAAGCCGGTCTCGCACTAACTGCAGCTCAAGTTGGAAAAGATGAACTAAAAGCACTATCATTAAGGGAGTATAATTACGATTTTGTCGGTTTAGTTACAAAGTTAGTTGTTTACTTTACCTTATCGTTATTGTTTGCCAAATTTATGGAAGCTGTAATTTTAGGAAGAGGATTTTACAAAACTTTAGCTAGTCTATTTGGTTATAACATTCCGGCAAGTACAGAATTTCCTAAATTCTTAGTTGATTTGTTTGGAGAAGATGGAGTTAAGGGTTTTAAGTTTTGGGATATTGTAAAAATCGGAGCCATCTTAATGGTTCTCTTTGAGTTTATGAGATATTCAAAAAATAATCCAAATACAAAAAACGCTTTAACAATCGGTTTATTTGTTGGAATTATTGTTGCTTTGGGATTAACTACTTTACCTGAATTAGTAAAGAGGGTAAAAACAACTGATTTTGATCTGGAATCTTTAAGATGATTAGTAAATCAAGAGCTGAAAACGAATTAGCGGCTTTAATTGCATGGGATGATAATTGGACTGATCGAAAAATAGCTGCTGGAAAAGGTAAAAGCTATAACGAACGTTTAAGAATTTATGATGAATTCCAAATTGAAATTGATAATTATAACTGGACTAATAAATATAATACCGTAAAAAGAGTTTTAGATTCTTATAATTTACTAGAAAATAATTTTGATTTATCACAATCAGAAGTTAATGAATTAAACCAAATTATTCAAAACACTTCTATCGAATCAACTCTACCTCCTTTTGCTGGAACTATCGAATCTGTTATTTCAAAAACTGCACCTAATATTCCAAGTTTATCAACAAGCGGAATAACACAAAAAACTGCTTCTATAAATTGGAATGTTACAGGAGATGGAGGATCTCCCATTACATCAATTCATTATGTTTTAAAAAATGAAGATACTAATCAAACAATAAAAGATGAAAATTTAATGTCAGGTGCTAGAAATTCATTTGAAAATAATTTACAATCAGGAGTTAATTACAAAGCATATTTAATTTTAGTAAATGCTTTTGGTAATTCTCCTGAAAATTCAATTTCATTTACAACACTTACAACTCCAACTGCACCAGCACCGGTAATAATACCCGATGGATTTCATCAAATGCCCGATGGTTCAATCATGGCTGATAGTGAAATGTATAATTTTATTGTAGAATCTGATGGAAAAGTTAGAATGATTAGATTAACCGGTACTAATCAAGATTATGAAATTAAAGTTATGGCTGATAATGTAGAATCTTACATTAGTCGAGGTATTGCAAGATTACTTACTGAACAAGAAAGAGCCGGAGTAATAGCACCGGAACCGGAACCGGAACCAGAACCGGTTCAAACTTTTTGCGTTAATGTCTATGATATTAGAGATAGCGGATCCGTATATTCAACTCCTTATACTGCAATTACAGCTGAAAAAGTTCAAGAATTGCAATTAACTAAATTAGTTGTATCATGTGAAGCGGATTATTTACCAACTGAAAAACAGGTTCAAGATTTTTACGGATTCGTACCACCAGCACCAGAAATTGATACATCAATTAACTCTACTATGATTTCTCAAAGTATAGGAGCTTTCATTTTAAAAGATGGTAGAATTAAAGGAGAAATTTTGTATATTGCAAATCAATCTTTTAATTCATTTTATTATAACAAATCAATTACTTCAATTATCCAAATTAAATCAAAATCAGGAGTTACTATTGCAATTAAATCCAATAATCTTAATTTTACAGAAACACAAAGAGATGAAACTATTTTTATTAATGAATCAGCCGGAAATTTTAAGGAATTGACAATAGATTTCTTTGTTTGGGATTCTCCTTTGAGTATGATACCATTTACTGAAACTAAACAGATTCAAATTGTAGATGAGACTGATATTCCTGATCCTGATCCTTTTGATCCTCAACCACCTGCAACAACATGTCCAAACGGATTTCATAAAGATTTCAGCGGAAAATGTGTACCAAATGATCCAGTCGGAGAAATTCCAAGAGATAAATTAATTGATACTTTGAAGGGTTTCTTATTTGGTACTGTTGCGTTATCTTTATTGGCTAGGAAATATTAAAAATCATGATCATGAAACGTAAAACCACAAAACGAAAATCAACTAGACGTAAAAAAATGCCTAGCTGGAATGAAGTAAGAATGGGTTTATCTCAAGTCTCAAAACTTAGACTGTTATTTTTACTGGCTAAAATCTACCGTTCATCAGTAGTGCCAAAATCAATAAAATCAACAATTCTAAGCATGGCTAAAACTGGAGCTAAAAGAGTTGTTACAAAAAGTAAAACTCGTAAAACTACACGTTCAGCCGCACAAAAAAGAGCAACTAGAAAACTCGTTGCACTTAACAGAAGGAGACGAAGATAAACAATGTCTTTTTTTTCTAACAAATCTGAACCGCTTTTAGTAAATAATCTAAATAGAATTAAGCCTAAATTTTGGACCATGCCCGAACTACATACAATGAATCTAAGACAAACCTTGAATACTCAAGTTGTTTGCCGTGTATGCAGGGGAGAAAGAGTAACTTATATCAGAAATCAAGAAGCTGGCACTATACAAAAATCCCATTGTATGCATTGCAAGGGTTCAGGGGAGATGTCTAATCGTGTCGAATGAAGCTGATTTAGAATTAAAATTATCTGCATACAATGCAAAAATAATATTTTTAAACAAAATGATTATTAATTTATCAAAAGTGAAATTAGGACATTTACTTTACGGTAAATTATGTAATAACATTGAAGCTAGAAATCAATGTTTTATACAATTAAGAGATTTGTTAAAGAAAAAAAGACCTGAATTATTCATAGGTGGTAATTACTAATGGGGTCCAAGTTTCTTAGCACATTAAAGAAAGCTGCAACTGTAGCTGGCGATGTTTTAACTACAAAAGGAGATATTTTATCGAGATCATCTAGTGCATTAGGTCGATTAGCAGTAGGATCAAACGGTAAAGTATTAACTTGTAAATCTAGTGAAACTCTTGGGATTTCGTGGGAAACTCCTACAGATATTGCACCTCCAACAACTACAAAAGGAGATTTATCGGGATTTTCAACAGGGCAAGCTCGAATACCTGTAGGATCAAATCTTACGATTTTGACGGCTGATAGTACTGCAGCTCTTGGCGTGGCGTGGACAGCTCCTGCAGTTCAAACAGAATCTTTTATTATCGCTTGTAGTGATGAAGGAACTGCATTAACTACTGGAACTGCTAAAGTTTCATTTCGCATGCCTTACGCTTTTACTTTAACTGCTGGAGCTGGAGGAGTTCAGGCTAGTTGTAATCAAGCCCCTACAGGAGCTATCTTAACTATGGACATTAACGAAGCTGGTAGTACAATTCTTAGTACAAAATTAACTATTGCAATAGGATCAACTACTAGCGTAGGCGGTACAGATCCAGTTATCAGTGATGTTAATCTGGCAGCTAACGCACTAATGACAATAGACATTGATCAAATCGGTTCAAGTAATCCCGGAACTGGATTAAAAGTTACTTTAATCGGTGTGAAGGCTTAATGGGATTTATAGTAAATTCTTATAGATTTACAGTAGCACCTTTTGAAGCTTCTGGAGGTACAGAAAGTGAAGCTGGCGGTTACAAATATCATACTTTTAATTCTAATGGAACCTTTACAATAAGTTCAGGAGCTGCAGATTTAGAATATTTAGTTATTGCTGGCGGCGGCGGCGGCGGCACAGCTGGAAGCGGAGGAAATAATGCCGCAGGCGGCGGCGGTGCAGGCGGCAAACTAGAAGGAACCTTATCCGCTTATTCTACTGCTAGTAATGCAATAGTAATAGGAGCTGGAGGGAGTTCCGATAATAATGGTTCAAACACAACAGGATTAGGATTAACAGCCAACGGCGGCGGTTATGGAGGTCGAGGAGATAATTCCGGTAATGGTGCAGATGGCGGCGATGGAGGTTGCGGCGGCGGCGCTGGTAAAAATGGAGCTAAGTCAGGCGGTTCAGGAAATCAAGGAGGAAATGGCGGATCTACTCCCGGCTCTGGTGCTGGTTCTGCAGGCGGCGGCGGTACAACTGGAAATGGCGGAAATTCAAATGATGATGATGGTGGTAGCGGCGGAGCCGGATCAACTTGGAACGGTATCGGTTTTGGCGGCGGCGGCGGCGGTACAGGATTTCCGGGCGGAGATTCAGGCGGATCAACTGGCGGAGGAAATGGAGGAACTTGGGAAGGTGGCAACGGTGGAAACGGAACTGCAAATACTGGCGGCGGCGGCGGCGGCGGCAATATGTCTATAAGTAGTGCAAGAGGATCCGGAGGAACTGGCGGATCAGGTAAATTAATTATCAGATATCAAATTTAGTTATTCTTCATATTCTTCATATTCTTCATTATCATTATCAGGAATATCTTGAACAAAATCTTCTGCTTTATCTGTAGCAATTTGAAATAATTTTCCAATAGCTGCAAAAATTAAACCATCTTTAATAATATCTGTAGGGTTGTTTGGGTCAAAAGACATTATAACAAATTCTCGTATTCTTCAATAGTATCTTCTTCAATAACATCTCCATCAGAATCAGGATCAGAACTTTGATATTCTATTAATTGTTTATGGGTATAATCATTAGAGTAATATTCTTTTAATGCTTCTTTAAAAGACAAATTGATATATTCTGCAGTTATCTCATCCATCATAAATGGAATGTCATTATTTTCTGGAGGATTGGTCCAAATTAAAACATCATAAGATTTTACCATTATTCAAAACCACATTTACTGCAATATTTTAAATGCTTTTCTTGGAGAGCTTTTTTAAGAAAATCAAATACAGAACAAGAAATATGACTTTCTAATTCAACAATATTCAGAAGTAAAACCTCGATGTAAATTATACCTAATTACAAAAGATTCCCAAATATCAATCTGAACACAATGATCCCTTAATGCAATAAAGTCAGCAATCCATTTTTTATCTCTACGACCACTTGATACCGTTAAGAGTTTAACTAAATCTGCTTGAAGGATTCCATGACTCGTAGAAAATTTTGGACCATTTTTAATTACTCTATCATTGATTTCTTTAGATGTTTCTAATTCTACTTTACTATTATCATGTTTTTTTTTCCACAATTTAGACAAAAGATAAAATCTCCTGACTACATACCAAATAAGTGATAATTGATGATATTATTACTGCACCTGCTATTAGCCTATAATTTCCTTTAAACATAATCATTGATTATTTGCCTTATTATTAAAGAGAGATTTACGACTGGAAAGGAAATAAAGGGGTATAGGGATTTATTGAAATCCCCATAATTGATCTAATTCATACCAAATCTTTTTTCTTTGTGCGATTTTTGACTGTATGACCGCTTGCAGTGTTGGTGCGTTCCAATTTGCAGAAATTAAGGTCTCCAAGTGTTGGCAAATTTCTATTTCAATACAATTCAATTCCGACATTAATTGATTTTCTTGTTTTTCAAGTCTTTTTTGTTTTGCACTGATAGAATTTGTATCCATGATTTGGTTTTTCAAGTCCTTTTCAATCATGTCTCTATACCTATTTTTCTTGCCAACTGAAAAACAGAAGCCGCAATTGCTTCATCTGCTGTATCTAATCCTTGCTTGGATCTTATTTGTTCGACTAAAGCCCAAAAACTTATAGTCATAGTCAAAGTTTTATGAACTTTAACTTCTCTGGTTTTTTTCAGCATGATTTAACGTTACAAAATTTGTATATAACTTTACACACACACACTTTGAAATTCAAACCTGATTTACCCGGAAAAAACATTTAGATCGTTTCGTTTTTTACGGGTTCCCCAGCCCAGAAAGCAATTCGCCCCTAACTGCCTTCCCTTTTAGGGATAGGTAAAGTAAAACCGCTGTAAAGTTAAAGATAGCGGTTTTTTTGCTATAATTAGGGAGAGGGGGTTCGGGGGAGAGGGATTTTTGATGTTCTTTATACATCAATATCTTTAATGGGTGTATAATGTATGTAGATTTGTGAGGTATTTTGTATCTAATTGGCGTTAGTAAGGGTTATTCAAACAGTTTTCAAAGGGTTTCACGACGTACTAAACCCAAAAACGTACTTTATTCTTATTTCCTTGATGAAAATTTCAAATTCCATAAAAGAAAACTCACTAAATTTGAATATTTTATATCTAAATATTTCAAAACAAAATACAAAAAAAGAAAATTCTTTTGCAAAAGCTGCAATAACTTTTTTTTCGGTATTATCAAGGAACAAAAAACAGATATAGAATGTCCGTTTTGTGATTAATATGGGAAATCAATTTAAACATTGTAGAAAATCAAGTTTATCTAAATCAAATTTACACACATACAGAATTTCAAATTGTGATAAATATGGAAATGCTAAATGTTGCTTTTGCCAAAAAGGATTTGATGAGGAATAAAAATGCCTAGAGAAAAAAAACCACTTTACGATAAATATTCAATGGAAAGAAACGTAACTGCAATTTTTGATCCTGACACTGTAGAAGGATATAGAAAGATGGGAAATCTTGACAAAATGATAGCTAAAAGACAATTTTTAAGAAAACAACCAGAATTTTTAAGAGAAGTTTTTACTCATTGTGAAGGCGTACCTTGTTTAGAAGGGGAAAGAGATCAGAGATTCGATATTCCAAAACAAACTTGTTTATTATGTGGATTTAAATTCGTTCCAGTTACTCAAACCGGCTTTGAGATGTCTAACGAACAGATACAAGAGCTGCAAGCTCCATATTTAGAAGAAATATAATAAAAATGAAATTTAAAATTATTGAAAAAAAGAATGAAATTTTAAAATTTACTTATCGGTGTATGGTTTGTAAAAAATCATTTAATTTAAAAATAAAACATAAAGAACATTTGAAAAAACACACTAAATCAGAACTTATTAATTCATTAAAAGAATCTGGTTTTTATAATTATGAATAATAATAAAATTAAATCGCATATGCGTTTACCGTTATCTAAAGAAAAATTTATTGATAAACCTAACAGTCCGAATTTGAAAAATAAAATTTTATTTTGTCATAAATGTAAGATCCAAATAATTGAGAAATTAGTAATAAAACCATCTAGAAAAACTCGTCATTATCATCAATCTTGCTGGGTATCTATGTTTTACTAAAATTTAATTTGGTAAAACCTTCATCATTAACGGACTTATGCTGTCGCTCGTTTTTTGGAAAGAACTCTTGTATTAATTCGGGATTTACCATAAGTAATTTAAAATTTTTTTATTATTAAGTATTTTTTGCTATTTTGCGATCTCCTGGATTGTTATGGTCCTGAAGAATTTTTGTGCCTAAAAAGTAACAAAATATGCAAAAAAGTCATTTTTGCGATCACCATTTTTTTGTATATGTCTTTAATAATCTATCAATGTTTATTAAAATAGAATTATGGCACCTAGAAAAAAAACTAGAACAGTACAACGAAGGAGAAATCCAACTCGTACATCTAGATTAAGATCTAGAGCTAGAAAATCAGCAAAAAAAGGCTTTAGTATTGGAAAAAAAATATTTCCTATTGCTAAAAATTTAGCTGCACCTGTAGCATTTATTGAACAAATAAGTGCTAAGCACCGTCAAACTTTAGGAACTGCATACACGCAAGCTCCTATAGGACAAAAGTTCAAAATTCTGTCAAATATCATAACCGGTAGTACGACTGGATTGAACTTCTTTAAAGATGAGTTTCAAGCTCCATTATCCCAGTTGAAAATAAATAATATTTTTAACAAGTGGACAACGGCAGGTTTAGGAATGATTGGTTATTCAATCATAGCAAAACAAGCTAACAAAGCATTAGGAAATAACATCATGCCGGCAATATCTCCAGTAAAATCAATTGGTAAACAGTTGATTGTTGGTGGAGCTCTTGGAGGATTATTTGATGACAAA
>VMHT01213013.1_pt1 | contig 10257 bp, 18 predicted proteins | sample 4693611 | NCBI WGS metagenome assembly VMHT01 (sample SAMN12280063, study PRJNA550983) | marine metagenome | isolation source: seawater sampled from same location over 5 years 0.02-0.2 micron viral filtrate | place: USA: collected off the coast of southern California halfway between the port... ...
ACCATCAAAATATATGACTTTGTTTAATACAGATGGTGTAGCGGCATCTGGTGTGTTTGTAGACTCATCATTTTCAGATAATAGTGGGAATGCCTTATTCGCTGTTGATGGTAGTTACAATGGAGTCAATAAATCAGGAACAACTTATATAGCCTACTGCTTCAACTCGATTGAAGGCTATAGTAAAATGGGTAGCTACACAGGCAACGGAAGCAACGATGGAACGTTTGTATTTTTAGGTTTTAGACCTTCTTGGATAATGACAAAAAGGTTTCAAAACACATCAGGTTCATCTCAAACTAGTGATTGGATAATTCAAGATAATAAACGCCAAACTTTTAATCCAAGTGATGCTTGGCTTCGTCCTAACTCAGATGCTGTTGAAGGCACTACAAGCCCAGACCTTGACCTAGATTTTGTAAGTAATGGATTTAAGATACGAAACAACGGCACAAATAGTAATATTAGCAACAGTATTTACCTTTATATGGCATTTGCTGAAATGCCTTTCAAATACTCGAATGCGAGGTGATTATGTGGAAATATGGGTCAAGAGTTATTAAAGAAGGCAGACCTTGGACAGATGATAATGGTGTTACACATCCTCGTTTATGGCGCAGATGGACAGATGAAGAAATTATAGAGCGTGGTTTAGTATGGCATGAGCCAGAAATAATATCATCAAACTCAGAGGACGAGGGAGAATAAAATGTCTGGCTTAACTATAGTAACACCTCCAACAATAGAGCCATTAACTAGTTCAGAGACTATAAACTATTTAAGATTAGATTCTGGCGTTGATAATATGTTGATTGAATCTCTCATCACAACTGCTAGGAATTGGGTTGAAAACTATACAAATCGTACAATGATTAACACTACTTATAAATTATCATTAGATAATATTTATGGAAATTCAATCCCATTAAGGAGTGGCACATATACCGCACCTTATAAAGCATCTTCGATTAATTTTATTGAACTCCCTCAGTCTCCTGTTTCAAGTGTAACCCATGTTAAATATTTTGATGATTCTGATAATGAATCAACATGGGCAACGTCAAATTATTATGTTGATTTGGTAAGAAACCCTGCTCGAATTGTATTGAGAGACGGAGGTAGTTTTCCAACAGATTTAAGAACCGCTAATGGGATAGAAGTCACTTATGTTGCAGGTTATGGTTCTAATCGTTCTGATATTCCAGAAGCTATTAGGACAGCAATGCTTCAGTATATTATATATCTTTATGAACACAGAGGCGATTTTGAAAGATTCCCACCGCCAGAGCCACCCAAGATTCTGACATCTCTTTTGATCCCATATACTACCATGAGATTTGGTGTTTCTTCCTTTAGCGGTGGTTATTAATGTCAGTTGGCAAAATGCAACATCGTTTGGCTTTGCAGAAGCCATCTAGGACTGATGATGGGGGTGGGTCTGGTAGAACTTCATGGTCTACGCTTGCAACAGTTTGGGGAAGAATTGAATCACAAGGTGGGTCAGAAAGATTCTTTGGGGATCAAAATGAGGGTCGCACAACGCATCTTATAACAATAAGATTTCGCAGGGGCTTAACTATTAAGAATAGAATAGTTTATCAGTTCACATCAGAGAATGTTTTATACACCAGAACTTTCAATATCAAGAGTATTGAGAATAAAGGCGAGAGAGACAAATATCTTGAATTAAAGTGCGAGGAAGGGGTTGCAACGTAATGGCAAGGGTTACTACCAGAGTCACAAGCAAACCGCGTTACAACAGCGTTCTAAGCCAATACACGGCAGATACAAAAGCATTGTTGGGTCAAGCAGGTAATTTAGTCAGAAACACGGCAGTTATATCAATAAATCAAGGTGCAAAAAGCGGTGATATATATACAAGAGGCGGTAAAACATCACGCAGATCAGCGGCAGGAGAACCACCTGCAACAGACACAGGATTCTTAGTTAATAATATTGCTTTGAAAATAGATGCTGATGGTTTAGGTGTTTCTGTTGAAAGTAGAGCAGATTATTCATTAGCCCTTGAGTTTGGTACTTCAAAGATGTCTGCTAGACCTTTTATGCAACCTGCATTAGAATCTAATAAAGGCAAGATACGTCAATTAGAGAAAAGAATGATAAAGGCTAAATAATGGGCTTACACAGTTGGAATCTTCAAAAGGCTATATACAGCACTCTTGTTAGCGCAAACATTACTGACGAGGCAGGAAACGCTATTGTAGGGGTGTTTGATGATATACCAGAGGGAACAGCCTATCCATATATAGTTATAGGAGATGATACGGCTACCAATATTTCAGCTAAAGGTAAGGATATACATGAGCATACCTTGAATATACATATTTGGTCGCAATATCGTGGAAGACGTGATATAAAAGAAATTATGGGAAGGGTATATACAGCTTTGAACGATATATCTCTCTCTGTAAGTGGCGCACTCGGTATCAATATTAAACATGAATTTGATACAACAATAGTTGAGGGCGATGGTATTACACGGCATGGAATCATGAGATTTCGTGCTGTTGTGTCAGATAGTTAAAAGGAGTTAGACATGGCGGCACAAAAGGGTTCAGCCCTATTAATGAAGATTGGTACTGGTTCACCAGTTAGTTATGAAAGCATAGGTGGTATGCGCTCAACATCTATGACATTGAATGATGAAATGGTTGATGTTACGAATAAAGACTCATCTAGGGCAAGAACATTACTCGCTCAAGGTGGCGTTAATTCAATGACTGTTTCTGGTTCTGGTGTATTCACAGATACGGCTTCAGAATTAGCATTGAAAAATACGTTTGACGCGTCATCATTTAGTTTATATCAATTTGTAATTCCTGATTTTGGGACATATTCGGGGTCTTTTCAATTAACGTCTTTAGAATATTCAGGTGAGTATAATGGTGAAGTTACTTATTCGTTCACTTTTGAATCATCTGGTGCAATTTCTTTCGCATAGGATTTATTTATGGCTTGGGAATATGTTAAGGCTACAGTCAATGACAAGGACTGGGTGATTGCTAAAAAATTATCTGATCCTTACATTGAGTGGTCATTTCCATCTGCTTCTGAAATAGAAGAGGGTGGTGATTTTAAGAGTGGCGGTAAGACTTACACCGCTTTAACAGCAACGGATATCGCACAAAGAGGCGAGGTTGTTTTAGTAAAAACAGCAGGAGACAAAGATGTCAAATCCAAAAAGAGGGGAACTGAAGATAACTCTGGGGAATAAATCCTACACAGGAAGAATTACCTTAGATGTTGTTCAAAGAATTGAGATGGGGTTGGATATGGGTATTATTAAATTAGCCCAAGCCGCATCCGAAGGTTCTCTAAAAACGACTGAAATGATTTTTATTCTCACGCCTGTCATTAGGGCAGGGGGTAATGACATTACAGAAAAAGATGTAGGTCAAGCACTCTGGGGTGCAGGTCTTGCAGGTGGTATAAAAGCCATTGGAGAAATTATCGCTGTAATCTTAGGTTCTGGCGGTGATGAGGGAAACGAAGAAGAGGTGGCTCAAGCGTCATAGAAGAATTGCCTTGGCAAGATTGGATGGAGCTTGCTTTAGGTAAAATGCAGATTCAACCCAATGTATTCTGGGATATGAGTTTTCAAGAATTTTATGCCGCTATCAATGGCTTTGCAGAATTTCACTCAGGGGGTAAGCCACCGCCTTTGAGCAGGGGTGAGCTTGAGGACTTGATGGAAAGGTATCCAGATTAAATGGCGGCAACAACAGTTGATACCTTACTCGTCCGCATTGAAGCGGATATGTCTGGCATAAGGCGTGATTTAAAACGTCTTGAGCAAACGACACAAAATTCATCGAAGCGCATGACAAATGCTATGCGAAAGTTTGGCAAAGCAGTCGGTCCTATTTTAGGCGCAGTCACAGTTGTGGCCGCAGGAAAAGCGGCTCTTTCTATTGTAAATTTGGCATCAAGCATTGAGGAAATGCAAGCTAAATCAGATGTGGTGTTTGGTCGGTTTGCAGGTCAAGTAAGAGGTCAGTTACAAGAGTTTGGAGATGAAGTTGGTCGTTCTGCGTTTGAATTAGAGGGTATGGCGGCATCGATTCAAGATACGTTTGTGCCTATGGGTTTTGCTAGAGGCGAAGCCGCAGATTTATCAGTACAGCTTACAAAATTAGCCACAGATGTTGCGTCATTCAATAACGAATCTGACCCAGAAGTTATGGCGGCTTTCCAATCTGCTTTGGTTGGAAATCATGAAACTGTCAGAAGGTTTGGCGTTATTATAACAGAAGCCACCATCAAACAAGAATTGATGAGAATGGGTATTACCAAGAATATAAAAGAGGTAACAAATGCAGAAAAAGTCCAAGCACGTTTAAACCTTTTATTAGCAGGTACAACAGATGCACAAGGTGATGCGGCTAGAACATCAGGAAGTTTCGCTAATCAAAGTAGAGCGTTATCTGCATCTCTAAAAGATTTGGGAAATGAAATAGGACAAACACTTTTACCTGCCGCCACCGCTTTTGTAGCTTCTTTAAATGATATGACTATAGGTTTGAAAGAATTTTTATTTTTCATGGGGCTTATTGATCCAGAAAATTTGACAAAAATAGCAATTTTGCAAAAAAGAATAAATGAACTTCAATTAGAACAAGCTGAAATACCAAATAAAGGCTCTGGCAAATTCCTTTTAGCACAACAAGAAATAGACAATCTGCAAAAAGAATTAAATCTATTAAAAGCTATAGAGGGTCAAAGAAAAGCAGGTGAATTAAGAGCAAAATTAGAGGCACAGGCAAACGCTCCAACATTTGTTGATATGGTAGGACCAACAAGTAGACCAGAAGATATTCCCATTTCAAAAAGAGCAGAAGAACAAGCTAATGCTTTGAATGATTTGAAAAATTCGTTAGCTGATATGAGAGAAGAAACCATACAAGCAAGGTTAGCAAGCTCTGGTTTAACAGAAGTGCAAAAACAAGTAACTGAATTTATATTAGAAAATAAAAATGCTACATCAGCGCAGATTGAGGAGTTTCAAAAATTAGCGCAAGAAACATTTAATTTAAAGCAAAATAATGAAGGTTTGACTGAAACTGAAAAAGATTTAGCAACTACATTAGATGAAAGCACAAGTCCTGCAATGCAAAGGGCTATAGATTTTGTGAATGAGATGAACTTAGGATCTTTGAGGCTTAGAGAATTAGAGCTAGGTTTGATTGAGGCTTTCTTAGAGGGCGCAATTACATTAGATGAATATACTGATGCTCTTGATAAAATGCGTGGCAAGACTGAAGAAGTCGCGCAAGTTAATGAGGCAACAGCAGAAATGGTTAGAACTTTTCAAAGCTCAGTACAGACAGCTAGTAAGGGAATATCAGATTCTTTTGCTGATATGCTTATGAGTGGCAAACTAAATATGGAAAGTTTAAAGGGTGTATTTGATAATATGGTGAAAACAATCATATCAAAAGCATTTGAATTAATGGTAGTTAATAGAATTATGAATGGCATATTTGGAGGTGTTACTGGGTTCACACCATTGCCGACTATGGGTGGTGGTGGTATCGGTGCGTCGGCAGGAGGTGGTTCTATTTCAGCGCCAACACTTGTCGGAGAGCGTGGTCCTGAGTTGTTCGTTCCACACAGCGCAGGAGTTATTAAAAACGCACATGATACAAGAGGTATGATGGGCGGTTCACCAGTAATAGTAAATCAAAACTTAAATATAGAAACAGGTGTAGCCCAAACTGTTAGAGCAGAGATATTAACAATGATGCCGATGATACAAAATTCAACACTTAGCGCAGTACAAAATGCTAGACAAAGGGGTGGGTCGTTTGCGACTTCATTCGGTGGTTAGATGGCCGCTCCAACTTATCCAATTAATATGCCAACAACGCCATCCTTTACCACTTCTTCTTGGGCGTTAAATAGACAAATAGCAAAGAGCGAATCTCAATTCACAGGCGCACAGCAAGTTTATGAATATGATTATGCGTTATGGTCAGCAGTCTTATCTTTGCCGCCTATGAAACGTGAACAGGCAAGAGAATGGCTATCCTTTTTTATGACTTTACATGGCATGAAGGGAACTTTTCTTTTAGGAGATCCAGATGCTAAAACTGTTCAAGGGACAGTGACAGGGACAGTAACCTTGAATTCATCCGTTGCAGTAGGTGATTATACAGTAGCCATTGCCACAAACCAAGCATCAACATCTAATATTTTTAGAACAGGTGATTATATTCAATTAGGTTCAGCAGGAACTTCAAAATTACATATGGTAACGGCTGATGCAGATAGTAATAGTTCTGGTGTTGTTACTGTGACTATAGAGCCATCGATCAAAGCTGTTTTGGGAACTGGTCAACAGATAACATATAACAGCCCAAAAGGATTGTTTAGAATGGATACAAATGATTTGGGTTGGGATGCTAATGTTGCGTCAACTTATGGATTAAGTTTTAGTTGCACAGAGGCATTATAATGGAACAAATGTTAATTAATATTGTGGGTGGTGTTTTGGTGACTACGTTGGGTTTCATTATTAAAACGCTCTGGGATGGTCAACAAAAGATGAAAGAAGATATGACTGCTTGGGAGAGATATATGCCTGACACCTATATTCGCAGAGATGATTACAAAGATGATATTGCTGATATTAAAAAAATGTTAGGTGCAATTTTTGATAAGCTAGATCAGAAGGTAGATAAATGAATAAGAATAGATTTATAAAACAAATACGATTCCATGAGGGCGTTCACAATAAAGTTTATTTGGATACGTTGGGCATAGAAACGATAGGCGTAGGCAGAAATCTTAAAGATAGGGGTTTGTCTGATGATGAGGTTGATTACTTATTATCAAACGATATTGATATCGTAGAAGCTGAACTTGATAAAGAGCTTCCTTGGTGGAGAGATTTGGATGAAGTTAGGGCTAGATGTTTAGCCGACTTGGTTTTCAATATGGGTATGCCAAGGCTACACGGATTTGTGAAAGCGTTGGATGCTTTGAAGCGTAGAGACTACCAAACAAGCGCAGATGAGTTTGCTGATTCTCGTTGGTACAAGCAGGTAGGTCAACGCGGTGGTAGAGTAGTTGAGATGGTTCGTACTGGCATAGATACGGATGATTTCTAATGTATGAATATAAAATCAAAGAAGTCGTTAAAATTGTTGATGGCGATACAGTCGATGTCATTCTTGATTTAGGTTTTGATATGTTCAAAAAAGAACGTATCCGCTTGAATGGAATTGATGCGCCAGAATCAAGAACTTTGGATGTTGCAGAAAAAGCACTTGGTTTAGATGCGAAAGAGTTTCTTGAAAGAAGATTAGGAGATTGCGACAATCTCTGGGTAGCCACAGAAAAAGATGGCAAATATGGTCGTATGCTTGGGGATATATGGTGTAGCACTACAAATATAAATGAAGAAATGGTTACACGCGGATACGCTTGGAAATATGATGGTGGTACTAAGAAAAAAGATTTGAATAAGCTGAAAGAGATAAGGCGGTTGGTATGATTCAAAGTTTAATTGCTCCTGTGTCTGGTTTGCTTGATAAGTTTATAGAAGATAAAGACCAGAAGGCAAAACTCGCACATGACATTGCAACGATGTCAGAGAAACATTCGCAGGAATTAGCACTTCAACAAATTGAGGTTTTGAAGTTAGATGCAAAAGGTAACTGGTTTCAATCAAGTTGGAGACCACTTGCAGGATATGTAGCAGTCTTTGGAATGGCGGTTAATTTTCTCGTAAGTCCAATAGCCGCAGGTTTTGGCGTTGATATTCCACAGGCAGATACAAGCGTTATGATGCCACTTCTTTTAGGTATGCTTGGAATTGGTGGAATGAGGTCATTTGATAAAACTAAAAAAACAGATACTAAATGAATGAGCAAATATCATCCAAACCTCGATATTTAAGCAAACCACAGAATATTCGCTTTGCAGGTCTAATCACTGTTTTCTTTGGGCGAGAGCCTTATGAATGGATATTAAGTGGTTTACTAGCTGATGAGTACGTTGTGAGGACTGAGCATGGCTTAAAACTCACGCAGAAGGGTGTTGAGGAAAAGGACAGGCTTGCTTTCTTTGCAGGACTGATAGTAACAGGTGATGATGTAAGACCAATAAGATTATCTTATGTTGACCCTAATCCATATCCCCATAAATAATCATCTAAATGGTTCGCCAGTAATCCAACACACCAAAGCCCATCTCTCGCCTTTCGTAACTGGCAATACTTGGTGAGGCATAAAACTTGGAAAAGCTATACCCATCCCTGCATCTGGTTTTATTCTTTGTTCACCTGACATAAAAAAAGCTAAATCACCACCTTCATATTCATCATTCAAGCAAACGCTGATACTTATTTTTCTAGTAGAGTTATCGCCAGTTCCAATATCAAGATGCCAACCATAGCCTTTAGATGGTGCTTTATATCGCAGAAGTTGAGGACGTTCTAAAATGCCAGTTATATTGAAATCAAATTGTTCATTTGCCGTCACAGCACCATGAATTAATAATTCATCAACCCAATCATTTTTTTCGTGAATAACAAAAACATCTACTTCACGTTCAGAAAGATTTACAACATTAGAATCATTTTTCTGTATCTTGCCTTTGACTTGTGGGTTTTGTGGGTCTTTATGTAGGTCAATTATTTTTTTAATTTCGGTAGGCTCTAATTCAAGACAGGGCATTACACCTATATCTTCTGGTCTTATTTTTGGGGGTATCGCTAATGCCATTTAATTATCCTTATAAAATATGTGGGTTTCTATTTTTCTGTAATACTGCTTTTTAGAAGCCCACAGAGGCGCAACGTATTCAGCATGGTAATAAACCGAACCATCCGTTGGGTCGCTCACACGCTCGTTATAAACCCCCCAAGCTATCATTCTAGCTAATTCATATGCTTCTAAATCTTTTGGAATATCAGATTTGCCATCACAGTAAAAAGAGAATTGACATTTATTGCGTATCGGCACATCAGGATTCCATTCATATGTTTGTGATTGTTTGACTACAGAACACGGATCATCTGGGTAGTTTTCACTTTCAACGCGGTTCATTATGACATGGGCAACAGCAATCTGTCCTAGAAGCGGTTCGCTACGTGCTTCAAAGTAAATCGCTGTCGCTATGCAAGCTACAAAACTCTCTATCATTATCTTAACCCAAACATCTGCGGAATAGTTAAGCAGGAATTACTTTCATCCCAATATGTGCTATCCCACGTTTGACAGTTCAATGCCCAATTAACAACAAGCAGTTCTGCAAGTAGAATAAAACCTAATGTGAAGATTAATGCGAAAAATGTATCTCTATATTTTTTCATAATGTTCTCCTTTTGGGGGCATAAGCCCCCTTTAAAAAAGTTTATATTTAATTATTCCAGAAATCAATTTTCATGGCTTTTGAGATAATGTTCTCTCTTGCTCTTGTGAGGTTTGCAGGTGCTTTGAAGTCTTGAGTATGAGTAGACCAGTAAGTGCAGGTGTTATATAAAGCCCACTTGTTTGCGCCTACTTCCGTTTTGTTTTGACCCCAAAGTGTCATTAATCTTTCAAGGTCTTTTTTATTCCATTTCTGTTCAGATGTTTTAGAAGGCATCTTGCAGATGTGAGCTTTAAAAAAGGTTTCCGCAACTAGATCGCTAACTGGTGTATTAATCCAGATTCTATAACGAGCTTGGTTGTAAAAAAATCTCTGTGCGCCATGCTCTATTTTAGATGCAGATGCTTTTAAATCACCATTCAATGTGTGCTTGGCTACAGTCTTTGCAATCGTATCTTTATCAGCGCATCCGTTTTTACAGAATAGTCGGTATCCCATAGCCGATTGTTGAACAGCCCAAGAACCATCGTATGAATTATAAAATAAAACCGCGAACTTTATATAGTCACCTACTGTTGGCTCAATAACCATATCATCAAACATAATAGTGCCTTTCATTTTAGCACCATTGTCAAAGACTTCTATTTTTGATGTGTAGTCTTTAGATATATTGGCGTTATTAACTGCATCGAATATTGAGCTAATAACATCTTCATGTTTTTCTATTTTATAGTTTTTGCCGACAGTACCTAAAACTTGATTCGTATCGGTGCGAACTATTGCACGTTGAATATGTCTTGGTACTTCGATATCTGGAACACCCTCTAAATTGGAAGTTGCCCACAAATCCATCTCTTCAACTGGGAAATCCCAATCATTTAATACTAATCCATCCATTTTAATCTCCTTTAAGTTAATGGT
>VMHT01143571.1_pt1 | contig 10256 bp, 7 predicted proteins | sample 4693611 | NCBI WGS metagenome assembly VMHT01 (sample SAMN12280063, study PRJNA550983) | marine metagenome | isolation source: seawater sampled from same location over 5 years 0.02-0.2 micron viral filtrate | place: USA: collected off the coast of southern California halfway between the port... ...
GCATAGATGAGGTTGGCTGTGGGAAGGGTTGACAGGACGAAGGATTCGCTTTGATCGATGTTTTCGCCCCGCATTCGAACCGTGTCCCCCCATGGCATCCGAGAAACCGAGAAGTCAAAGGCATCGGATTCTCGAAGGATGCTGTTGCTCAAGGCCGTGGTGGAGGTCGACCGTGCCTCGAGCATCAGGCTGTAATCGCTCCAAAGGGGTGCAGGTTGTACGACCACAAAGTTTCGAAGCAGGTCAAGTCGATCACCGTCCACCAACAGTTCTGTGGTGGAGAATCTCAACGTGACGGGGTGGTTGACGACAGCGTTTTTGCCGTTGAGGTCAAGCTCGACCTTGAGTTCGTTGAACGTGCGGAAATCCCCAAGGAGTTCTTCGGTTTCCAATCCCAATCCATCGTTCATGTACAAGGGACCAAGACCGATCATTTGACGCTCGAACTCCGAGCGCTCAACCTCCTCCACAAACCGACTTACTCGGTCTTCATCGGAGACGGAACCTGCCGCAAAAGCCCCCAACATCGGAGACAGTGCAGGGTTCTCATCCCCGATGTGGTCCAAGCCCCAACGCATCCAAAACGCCATCTCATCGTGAACGGTGATGCTGGTGATGCGCTCGAGCATCAACCCCCCATCTTGATTCCGAAGGTTCACCGTGATGTCGAGTTCCATGCTGCTTCCTGAGCCATCGGTTCGCAACGGCTCATCGGGGGGATAATAGGTACCTGTGCCGCCGCCGGTGTCAAAGGTTTCAATGTCGTAAACGGCGGAACCGGTCAGAGCCGGCTGGTTGGCTTGAAACTTCAATTCAACTTCAACATCGATGGATTCGGTTCCACCCGCTGCCCCGGTCCACGTCCACGTCACTCGGACGGTGTCGCCCACGGCTGTTTCAATGGGGTCGCCCGAAACGGGTTGACCGTTCACCTTCAGCGTGATTGAATCAGCCATGGCCAGCGTGGACAAGCCCCACGGAGAGTCGAGGCGAACGGCTAGGTACACATCCGAGCCCTCAACTTCTGGCTCGACCATCAAGATGTCGAGCAGAGGAATGGTGGCTTCGATGGACGAGTCTTTGTCCTCACTTCCCCAGAAGAATTCGAGTTTCGCATCGCTTGCGGGCACGCTGAAGAGCACGCCTTGAACCATGAGTTCGAGCTCGATGTTCGATGAACCACTTGCGGTCAGGGTATCCACTTCGATGTCAAAATTAAGCGAACCAACGCCTTGTGCAAGGAATGAAGATCCCGGTTCAGTTTCTGCGCTGAAGGTCTTGGAACCGATGCTCACGGTGGCCGTGGCGTTGATTTGAACACCGGCCGCATTGGCGACCTCGTAATTGATGGAAAAGGCCCACGTAGAAGACGGAACGGTCCCTCCCCACGTGTTGGGCAACAGCCACCGGCCGATGCTTTCTTGCGAGTTGATGGACGTTTCAACTCCAAAACTCTGAGCGTCCTCGCCCAAGTCGGCTTCAAACGGCGTCAGACGTTTGTTGCTGTCGCTGCCGATCAGGTACAAGTCAACCGTGGATGCATCGCAGCATACGACCGTGTCGCTTCCGGTGTTACCTTGCACCGTAGAGAGCGCTGGCGACATCAGCGTCACCAAGAATATCGCAACCAAAAAGACGGCACGACGCATGGTTCTCAACTGGACCCAAGAGCCAATGGCTCATAACTTCAACTCTTCGTCGTGAGCGGGTGGGGTTCAAAGTGCCTTCTCGAGGAGCGCCCCAAGTTCTTTTTCGAACAGCGTGACAAGAGCCTCACCGACTTCACCCTGCAACTCATCAGGAAGGAGACGCAGGCCAAGTCGAGTTGCGGCACGGGTGGCCTTCAGCTCGGCGTAGATGCTGCGTGCCTTGGAATGGAAATAATACGCCACGGCCTCCTTGATTTCTGCCTTCAATTCGGGATCTTCGTCAACCTTGTTGCGGATGTGGCTCTTGAGTTCGTCCTTGACCAAGTCCCGAAAGGCCTCGATCACCAAGTCTTCGGTTGACATCAATTCTTGGAGCTGATTTTGGATGCTCCCGGTCAGCAGACGCTCAATCGCCATGGATGTCCGTGTCGCCCCTAAGGTTTGAATCCGTCGCTCAGTCGCCCGGCGACAAGACAGCGGTTTTCAGCCACCTGTCCAGCACCTTTGATGCAAAGACACGGGCCGCATCGCCGTCCGACGGCCATGCTTGTACAACCAGTTCCATCTGACTCACGACGTCTGTTTCTGAGTCGCCGACCAACATTCGATGCCAAATCAATTCTTCAAGCCGGGGTGTAGAAAGATCGGACTCGGTCAGACACGGCAACGCGAGCTCGCTCAGCGCCATGCTGCGCTGCTCTACATCCATGGTGGGCCACACGTTTGCAAGACGTTTCAGCTGCCGAGCTGACAGGCCAGTCATCGTGTTGGTCACCGGATGCGCCACTTCGGGGAGGGGGACCACACGTACCGTTCCTTCCTCACTGAGGTGATTGAGCAGCATGGTATGAATGGGGTCCATGTTGGTGTTCAGCGCAGCACCCAACCACAGACCCAAGGAGAGGTACGGGCGGAGCTTTCGCACACGGCGCCCGTTTGGCGCCAACGAGGCAGCCATTGCAGCGGCCTGAGCCACGCCGTCCAACGCTCCGGTGAATCGACGATGCGTCGACCCCAATTCCACGTTGGTTGTGAGCGGCACCACGTGCACATGACCAGATGCGGTTAGGTTCGCAATGTCCCGCGTCTGCTCCTCAACGTCCATGATGACCGAAAGACCGGTGCCCTCGACACGCCAAGCAGCGTCGGCATCACGCGGTAGATGATGCCGAGGGGTGAAGAATCGCCGATGATACTTGAGCCCAAGATCAAGACATGCCGCCTCAAGATGCCCCAGCGCCAGAACCCCTTCGATGGTGGCAGGTGCGCTAAGGTGGAGTAAGTCAGCAGCCTTGATTCGCTCGGCGTGCTCGAGCAGTACAGGTGCTACAGGAGCAAACATAGGGGTAGAGAGCACGTCCCGCATGGTGAACGGTTTGAAGGAACGAGGTGTTCCTCATGAAGGTGTTCGTCAGCGTTGCTGAATCACTCAACCATCAAGCGCAATTCGTCGCGCTTGTATCGCCAATCGCTGGGAAGGCGATTTTCGCCGATGTAGTACGATGCGAGACGACGAATCTTGGCTTCGGTGATTTCCAACGCACGCTTGTTGTGAATGTCCTTGTGGTTTCCAGAGCCAAGGTGATTGATGATGGCCACGGCCTGTCGCATGAGGTTCATCATGTCCTCGGGATAGGCGCCCATCATGTCGTTTTCAGCGAGGAATTGACCGATGCGCATTCCGAGAACCAGACGGGCGTTGGGCACGGCGTGCTTGTCTCGAAGAACCGTGCCGATTTCAGCGGTGGTGAGTCCGGATTTTGCAAGATCCAGAATGAGGGACTGAACGGCATCTTTGTCGGTGTTGGACCACTCTGGTGCCTCAGATACGTGGGGGCGGGTTGAGCCGCTCTGGCCTTTTCGGGACTTGTACATACGTGCCATTTCAAAACACCAAGCGACTTTGCGACTTATCTCCCCTTCTTAATCACTCCGCCACGGAGAGGCACCGGGGTTCAGGATGTTTTCTTCCGCTGATGGGATTTTGCCAGCGTCCCGGGGGTGCCGCCCCATTCCCAGCCCGCTGCGGATGCACGAGCCAGACCAATGCACTGGCCTCCTTGAAGCACACGAAGATCGTCCCCAGACCGGATGCTTGCGTCGGCCGAACTGACCATTTGAGCAAACACATCGCCTTTCCACACCACGTCGTCATGGAGATGAACGGTTTTGAGTGCACCGTGCTCATGCAGGAGGTCGATGGCGGCTCTGGAGAATGAAAATCCGTTTCGATCGATGGACCAAACAGCCACCTGGACCCCGTTGAGCTCCAAACGCCAGCGCGGCACCTTTCCGCGGACCACGACATCGGAGCACCACGCATCGGTTTGGGTGGTCTTCCTTGCAATGCTCTTGAAGTGCTCCTTCAGTCGAAGGTTGTTTTTTTGGTTCCTCAATTCAAACGAGGTCTTTGCATCATTGACCGCAGCGGACAGGCGAGCGAGCGCATCGTGGTGCGTAGCCCCGTCGGAACCACGGGTGTTGACCACCTCGACGGCAAGAGAACTCAGGTCCATGTTGGTGTGATTGATGATGCGACGATAGCCCGTCCGCTTGACCAACGCCGTCAACATCCTTTGAACACGATTCAGTTCATCGGCCGACCACGCACCCGTGACGGGTACATCGTAATGTGCGGCAGGCCAAACGTCTTCGAGGTCTCGAGGGACAAGGCCCAACGGAGAGGTCATCATCACCTCGTGGCATCCGGTCATGGCGATGGCCCTGCGGAAGTGCGAGTGGGATTTTGACAAACGGTACGGCTTGCGGGCCGAACAGGGCAGCAAAATCATCACCTCACGGACCGGCTGGGGTGTTTGATATTCCGAAACCATGAATCGTTCCCAATCCTCAACCAACGGGTCGGTCAGTGCGCTGGCTGTGAAACATGGAAATTCCGTAGAGGAAGGCCGGTGAGATGCAAGGTTTCCAGTGCGCTGCGTCATGCATTCGTGATGACGACGAAGGTGCTCAACGAGTCGAGGGCTTGACAAACTCTGTCGATTGGCAAGGGTTCGAAGTTGCCCTGCGATCAACGAAGCGCGAACTTCGTCAAGCGACTTCATCATCTGAACGGCTTGAGCCTCGATGCTGGTTTCCTCGTGGTCAAGCGGACGTCGTGGCCCCCATGCCGTGAGCAGGACACCGTTTGCGGCCGCTTCGTGGCATCGGGCAAGGTCAAACAAATCCACGCCCATGGAGACGAGCACGCTCAGGTTGTCTGGACCGCCCAAACCGGGGGTCCAGAGAAGGGCGCCCGGGAACCGGTGCTTCAAGGTCGCAATGGCAAGCGGTAGTTTCCCCGGTTGCGAGGCCAGTTGAAGCGCATCGGTCAGCACCAAAATCTCAGGAGCCAATTCCTTGTCGGTAAGGGATTCATCGTGGTTCATGCGCTGCCAAGAAACGGGAAGGAGCGGGGATGTTCCGTGGTCCTCTCCGGCGTCGGCATCGTCGAGTGAAGGTGGGAGGACATGACCGAGGTTGACTTCGTAATGAGGCCCATGTTCTGCAAAGTTCGAAGGGCAAAACGCCCCCCGAGAGCGAACCGTCAGAACGGATGGAATCGAGGACGTCGTTGAGGATTCAAACGGAGCGTACGTCAGCGGTAGAGTCGGATCTCCGGACATCAAGACCACTGCAGGTGTTTCTGAAGCGGGGGACTTTCGGTCGCCAAGACCCCAACGACGAGCGTATCTGTCCCGATGCACGACCGTGCGTCCCAATGCATCGGCCATGGACGTCCCTAACGGCATGGCTTCTTGAAGAGTTTGAACAAGATGAAGGGGTGGATTTGAAAGACACCACACACCCGCAGTGTCATGGGTTGGTGGAGCGAACGTTGCACGGCCATCCTGCTCGTTTTGCTGTTCATGACCGCTCTGACGCCATCGGTTGTGGCCGACGAGGCGGGCGATGAGGGCATCAACGCACCCATTACTCAACTCCAATTGCAAGCCGACGAGACCCGTTTGATCAACGTCAGTTTGGACAGCGACCGGTCCGCCATCTTCGCATGGCAGTGCCAAGCATGCGAGGTCAGTCTGGACGATGCACCGGACGGGGTTCTGCTTGAGCTCCACGGCAACCGCATGATGAGCCTACAAAGCGAAGAAAACGTCGACCTCCACCTCACTGTTCGGTCCGATGTCTCTGAAACACTGATGCTGATGCACCTATCGAACGTTCAAGAACTTCAGATCAGCAATCGTCCATCACCTGACGCACCGACCAACCTCACCAACGTAGGCGTCTGCACACTCGTCAGCGAGTGTTTGAACGCGTCTCAGGGCACCTTGGCGACCGTTGTCAATCCCAGCAACAGCACCTATCTGCAGACGGGCGTTTCGGTATCGTCCACCGACCACCATCTCGTCATCGAAGCCGCAAAAGGCGACACGCTTGAGTGGCAATGGTTGGCATCTACACACACCGTTGCCGTGGAATTCTACCACCAAACCACTCAGGGTGAAACCACCCTGAACGGCGTCCACACCTCGTCGGAAGCCCACGCAGACTTTGGGGATCTTTCGCTGCAACCAGGCTACTGGGTGGCCCCCGCTGATGGACGATTCATCGCTCGACTTTCCACCGAAGCAGTCCGAGCCGTGTGGGCGGCTCACGTGGTGGTCCACTCCAGTCAAGAGGTTTCTTCGTTGGTCGGAATCGACATGGTTCAGGGTGCACAGGTCGTGGGCCACGACCAAATCACGGCACCCTTTGATTGGACCGAACTTGAACAACTCACCCTCACCGCCCCCGTGGTTGACGTGGAGGTTAGGGTCGACCAGTTGTTGAACGGGGCCTGGGTCACAGGGGCGCCCAAGGTGCTGATGGCTGGAGAGAGTCAAGTCGTCTATCCCTACCCCGACGTGGACGGAGGCCGGTTGGTCATCACCAACACACCGGTGTTCGCCGTTGATGCTTCGGTTCGTTCCTTTGAGGACCTCGACGGACTGGAGGCGCCGTCCTACCGACCGGCAACCTTGGAAGAGGACAACGCATCGTGGCCCGTCATCAACCTCACCCAGTCGACTCAAGGAGAGTTTACCCTCTCCGTGCACGACACAACCGACACCTACCGATTGGTGGTCGATGGTTGGGCGGACAGCATTCATTTCGTGCAATTTGTTCTGACCGGCGACACGACCGGTCTGGAACTTCAACTGTGGGACATTGACCAACTCACCGGTGAGGTCATCGGCACCGACATCACACGGCCGGTTGGAGACCAACTCAAAATTGGTCTGCAAATTGGTCGAGGCACACATTATCTCCAACTCAGGTATCAGAACGCATCGGATGCGACCCCCCACCTTTGGGGTGAACACGTCAACAGCCGAACCTACACCCTCCAAGGGTCCTACTCTCTCATCGACGAGGGCGAAGAACCCTGGTTCCCACCCAGTGACGATGCTGTGTATTGGGGAAACATTGCACGATGGTTCATGGGCATCCTCTTTTTGTTGCCCGTGGTTTACCTTGGCATCCACGTCAAGCGTTCAAAGAATTTTGCCGCTTCGGTTGCTGAAAAGAAGCAACGCTTGGCCTGGTACGCTGCCCGGTTGGACAGCGGAGAGAGCAGCGTCAAGGAAGCCCGGACTGACCTCGCAAAGGCGCTCCGGGCCGTCTCACAGCTGGCTTGGCAGGAAGGTCTGGACGCATGGGGACCAAAGCGCTTGGAACACCGAACCGAAGATCTCGCCCTCGCGGTTTGGAGCGTGGATGAGCGCTTGGCCACCGAAGAGGGCGGATGGCCGGTCGTGGTGGGGGTGCACGTCTTGAACGGCACCTGGGACCTTGCTGCACTTCGATTTGACGCACCCGACGGGGAGGCGTTTGAAGTGACCCGACTTGAACCTCGTTTCTTGTTCCAAGGCGAGGAGGTTTTCCTCGACACCATGGGACCTGGCCACAGCACCTACTTGATGGCGGAGCTCAAAGGTACAGCACGACGCGTTGACGTGGAGCTCAACGGCCGCATGAACGGAACACCGTATGCTGCGCGTGTTCCTGAAACGCTGGAACGTGCATGAACGGTCAAGAGCGCCGTCGCTCGTCCGCATCCTCCAAGATGCTTGAGAGCACATCGTCGGGTGAAAGGTCGCTTCGAAGGGCATCCAAGCTCTTTCGAGTGGCCTTTGGCACCTTTTTTGGCATGTGCAGTTTGAGCAGCACAACGATGTCTCCCCGACCCCCGCCGCGCTGGCGAGGAAGCCCTCGCTTTCGCACCTCGATTGTCTCACCGGAATTGGAGTGAGAGGGGATTTTGATGGTCAAGGGTTTTCCGTCCAGATGGTCCAACTCCACGGTGGTGCCCAGCAAAAGGTCAGCGTAGCCAAGCGGGAGGGACATGATCAGGTCGGACCCGGACCGTTCAAACCACGGATGCGTTTCAATTTCGAGTTCAATGAACAGATCACCCGGTTCACCCACGCCCTGAGGGGAAGGTTCTCCTTTCCCGCGCATTCGTAGACGGGTGCCGTGTTCTGCACCCACGGGAACCGCAAAACGAAGTGTGCTGGATTTGAGTTGGGTCCCGCTTCCGCCGCAGTCTCCGCAAGGATGTTCGGCAATTTTTCCTCGCCCACCGCAATCGGAGCACGTTTGAAGCACTTCCTGGATGAAAGGTCCAACCTGCTGACGGACACGGACTTGGCCTTGGCCTCCGCACGTGCTGCATGTTTTCAGAACCCCACCCTTGGCTCCCGTTCCTTCACAGGTTCCGCACACGTCGGGCAAATCAACCTCCACTTCCTGTTCGCTTCCCAAGAAGACGTCTTCAAGGTCAACGGAATGTCGAAGAAGAATATCTGAGCCTCGTCGAGACGCCCGTCTTCGCTGACCTCCTCCGAAGAACGATGAAAAGAAATCCCCGCCCAGTATGTCTTCGAGATTGATGTTGAAACCTCCACCTCCAAATCCACCAAATGGGCTTCCCTGTGGGCCGTCGTGCCCAAAACGGTCGTACTGAGCGCGCTTTTGGTCGTCGGATAGCACTGCGTACGCTTCTTGAATTTCCTTGAACCGGTCCTCAGCGTCCTCTTCAGTGCTTCGATCGGGGTGGTATTTTCGAGCGAGGCGACGGAACGCGTTCTTCATGTCCCCGCTGGTTGCAGACTTGTCGACACCCAAGACTTCGTAGTAGTCTCGTTTGTCACTCATCGTGCCGTCCTCGATGTTGACGATGAGGGACCCGATTTGAACCTCACGGCTCGGTTTCACAGGTCCAGGCCGCAATGAGGACAGTACAGATCAGCCGGGCTAACAGCGCCCCCGCAACCGGGGCATTTGGGACCGGCGGTGGCCAGATTGGACGCAGACGCGGGCGATTCGCCCAGCATAGCCATGCTTTCCAACGACTGACCGACCGTCGGCGCAGCCGATGCAGCGGATTCGTTCCGTACCTGCCCGGAGGTGCTCATCACGGTCTCAACACCACCGGAATCGCTCATGGAGGTCATGTTGACCTCGGATTCGTCCTGGGTTTTGTCAAAGCGGAGTGGAGCCACTGGACGCTGAGCCGTGACCGGAGCCGCAGATGCGGCGCCCCGCAATCGCGCTTGTCGCTGAGACTCTCGAACAGCTCGGCTGTCGTACCCAAACCAACCGAATACGGCGTCGAGCAGGCGGTCCATCGGTCCCGCTTTCCGTTGAGCGCCGATGGTGCCGGTGATGGCTTCGTCCTCAAACGCAGCACTTCCCGTCACCCGAGCGTTGGCCTTGACGATGTGGTCCGCTTCGTTGAGCATACGCACCTCCACTTTGCTGTCTTCGCTGAGTTCCATCTCCGGAGCCTCGCCCGAGAGTTCGCCAACGGAACGGGAGAGACCGAGTTGGGTGGTCGTGTCCATGGCACCGTCGAGGTGCGCGTCCGTCGACCACACGCCTCGTTCTTCTGCTTCGTAGACGTGTTTGATTTTCTTCATCGCTTTTGCCCGATTGTATTCGTAATCTTTGACCACACCGCTTCGGCGGTAAACGATGGCAGCCAACACCAAGGCTACAGCGTAGTAGCCGTACATCAACAGCGGTTCGAGTTCAAACATGCTTTGGAGCGGAGGCAAGGAGAGGTGAGTGACACCCATCAAGAGGATGGGGAGAGCGCTAAGGCTGCGGTTGGTCAACCCCTTGCTCTTTGACATGGTCCTCATCTCCTGTTTGCGTGTGTGGGTGATGTATCTATTGGCTCCGTGTGTTCAATCTCGATCGTTGGATGCACGACCGTTTCGAACCAAACCGTCAAGCAAACCCAGGCTGAAGCTGGCGTGCAGCATGACCAGACACAACGGAACACCAACCAACGACGAAGGCCCTCTTCCGGACGCAACGGAAAAAAGACCTGCCAGCACCATCGCACCGCCATAGGCCATCGGAGGAAGCATCCACGTTGGTGAATTGATCACGAAAAGCGTCATGGTAAGAACCGCTCCAAGCAACGGGAGATATTCTTGCCACTTTGCCCGACTGGGATGCTTCAACACCACTTTGGTTCGCCAAAAGCCGTAACGGTGACCCATCTTCCACCACTGCGCAAGCGTGGCTCGTTTGTGCATCGTGACCGAGGGCAGCGGGTGGCGATAAAGCACGTAGCCAGCTTTGAGGAGACGC
>VMHT01001811.1_pt1 | contig 10252 bp, 5 predicted proteins | sample 4693611 | NCBI WGS metagenome assembly VMHT01 (sample SAMN12280063, study PRJNA550983) | marine metagenome | isolation source: seawater sampled from same location over 5 years 0.02-0.2 micron viral filtrate | place: USA: collected off the coast of southern California halfway between the port... ...
GAGCTATCGGACGACGAGGCATACTCAGCACTTCCAACGACGCAACGCTAAAGCTTTACGGGTAGGCTTGCCGTTCTTTTCCATTGCACCTTTCATTCCCCTAAAACGAGCACAGAAAGAACGCTTACGAGGACCACCACCGGGTTGAGGAGCTTTTAGATTAGAACCAGTAGCACGATTGTACTTGTCCCTACCTTTCTTAGTGAGTCCACCTTTACGGCTTTTCTCACCTCTGCCTATAGATAACGATACACCCACCTTACTTCTTCTTCGGGAACCCACGCTTCATATTACTGTAAGCTTTAGGGCTAATCGTTGACTTCTTTTTACTACGGCTAATACCGAGTTTCTTTCTTCTGTTTATGTTTGCGTATAATCCTTTTGGCATATCTATCTTTTCATTAGCAGCTCCATCATACGATCAAGCTTAGTGTTTATCTCTTTAATATTAGTTTCAAGTCCACCCATACGGTTCTCAACAGCAGTATCTCTTTCGCTTTGTGCTGCTAACTCCACCTCTATCCTAGTCAGTCGTTTCTCGTCGTTCTCTAATCTGTCGGACAGTTTCTTTATCATCCAACCGATTACGGCAAGTATAACACCAAGTGCTGTATCTAAGAAGTGGGAGAGTGATTCGGTCATTACTTCTCTACTTTATCTTTCCAAGATTGAATCACTTCAGGTGTCCAATTATCTTCACAAACCTTTTTAACTTCTTCAGGAAGATCACTAATAAATGAACCCGGTAAAACGCTACTCCTGTGACACTTAGTAATAATCACCTCATCTTTTTCAAGCGTTTCAGTTTCCACTTCTTTCCAGAACACAGCACCGTCTGAATTTATTTGTATATCGTCAATCATTGTATTTTATATTTTGTAAGTAAAAGAAACCGACAATGTGCCTGTTGCTGCTCCTAGTTCAGATGCTATTAATGGACCCGAAGCTCCAGCAGCTTGATTTTTATAAAACTGACCAAAACCGCTTGTAGTTAAACTTAAATGATACATATCAGTTCCTCCTCCTAAAACAGTAGCAACAACCCATTCTGTGGTAGCACTAGGAGTAAACGGTAATCCTGTAAGATAGGCATACTCAGTCAAAACCGCTTGCTTCGCTGTCCAAACGAGATTAACAGTAATAAAAACCGTGTCTCCTATTTTAGTGTAAGTTCCTTTTACTGAGCTAGTTGTCCACGATTCTTGTGTACCGTTTCTTTGTATAGCTGGAGTCCATGTACCTTCTTCGTAATCGTCTAATGTATTAACATCAGTAGATGTGTTAGCTGTACTTAAAAACTTTACCTGACCGTTCTGCCTCTCCCACTCGTACTTAACATTTTTATAATTATTATGAGTAGAACCTTTAGTTGATTCTTTAATTAAAACCCTTGCGGGTACACCTAGAGTATCATCGTAGTATTGAAAGTATTCCGAAAAATTACCTTGTGATTCACGGTTTACACTAAAATCAATATTAGCACCAGCACAGCAGTACATTAAATTACCAACTGAAGTATATTGACCCTTAGTAGCATTACCTATTCCCCCTCCCGTCCAAGAGTTTGCAATGATGCGGGAAGAATAAGCTAACATCCAATAGTCGTTTACATTTTCTGCATATGGTGTATTTAAAGTAAAACCTGAGTTTCTAAAATTAACACCTATATCAGACTTTTCTGTAATAAGATTATTAAAAACACCTGAAGAATAAAATGTATAAACACCCGCAGATTGAGTTAAGTTAGGGGTAGGGTTTAAGTAAACATTCGCAGCGCCTTGATCTCCTGTGTAGTAAAAATACGGAGTAGAAGACATACCTTCACTACAGGTTATGTAGGCGTTATCTACTTGAATATTATTTACAGAATGAGTTAAAGCTAAACCAACGTCACTTACTAATATATTTACATTACGTATTGAGCATCCCCATGAGAACTGAGCTACGATCCCATATTTACCCGCCCATACTTCGCAGTTATCAATATGACACCCCGGAGCGTGTACCATGCGAATACCTGTCAGTACATTAGCATTACCACGCAACCTAATATTTTCTATCGAAGCTCCTTGCACGTTATTATACAGCAGCGAGGTTACATTCGTAGTAGGACTTGGGTGATTACCCCCGCTGTCTTTACCTGAGAAATCTATTAATACTTTGTCAGATGAGAAGTTTCCGTAAATCTGCGTTCCTTGTTTTATACTCCCTGCTGCTGTAGTTGTGTCAAAAGCGAAAGAAGGGGAAGCTAAAGTTCCCAATAAACGGATGCCTGAATTAACATAAATAGTATCGTCTACTGTATATTTACCACTCGGAAAGAAAATTGTTCCTCCACCTGAGTAGGATGTTGAGTTGTTTCTGGCAGACAGGTCGTCAATAATAGCTTGAAGACGTACAGCATTGCTATCACCACTCGGCTCAGTACCGTCGTTCTTTACACCGTAATCCAACACGTTTACAACGTCCCCAAACCGATCAGCAAGACTCCTAGCTTTCGTTGTGTTTGTGGCTGTAACATCTAAAGCATTTGTATTTGTCCAGTTAGCTAAGGACTGAGTAACAGCTGTAACAGCAGAAGTAACATTATAACCACCAAGAGATACAATAGCAGGACTACCACCGAGAGCTATAGCGTTGTCTACTGTTTGATCGACGTATCCTTTATTAGCAGCGTCTGTATTATCGGATGGAGCAAACAGATTTATTATCTTGTTACCTTCAGCGTCGTAGTGCTCTAGTCCTTTTTTCGTGAGTTGTTCCCCACCTGTTCCTTCAGAAGCTTCCTGTGATAAAAAGAGATTGTGTTTATATCCTTCATCCAGTTCGTTCTCAGTAAGTATAGAACCGTCAACAAAGTCCACTAACGGAGAGAAATCACCACGACTATCACGGTATATCTTGATGTCAGCACCAGTAGTGGGAGCCGTATCGAAACGAATAAGTTGAACGGGAGAGGTGACGATTGTGAAGTTTGTAACCTCGCTACCATTGACCTTTACTTTTACGTGTTCGTCTCTAAGGTATTCAAAAGAAAAGTTGTAATCAGTCTGTGCTGCAACAGCTGTGTAGTCTACGTAGGTGTTAGCCATGATATTATATTATTACTTATTGAGTGAGGAGTTCAAGCACTATTGCTCAGGTAAAGCTAATTCAGCTATCCCTCTTATTTCTCCTAACGGTGCTTCGGTTAGTAAAGTTTCTCCTGTTAAAACATCGTACCATCCTCTCCCTTCAGAGTCCTGATAACTACGAAGACGTTTATTCTTCTTAATGTTTTTCCAAGCTTTGTTTCTGTATTCAGTTAATTCTGCACTAACAAGACTCGCTCTAGTTTCTTTTACGCCTGTAACTTCAAAGTTCGGAGATTTCTCGTATTTTCTGCTTTTAATTAATTTTTCTAAAGATTTACGCAATGTCTTGCCTCCTATCTTAACACTAGACATTTCATCCATCCATTCATCGTGTAAAGATATACCAGTCTCAGGGTTACGATAATCACGTGTATCTACTTTCTGTACTTCAGTACGTGTAAAACTCTTGCGACCTCCTACATCTTCACGGATATTAGCAAGCTCAGTCATCAACGGATCACGCTTATCCTCAGCCATATAGACAGGACTCATCATACCCCACAAACCTTCCATCGTCCACTGTCTTTCAACTTTCTCACCCAATAGATTACGAGCAAACAAACCCGGAAACTTACCAAAAGAACGCTCTAATAGTTTATCTTTAAAACCGTGTGCCTTAGTTTGATACTCTTGATTAACTTGGTTTAGGTCTCGTATGATTGTAGGAGATAACGAAGACAGAAAATCAACAGCAGCACTTTCTAAATTATAGTTTGCTTGTTGTTGATCGAGAAGACTGAATACTGATTTTAATCCTCTCAGGAAATACTTATCAGCAAAGTTAGTAACAAACGACGAATGAACTACATTATACCAGTCTTGGTCGTCTTGGGTTAGTCCTTCCCCTGACATCTGTAAGTAATGTATTAAGTCAGCGTGTACAGATACGATAGTAGAGAATGGCTCAAACCTGCTATAGTCTATCTTGTGACCCCCTATATACAAAGTATTCGGACGCCAACCCGCTTCTCTTAATCTAGCTTTTTGATCGTTATTTAAATGTGCTCCTGTACCTGTTAGGTTTCCTGACATTATAGCAGTAACAGCAGCTCCTCCTAAAACAGTACCAGCTACAGCATTACTAGCAGCTTCCGCTTTTTCTTCTGCATTCTTTAGTCGAAGTTCGTCTCTTTGTTGTATTAATACTTCATTAGCATCTTCTATTTCTTTTATTTTATCTTTAGATATAGGACGTGCTTTTAAAGCTTCAAGATTATCGTCTATAGTTTTTTGCGTGTCTCTTAATTGTCTCTGGGTTTTAGTAAGTCTAACATCTTTTAATCCAACTTTAGAAGCCACCTTAGCACCTACAGCGGTTTCAGGTAAAACAACACGTGCCCAGTTTAAAGTGGAAAGCACAGGCATATTATCAACTGTCCACTGTGCGATTGCAGTCGGAGTTTTTATGAACGGCACAAACAATCTAGCACCTATCTTAATAGGATTCGTATACGCATCATCCCCTGATCTTGAATAGGTAGCAAATGCCTGTGCAGTCTTTGATATAATTTTATCCGCATATTTCTGCTGATAGACTAGCGAGAAACCTAATTCTGCTATCTCATCAAACTCTTCGTTCTTTGCCCAAGTTACCACATCACCCTCACGCTTCAACGCTTCCTGCATTCTTTCTTTTGTAAACTTCTCAAGAGCCTTTCCCTCTAAGCCCTTCACTAAACCATCCTGCAAAGCTTGAGAGCGTAAAGCCCTCATAGTACCTAAGAAAACAAATGGCTGATCAAACATTCCCATTGCCCTGAAGCTTACAGAAAACAAAGGATCAAGTGCCCTTCCTATACGAGTAGAAGGTTCTCCCTCTACTGTTTCTTCTAAAAACTTACGCAATCTACTACGGTTGTCTTCGCTATCTGAACCGTACTTTTTTATCATCCTACGAATGTTTTCTCTGTTTTTAAAGTTAAGTTTTATTGGTCCTTCTTTTATATTACCCAACTCATCCGTCTGACTAACTAAATCTTCTTCATGCCTACGAAACGCCTTAGCATTAAAAGCACCATGTCCGTTTTGTTTCCATGTAGATTTTAGTATGTTCAACATATCCGTCCAGTTGTTCACATACTCAACCGTGCTTGTAAGTTCTTGTAGTGCTAGTTTTATCTCACTAACTTCAGGACCGTACTTACCTAACTCTTTTAGTTCCTTTACTTTATTGTAAGTCTTAAGCATCTGCTTGAACGGTTGGTAGCCCATGTTAAAGCCAGCAGATAGTAAACCTACAGTCCAAGTACGCATACTAAACAACAAAGAATTTAATCTGAACTTCTCAGCAGCACGAAGAAACAATTCAAAGTTGCCCATCTCTTCCATACCAAAAGAATCCATCTTACCTAAAGACTGTAGAAACCTCTTAGTAAACTCATTGTAAGCTGCTATTTCTTCTTGTTTTAATTTATCGGTCAACACCTTCTTGGAAGCTCTAGCTTGTTCTTTTAACCTTTTTATGTCGTCAGGAACAGTCTTGGATTTATTAGCAGTTACTCCTAAGTATTCTTTTATTTCGGCTATCGTTTTATCACCCATCTCTTCTAGTTCTTCAATGGTATGTTTCAACGAATACTTCTGGTAAATCTCTTTCGTCATGAAGTTACCGATAATCTTCTCACGCATTGTTGCTATACTGTTACCGAGTTCAGCCCGTACCATATCAATTAATACTTTCTGCTCGTTATAACTTAACTGCGTAGTTCTTTCGGTTATATCTTTTATGACGCTACTAACAAGTTCTTTCTCTGTGCCGTTTTTAATAGCTTCTTTAATCTTTTTACCTATATTACCTACCTCTTCTTTTAATACTTTTTGTATTAGTTTATCTCGTTGTGGTAATCCGTCTAAAAATCTACGTCCTTGTGTGCCTTCTTTCAGTTCATTTAAAACACGCAACGCTTTGGATGTGGCATCAGGGTCTAGGTTTTTAGCATCTGATATATCCTTAATTAAAACATCAATAGATTCTTTATACTTCTCAGGGTTGGCTAGGATGTCCTGTAGATTATCAAGCGTTTGATTTACCTTTTTAGCTATCTGTTTATTAGGTTTTACGGCAGTCTTTAATGTATTGCCCACTTGATCAGAAAACATTTCAAGAGCAGCTTTATTCGTCGTCTTATTTAGACGTAGTGTTTTTAATACACCCTCACTTATTCTCTGTTTGTATTTACCCCAAATGGTATCAATACCTTCGTCAGTGACTGCGTCAAATTCTTTTTCAACAGCTTCTTTTAGGTTACCAGTTTTAGCTAGTTGGTCAGCACTATCTAATTCTCTCTTCAGTCCAGCAACGAGCTCGTCGTTTGTTAGTTTTCCGCTTTTTACTCCGTCTGTTAAATCTAACAAAGTATCAATTGAATCTATTTGTTTTTGTACAGCGGGTTTGTAAACAATAGGCTTACGAAAGTCCATAGCCTTACCTTTGAACGCTACTAACAACTTACCCGATAGATTACCAGCTTTAGCTCTAAGTTCTATCATCTTACGATAACGTCTTAGATCGTCTTCTATTTCCGCGATACCATTCTTTATTCCGTTAAATTGATCTGATAAACCTTTCCTTACACCCTTCTCGACCTGCTCATCAAACTTAGTAAGATTGTCTATCAAACTATTTATCTTCGGTGTCATTTGACCATCAAGAGCTACATTCAAACGTACCAATCTATTGACTTGTTCGGGTAACGTTTGTCCTTTTTGTATGTAGTCTTCTATCTCTAACTCAGGATCAACAGTTTCTACCTTTGGTGTTACCTCTTCGGGTTCTACTTTAGGTTTAGGAGGTTCTACTTCTTTTAATAAATCATCAACAGATTGCGTAGCATCAACACGATCATCAGTAGGTTTTATATCCCCTAGGAAGTCCTCCTTAATTGCAGTCTCCTCGTCGATACTAGCTTTTAAATCCTTCAGTGCTTGAGTTGCGTCTGCCTTACCTTCTGCTGCTCGTTTAACTTTTCGTAAAGCCTTTAGCCTCCTGAACTGTGCAGACACTAAACGACCTGTTCCGAATGTAGTTAAATTAACAGCAGCACCTATAGCTAGTCCTTCAGTAGAGTTTCTAAGACGTTCTTGTATTGCAGCATCTGCCTCAAGATCACCTACGTCAGTGGATAAGTAATCAGCCACGTAGCCCTTTAAAGCACCTTCCGCACTTATCTTACCCACTTTCAAAGCAGTCTCACCCTTTTTTGTTTTACCTATAAGTCCTAGTAATTGTGATGCTTTTGCAGATACTTGTGGTATTTTAGCGGGTAAGGTTACAGTCTTTTGAACAGCACCACCCGGTACGATAAAGCTTGTTAACCACGAACCTATTTCTGCTGATATATCTTCAACGGATGATTTAGGATTTCCTAACCAATCGTCTTCCCATGTGGCTTTATCTCCGAACAGTAGCATTTCTTGAGAAGCATTATATAAATCTTCAGCTGCTCTCACCCCTGCCCTTACGGTAGGTCGTACTATCGGTTTAGCCCATTTCGTGTAACGGTTCCAAAAAGAATTATCATCCTCCTCGTCAATTTCTAAAGGCGTGGGAGGAGGAGGTAGGGATGGTTCTTGAAAAGTAGGCTTTAAATAACTCGGTAAATCTTTCTGTAAAACTTCCTTATCTTCTTCTTCAGTTATAACTTCACCACCAAAAGTAGGTCGCAAGTACGCTGGTAGTTCTTCTTTCGGCATATCACTCAGGTAATGTTATATTATATCCAAAATTTTTATTGTAAACAGCTGTTTGTGTTCTAATAAAAGCCTCTAAATGTTGTACAGTGCTTATTCCAAACAGTTCGTTATATTTCTTGTAAAGAGGATAAGCTTCTATGTCTAATGTTTCAGGTGATTGATTGTATGCTCTTAACTCGCTATCAACTTGAGCTACTTCGTCAAACATTATTTTGGGGCTAGCGTACATAGGAGTAAATCTAAAATCTACATCACTAGCATCTTCCGGTTTTATTTCAGAAGGATTACGGTAACCATAAAGCTGACGCATAATAGACAAACCATTTATCAATTCAGTATTACCTTCATAATCCCCGCCTTTTCTCACTTGGTCTTCTAGGTAATCCGCTTGCATAAAAGCTACTTCCCTGTCTTTAGACTTAATAGGAATGTCGGCAGTAAATAATCTTTTTTGAAGCTCTAAACGCTTGCTTTTTGCTTCCGCTACTGCTGCTATACCTGTTTCACCTATTGGTCCGATTTCTAGTACGCCAAAAATGCTGGGAGCGTATGTTCGAAATAAACCGTCAGACCAACTATTAAGTACATCATCAATATTTTCTTTTGCTTGTATAAGATCGGGAACCGTAGGTGGAGTTGGTAACTCTTCTGCTGCTAACTCCTTCAACCTGCCCGTTTCAAATTCAAGCTCTAAAGTTTTAAAATCTTTCCAACGCTCCGTTAGTTCTTGCTGTATTTGTTTTACACCCTCTATTATCTTAGAATCCCTATTAGGATCGTTTACTAAATCTCTTTGTAAATCTCTTAACCTTCGTCCGTACTCTTCTAAAAATTCAGTTCTATCTTCACTCTTTAATGAAGACCTTTTAGCAGCTGTTCCTGTTCCTGTAAGTATATCTTCAAAGTCTTCTACTTCTGCTAAATCTACATCTATAACAGCATCTAATGCTTTGCTCAATTCCCCATCAAACCTATCCTTAGCTTCCGTACCCTCAAACCATATATTCTGTTTAGCTTGCAGACTTAGTTTGTTAGCTTCTGCTTTTACCCTTGGATCAGTTATAGGAGCACCAGTACCCATGCCCGTAGCTAACATCTCGTTAACATTAGCACCTGCGTCGTCTTCTAATCTACTTGTTATATCAGCTATCACTTCTTCAGCAACAGCTTTCGGTAACACCATTTGACTCTTCTGTATTAAGCCTGTCTCGAAACTTAAGATAGAACCAGTAGCAGCATTCCACGCATCTCTCTTAGCGTCGTTGTACCTGTAGTTTAAACCTAATGCTTTTAGTTTATTTAAGTCTTGGCTTCTAATTAGTTGTAAAGCTTGTTCTTGTGCTTCGTCTTGAGGAATACCAGCGTCTACTAGAAACTGCATAACAGCTCCCTGTTGTAACGCATCTAAGTTAGCGTCTCCTGTCTGCCCACTAGCTACGGCTAATGCTGCTGGCATATATAGATTAACTATGTCCCTAGCTTTTAGTCCCTCATCCTGCTCGACTGCTCTTCTAGCTGACTCAATACGACCACGCAACTCAACAGCTTTAGAACGAATATATGCTCCCTCTCTGTTGATGTTGCCTAGCTTACCTCCCTTACCTGTCAGATCAATATCCAACATAGAGTCTAACATCTTCCCCGCTTTATCAGGTTGCGGGTCATCTCCTACTAAAAGATTGTTAACATTCGGTACAGCAAATCCATTCCAAAACAACTCAACAACACGTGACCTTGGTATCTTACCTTCTTTCGCAATAGCGTCCATACGACTCTTCATTGCAAGTTGTAGTTGAGCTACGTCTTCAGGAGTACTTTCAGCAGCTGTTAACATCTCACCGAAGTCCTGATTAAAGTCTTCAACAATCATTCCCTCGTTGTAGTCTTGTACTGCCCGGTCACGCTTTTTAGTAGCGTTGTTATAGAAACTGTTTTCTACACTATCCGAAAAGTCAGCAAAACCCTGCATAGCTAACGGAGACTGTCCTAGTTGTTGTAATGCTTTATCACGTTCTTCCGCTATAATACTACTTACTATATCAGCATCGCTCTCTAGGTTTTGCGTTACTTCCTGTATCCTGTCGTTTAAAGATTTAACGTACAACGTCTTAGCTTGTCTTTGTCCTATACGTCTTTTGTAAGCTCGTTGATAACCCACTAACTGAGAACGAGGCATCAACCCTTGCTCCACTAACTTCTCACCAGTAGCGTCTAAGCCTTCAATAGCTTGATCTAGGTCAGCAGTAGCTGCTTCCATCTCACCACGTTCTGCACCCTTCTCGAACTGTATCTTCTGTACCTGTCCGTACTGCTGTAACATCGGATTAACTTGTCCTAACGCATCCGCTAGGTCCATCAACTTGTTACGTCCTGCTTGTTGAACCTGTACAGCGTACTGTCCTCCCCGTTGAATGGTAGGTGATATA
>VMHT01136253.1_pt1 | contig 10251 bp, 8 predicted proteins | sample 4693611 | NCBI WGS metagenome assembly VMHT01 (sample SAMN12280063, study PRJNA550983) | marine metagenome | isolation source: seawater sampled from same location over 5 years 0.02-0.2 micron viral filtrate | place: USA: collected off the coast of southern California halfway between the port... ...
GGAAGAAATAAATGCTTAGTCTTGTTGGATCAGTACTTGGGTTTGTTACTTCTACTGGCCCTGGTCTGTTTAAAATGTTTATGGATGCCAAACAAGATCAGCGGGATAAAGAACACGAGCTAAAACTAATGGCTCAACAGGCCCAGGACAAGCGAGACGAGGCTTTAATAGCCAGCGTAGGCGAAGTAAATATAGCTGTACATAAGAATGTAGATGAACAAACCAAAAGGGCAAGTCAATGGGTTGTAAATCTTTCCGCTACAGTAAGACCGCTCATTACATATTTCTTTTTCTTGGAATTTGTATTGCTTACTTTTCTTTCGGCATTCGATATGATCAGTCAGGAAATTTTCAGGAACCTATGGTCAGACGAGATAGTCGGAATCTTCAGTGTTATTATCAGTTTTTGGTTCGGTCAACGCTTAGTGTCGAAATGGTCGAAATGATAAATGACAAAGGTCTTCACTTACTAAAGGACTTTGAGGGATTTTCTGAAGAACCATATAAAGACGTAGCTGGAATATGGACAATAGGTTTTGGTTCAATTTATGGTGTAAATGGCAAAAGGGTTACTGCTGACCACCCTAACATTACTAAAGATCAAGCAGTAGACTTAATGGAAAGAGATCTTAAGACTACAGAAGGTCGTATTGCTAGTTTAGTTAAGGTCCCTCTAACGGAAAACCAGTTTGCAGCTTTATGTAGTTTTGTGTACAACGTAGGTTCTGGAGCCTTCCAAAGAAGTACAGCCAGAATGAAGCTAAACCGTAAAGACTACTTAGGATGTGCCGATGAGTTCTTAAGATGGAAGTTTGCAGGGGGCAGACCAATAAAGGGACTTCTTCGTAGACGAGTTGCGGAAAGAGAATTATTTTTAGATGAGGAAATAACATGAGTTATAGAACAGTTATTGACAAAGTACTTACAAGACTACGAGAAGATACTATAGGCGCAGACTGGTCAGGAGTTATTTCTGCGGCAGGTAACGTAGATGACTATCAAAAACTTATTGGTGAACTGGTTAATGAAGCTAAGGATATTGTAGAGGACGCTTGGAACTGGACCTCCCTTCGTTCCATAGAAACTGTAACAACTTCAGCTTCAACAGCAGCTTACGATATGTCTAATGTAACCAGCCGTTCTCGCATCCTTCAGGTTTTTGATAATACAAACGATGCAGTCTTAAGACAAATCAGCGATGCTCAATTTCTTAACTACACTTACATAGGTACTACACAAACTGGTCAACCTACTTACTTTCGTTTAAAGGATAATGACATACACTTTTGGCCCACACCGGCAGGAGCATACGACATTAAAGTAAACGTAGTTATTCCTCAAACAGACCGTACTCTAGCGGCAGATACTTTTACCGTACCTGAAAACCTTATTGTTCTTGGAGCCTACTCTCTTGCACTAAACGAGCGTGGGGAAGACGGGGGTACTGTGTCAGATACTGCTGGACAACGGTTTACTCTTTCTTTAACTGACGCTATTTCTCAAGACTCTGATAGGACTGTAGACGAGAATACTTGGTATGCCAGCTAAAAATACAAGTTCAATACTCCTGGCGGGATTAGGAGCAAAAGGTCTTAATACCCAAGCTCAAAGTGCAACACTTGGTCTTGAGTTTCTTACGGAAGCCAACAACGTAGTGTATGACTTAGAAGGTCGTATGGGTCCTCGAAAGGGTGTTAAACAAATTACTACACCCGTCACTACTGGAGCCATAAAGTCCATAGGAGAGTTTGTTAAGTCAGACAGAACTAGAGAGTATTATGCTGGTACAGGGGCTAAGATTGTAAAACTAAACACTGCTACTGCTCCAGATACTTTAGTAGAGCAGTCCTTCTCAGGTAGTCCTCAGACTATTAGTGATAGCAACTGGCAGTGGGTAAACTTTAACAATGAGTTTTGGGGAGTACAGTCAGGACATAAAGTTATTAACTACGACGGGACTAACTGGTACGACATAGATGACTTAGGGGCCTATGCTGCTCCTGCTGGAGTAACAACCTTTGACCCTAACTGTGCTTTGGGTGAGTTTGGTAGGGTATTCTATGGTGGTATTACAGAGGCCAAGGGAACAATCTACTACTCCGATAACTTGATTGGAGAAAAATTAAACGGAGGAGCCGCTGGAGCATTAGACCTTAAGACTGTATGGGGTAATGATGAAATTATACACTTGGCTTCTCTGGAAAACAAACTGGTTATCTTTGGAAAACAAAACATTGTTATTTACAGCGGGGCCATTAATCCCGCCACAATGGTTTTAGAGGAAATTATACGAGACGTTGGACTTGCGGGTAGAGACAACGTAGTGTACGTAGGGGCCGATCTGTTTTTCCTAAGTTACGAAGGGCTGGTCTCCATAAGGCGTGTCACTCAGACAGACGGTAGGGCTCCCGTTGAGGGACTGTCCACTACAGTTCGTAATGATCTTACCCGTATACTTACTCAGGCTGCCGTAGAAAACATTAAAAGCATATACTACCAGAAAGAAGGTTTTATTCTCACGTTAATGCCTGACAATGACAAAGCCTACGTTTTTGATTTTTCTGTAGGTAAGATGGAGTTTCCCAGGATTACAACGTGGACCTTTAACTTAGAGCCTCTGTCTGCTTTGTACACTTTTGACGGTAAACTTTATTTTGGTACGACTGATTCTTTAGCAGAGTACGATGGATATTACGATGTAACTCTTACGGACTCAACGGCCAGCTTTGGAAATGAAGCAGCTTGTACAGCGGCGGGAGGAACTTGGGACGGATCAAAATGTTGGACCTCAACTAATACAGACTATAGTTGGTTATTTCAAACACCCTGGTCAGACTTTGGAGATCAAGTGTTTGCTAAGATAATCAAGACAGGGTTAATTACCGTTACCGGAGGACAGGGAGCGGCTGCTACTATCCAACTATATAAAGACTACGAGTATGGATCAGCATACTCTAAAACATTTAACTTAACCAGTGATGCCGTTAATTATCTTTACGGTGCTGGTCCCTCAAGTTCTCAGGCTTCTTTGTACGGTAAGGCTACCTATGCAGCAACGTCTGGTCCTAGAGAATATAAAATTCCTTTGGCAAGAACAGGTAAAACATTTAGAATTAGAATGACTTTTGAAGTTAAGGGTAACTACTCAAGTTTAATTACAGCAAACCTCCTTGCGAAAAAAGGAAAAGTTAGGTAACATAGAGAGGATAACATGGCTATAGATTTTTTAGGAAGTTTAATTGGTGGAGGTCTTAGTTATCTAGGGCAACGACAGGCCTCTAAGGATGCTTTAGAAGCTGCTCAACAACAAGCCGCCGCAACCCAGGCCGCTGCTACTGGAGCTTTAGAACAAGCGCAACCTTACGGAGTAGGAGGTCTTGGAGGTACGGCACAGTTTGATGCTGACAGTCGAACTGCTTTAATGAACCTGTCTCCTGAACTTGCTAACATCTACTCAGGAGCCCTTACGCGAAGTGGTTTGTTTGGTCAACAAGCAGGACAGTATGCAGGAATGGACCCCTTTGCTGCTGGGGAGTTGTTTTACCAACAACAACAACCTTACTTCCAAGAGGAAGAGGATAGGCAGAGGACGAACTTAGAGACCCGCCTGTTAGCACAAGGACGCTTAGGGGGTACAGGGGGCGCACAAGAGCAGAGGGCTCTGGAGGAGGCTATAGGGGCTTCTCAGGCACAACGTAGGACTGCTGGGTTTAACAGGGCTCAGGCGTTAATTGATACTCTTCTTGGGCGTGAATCGGGAGACCTGGCTAGGGCCACTGGACTTCTTGATATCCCGCTACAGTACGCTAACGTAGGCCGTGGTATCGGAGGAACTCTGGGACAGGTAGCTGCTTCTGGACTTGCTTCTCAGGCAGCTTCTCAGGGACTTCTTGCGGCAGTACAGGGTACTGGTAATCCTCTGGCCTCTGGTCTAATGGGAGCGGGTGGATACATAACAAAGAACTTTGGATACCAACGTCCACAAGGAACGTAACATGGCTATAGTTGTAGACGATAATGTTCCAGACTTTCTTAGAGAGTTTTTAACTTCTCAAGGGGTCATTAGTGTTAAGGATACTGAGACAGGTGAGACAGGAATTGTTCGTATTCCACCTCGTAGACGAAGACGAGGACCTGAACAAGAACAGGCTGGTAGTCTTGATGAAGAATATACAAACCCTCAGGTAACATCAGCATCCTCTGGGTCTTTATCAGATTTTCTTTCTGGTTTGTTTTCTTCAGATGATACTGATCCTGCTTTTCAAGCTATGTTAACTGACGTTGCTAATCAAGAATTTGTAGGCCTTCCTGAACAAGGAGTGCCAATGCTTGATCCTAATACAGGAGAATATGCATCTTTACGTGACGTAACCTTTGATGAGTTTAACGATCTTCAGAGCGGAGTGGCTAACTCACTTCTTAGCCCTAGTTATCGTGGAAACGAAAGCACAGGTCGTTTCTCTCCTAATTATGATGGTTTTGTAAAAATGAGAGGCCAAGACTTTTATGACAGCATGAGTAAAACCTCAGGAAACTCTGTTGTTGATGGAGCCATGAATTTAGTAAGTGGAATTGGACAATCAGTAACAGACGCTTTTAGTCAACTTGGTGGTTTATTTAATACTGATAATAATGCTGGGGCTCTTAGTGCATATGGCGGTACTGTACCTTCTAATATAATGGGAAGAATTAATCCTGCTTTTACTGATCCTACACTATCGACAGATCGTTTAGTTGGACAAGCTTTAGGAACAGGTTTACTTGGAGTAGCTACTCAGGCTATTCCTGGTGCAAATATTTTAGGATTGGGAGCTAATCTTTTAGGCAAGATGGGATTTCACCATGACTACAATCCTTCTAGGGACGCTAACTTAAATTTTGATGTAACTTCTGGAAGGTTTGAATGGGACTCTCTTGACCCTGGAGGAGGGGGAGTTCAATACGGTAGCAAAGCTAATGAACAAATGATTATAGACGAAGCAAACGAAAACCCAAATCAAAGATTTGATGTTACTTGGCAGGACGAAGAAGGTAATCAGAAAACTGGAAATATATCTTTTGGTGAAGCCAGAGATGTTTTAGGTATACTTAACGATCCAGATTTTATGGATGATCCTCAAGAAGTATGGAACGCTTTTAGTCTTTCCGGTCCAACTTTTGGAAGTCAAGTAATGTTTGGCAATACTAGTAATCAAATGGCTATAAATGAATTTGATGCTACTGGAACGGGAGCAATTAGAAATGAAGCGGGTGCAGTAGCAGATCGACTTGGATTAGGATATACCCAAGAAACAAATTTAGCTGAAGCTATGAGAGATACTTTAGCTGTTGCACCTGAAATGTCTTCTATGTATGACTACAACCCTGATCCAGATGGTATTGGTACTGATTTTGATGCTGATGATGGCATGGGTAGTATGAGCAGCATGGGCTTTGGCGAAGGTGACTTTGGCACTGACGGTTTAATTTAAGAGGAATTTAAGAATGGCTAATGGATTATTTGCAACTAAACCTATGAACACCGCTGGAGAAATCCAGAGGCTTATGCAGTTGGAACAAGAAAAACGTATTCGAGACGCTGGTGCTGGCTTTAGTAACCCTCTGGTAAGAGCCCGTGCTATGGCAGGACAGGGTATGCAGGAGGCCATAAGCGGCATGGGTACTGGACTCACTGGACTTCTTGGGGGTGAGGGGAAAGTACGTATGGACCCTAGGATGCAAGAGGCCCTTAAAAGAGACAAGGATCGTAAAGACCTGTTGGCTATGTATAACAATGCTGATACTGACGGTGACGGAAAAGTTTCTTTACAGGAATATAGAACATTAGCCAAAGAATTTAGAGCTAGAGGTTATCAGTCAGAAGCTCAAGAAGTTCTTAAGGAAGCCGAAAGAGAATACGGAACTGGTTTCCAAAGAATGCAAATGGAAACCAAGAAAACTGAGCAAGATAGAAAGTATGGATTAGATGAGCGTATGGTTAAAACCGCAGAAAACCGTTTGGAAGAAGCAAAAAGAAAAAATGCTGATCAAAAAACAATTGCTGGACTGCAACAAGACTTAAGGGAACGCAAGTTTACATTTGAAAAAACTGCTACTAAAAGAAGGTTAGATCTTAACGAAAAGAAAAATGAACTTACACAAAAATTAAATGAAGCCGCTATTAATAAAAATAAAAAGTTACAGGAAAAATACACCAAAGACATAGAAAAAATAAATCGAGATTTAAAGGCACTTCCTGCTTTTGATGCTTTAGATAAAGATGAAATGACAGTTATGTCATCTTTCTTGGATAATCCTGATTTTGCAAAAACACTTCCAGACTCTGTAAAAGGGTTTTTTGGAGGAGTAGACCAAGAAGTAAAAGTTCGTATTGGTCAACAAGCAAAAGACATTTTAAATAAAGCAAGACTGAGTGGTACAAATATAAGTCTCGAAGATGCTTTAAAAGAAGCAATAAGAAACCTTGCCAGTGGTAATACTAATCCTTCAGATACTCAAGGGGGTAGTAGAGCAACACCACCTGCTACAAGAACACAATCAGATGCTGCTAACTATGTAAGTGAGAATTAGTAGTGGCTGACGAAGCATACACAATAACCGCTCAAGACATCCTTAGCAACCCCAATTTACAGAAAGACGGAGCGTTGCCTGGGGATACTTTGTCTGAAAATGGTACTAAACTTAATCGTGTGTTTTCACAAGAAGGAGACCGGCGAGAAAAAGGCTATGTCATAACTCAAGAAGACATTGATACCTATCCTGCACTTAGAAGAGACGGAGCAGAAGTAGGAGACGAGTTAATAAACGATGGTACTAAACTTAAAAAAGTAAAACATGATGAGATTTATCAACAAATAAAGTACGGATGGGATTCTACTTTAACTCCCGAAGCAAGCCTTGGAGATATTATTGAGTCTTATTTTCCACTAGGAAGATTTGATTTTGATTTTTCTAAGTCTTCTATGTTTATTCCTTTTTCAGGATTTTCTTACATATCTCCTGAACAAGCATATGGAGAAGGGTTTAATGAAGCCTCTTCAGAAGAACGCAGAGAAATGATTTTAAGGGCGCGAGAAAGAGAATTGATGCAAGACTACAGCCCAGAAATGATGAAGCAAGATACAGGAGCAATAACAACAGGAAAAGTACTAGGCGCTGTTGCATCTCCTACTATAGCACTTCCAGCGGGTCAGACGTATCGTGCGGCTGCTGGAATAGGAGCAGGTATTGGAGGTTCCTACTCTGCCTCTGAACAATTTAGGACCACTGGAGAAGTAGACCCCGTAGAAACTGCTAAGATGGCAGGGGTAGGTGCGTTAGGTGGAGTTACAGTTAAGTTTGGTGTAGATAAAGTAACACAAAAGTTAGCCAATAGAACAATAAATAAAGTAGATAACGCCATAGCTAAAAAAGTAGATGAAGGAGAAACCGTAACGGAAGCTGATGTTCCTAAGATCATAGAGGACCTGGGGTTAAGTCAAGCTAAAGTAGATAGAGCAGCACAGGTAGCCAAAAGAAATCCATACGTTAAAGTAAAGCCAGACTCAGATGATGCTGTAAACACTGCTTTACGTAACGATGAATCAAAATTACGTCAGGTATCTAAGACAGCCGATAAAATTTTTGGTTCTTTAAAAACAAGAATTTACAACGTACACTCCGGTATTGCAGACAGGCTTGGTAGATTTGAAGCTACTGCTGCCATACGAACAAATGAAACTTTAAAATTAGTAGAGCCCTTTATGGCTGCAATGACTAGGTTACAACCAGCCATTAAGCAGGATATAGATCGTCTGTTGTTTAATGGAGAGTTTGACTTAGCTCGTAACCAGTTGAGTAGGGTTGCTCCAGAAGCTAATGAAGCCTTTGATGCTGTAGTTAAAGTTTTAAAAACAATTCAAGATGACTACGCTAAAATAGGAAGAGAGTTTGATGGTATAGAAAACTATCTGCCTAGGTCAATTAAAGACTACTCTAAAATTAGCAAGGGTCTTTACACTAACGAAGTAAGAAAATACGCTAAAATAAAGGGAGTAAGTCCCAGCGAGTTATCTAATGATACTACGGCTAAGATTGTTGAGAATGTTTTAAGTGGTAGAAAAGTTTTTGAGCATAAAGGTAAACCCGTGTTTGCGGCCAGCAGAAAAGACATAGGTGGTCCATCAGGAGGACGGAGAACTGTGGGTCAAATATCTCCCAATGACATGGATTTGTATAATCCTTCTGAGGTAGCACTTACGCAGTACATTAGAAATGCCATAAACGATATTGAAAAGAATAGGTTTTTCTATGGAGAACTAAAGAACACTGGGCGTGGTGCGGGTCACAATACTGATGAAGATTTAAGGGGCGGCATAGCTGACCTACTTGCACCGGAAATTCGTAACGGAACTTTAAAGGCTGAAAACCAAGATTTAATTCAGGAATTACTAGAGGCTCGTTTTGTTCATGGTGAAAAAACAGTTAGTAGTGCCGTTAAAGTTTTAAGGGACCTAGGATATGGAGGAACTATTGCCAATCCTCTTTCGGCCATAACTCAGATAGGGGACTTGGGAAGTGCCGCTGCAATTAAGGGACCTGTAAATACTGCAATAGGACTTGCCCGATCTATAGTTGGAAAACAACGGATAACTTTAGATGACATTGGATTAGCAGAAGAAATATCCAGAGAGTTTTCTGACCCCAGTAAATTTGCCAGTGCTTTAAATGCAGGTTTAAAATACTCAGGGTTTAAAAGATTAGATCGCCTGGGTAAAGAAACTTTAATTAACGCTTCTCTAAGAAAAAACATGGGTTGGGCTAAGTCCGAAAAAGGAATAGCTAAACTTAGAGAAAAGTACGGACAGTTTTTTGGTGATGAATTTAATGATCTTGTTCTTGACTTAAAAAATAAACAGATAACTGACCATGTTAAAGTTATGGCATTTTCTGACCTTACGGAGTTTCAACCCGTAACTCTTAGCGAACTACCCGAAGCATACCTAAGAGGTCAAAAGACCAGACTGCTCTACATGCTCAAATCTTTTACCTTAAAACAGTACGATATTTTAAGAAGAGAAGTAGGTCAGAAGTTATTGACTAAGGGCAAACGAGTTGAGGGTGTTAAAAACTTAGCTGCTCTTACAACCTACCTTGCGGCTTCTAATGTTACTTCGTCTGTCATAAAGGATATCTTACAAGGCAAAGAGGTAGACGTAGAAAGTATTCCAGACAGGGCAATCTTTGGAGTCCTTGGAGTCTATGGAATAAACAAGTACTCTACTGAAAGATATTTTTCTCAGGGTAAAGTTGTAGAGGGCCTTGCTAACATCGTAGCTCCTCCGTCTAATTTAATTGAGTCTCTCTTTGAGCTTCCACAAGAGATGGCAAAGAAAAACCCTAACTACGAAGAGGCAATAGCACGTATGATTAAACCTCTTCCGATTGTAGGTAAGTTAGCATACCAGTGGATTTTTGGTGGCATGGAAAAAGATGCCGAAAAGAAATTTAAAGAAAACATGAGGGTAGATATAGATTAATGGCTGAAGAACCACTTCCCATATTTAAAAAACAAGCTGAAGAAATGCAAGGTATGTTTAGTAAAGCAGCTAATGTATCTCAGGATGTATGGGACAACATGTCTTTTTTAGATCGTATGGCTCTTCTCTCTGCTCCTCTGCCTGTAGTTGGAGATATAATAGGAGCAGCCGCTGATGCTGTAGCTATTTACAAAGAACCTTCAGTTACAAACATAGCTCTTGGGGCTGTTGGTTTGTTACCTTTTGTACCTGGAGCTAGTGTCACTAGAACTGCACAAAAAGCCTTTACTAATTTAAGAAACGATATTCCTGGTTTTTATGCGCCAGGAGGTGAGTTAGGACGGGTAGGTGCTTTTGGAAAAACTCTTCCAGAAGGACTTAGAAATCTAGCTCAAGCCAGGTATGGTCCTGAAAGCAGAGCTATTCAAAATGAATTTAATATTAGTGCAGCAGATCAAAGGGCAGCTAGAGAAGCCTTAAGAGTATCTGAAAAAGTAACTACTCAGTTAAAACCTTTAGAAAAACAAATAAAAACAATGAAGGAAACAGGCAAAGCGTACACAGGAAAATATAGAAAAGTTAAAAGTGGAAAAGACAAGGGTAAAACAATACCTGTAGAAACAAAAGAGTTTGAAAAGTTAACTAAAAACGCTCAACAATTAAGGTCTACCGCTAACGCTGCCGGTAAAAAAGCAATGGGGCAGCTTAATCAATCACGTTCTATGATTAACCA
>VMHT01041015.1_pt1 | contig 10249 bp, 12 predicted proteins | sample 4693611 | NCBI WGS metagenome assembly VMHT01 (sample SAMN12280063, study PRJNA550983) | marine metagenome | isolation source: seawater sampled from same location over 5 years 0.02-0.2 micron viral filtrate | place: USA: collected off the coast of southern California halfway between the port... ...
CTCTAGCATACTACCCTAATGGTCCGCCCACAAATCTATACCTAACCACACCATAAATAAAATTGAATATCGTCGTCGCAGAGGACAACTGGCAAAATCCAGTAAGTCCTCTATTTTTTGGAGATTATTATGAGTTTACAAGTCAACGATTCATTAGTTCGCGGATTTATCCAAAAAGAATTAGAGAGACAACAGAATCATCTAGAGATGATTGCTAGTGAGAACTTCACGTCTCTTGATGTGATGGAAGCACAGGGTTCAATTCTTACTAATAAGTATGCAGAAGGATTGCCTGGTAAAAGATACTATGGTGGATGTGAATGGGTTGACCAAATTGAAGATCTAGCAAGAGAACGAGTAAAAAAACTATTCAATGCAGAGTGGGCAAATGTCCAACCTCATAGTGGAGCACAAGCAAATGCTGCTGTATTCCTTGCTCTTTTGAAACCAGGAGATACTGTTCTATCTCTTGATCTATCCCATGGAGGTCATCTATCTCACGGATCAAAAGTTAATATGTCGGGTAAGTGGTTTAATGTTTGCCACTATGAAGTTGATGAGACTGGTAGACTGGACTATGATAGAATATTAGAACTTGCAAGGGAATGTAAACCACAACTTATCATCTGCGGGTTCTCTGCATATACTAGAACAATTGATTTTAGTAAGTTTAGAAATATTGCTGATGAAGTTGGATCATATCTATTAGCAGACATTGCACACATTGCAGGATTGGTTGCATCAGGTGTTCATCCATCACCGATTCCATATGCAGATGTAGTTACTACAACAACTCATAAGACTCTGAGAGGTCCGAGAGGTGGGTTGATTATGTCTAATGATGTGGAGATGGGTAAGAGATTGGACAAGGCAGTATTTCCAGGAACTCAGGGTGGTCCACTGGAACATGTGATTGCTGCAAAAGCAGTTGCATTCGGTGAGGCACTTAAACCAGAATTCAGAGAATATTGTCTTCAAGTTGTTGCTAATGCAAAATCTCTTGGTCGTAGATTAATTGAAAATGGTATCAATATTGTGTCTGACGGAACAGATAATCATATTGTTCTACTTGATTTGAGAAGTCTAGGAATCACAGGTAAGTTTGCTGATCAACTTGTGAGTGAAATTAATATCACTGCAAATAAAAACACAGTTCCTTTTGATCCTGAGTCTCCCTTTGTTACCAGTGGATTACGTTTAGGCACTGCTGCTCTTACTACTAGAGGGTTTGATGAAAACGACCTTGTTGAAGTTGCTGATATCATTGCAAGTCGATTAAAAAATTATGAGCAAGAAGGAAATAAAGAAGAATGCTTAAGAAGAGTGTCTAAACTTTGTAAAAGTAATCCTCTGTACTAAATAAAATTGAATATCGTCGCCGCAGAGGGGCAACTGGCAAAATCCAGTTGACGCCCCTCTTTTTTCTTGCTAGAATATAATGGATAAAATATCCGATTATGACAATTAAACTTTTACTTTTAAAGTCTGGTGAGGACATGATCGCCGACATCAGTGAAATGGCATATGGTGAAGATGCTGATCGACGAGTAGTTGGTTATTATCTAAATAAACCCTGTGTCATTAAGATGCGTGATCCTAATACACTTGATGATCAGAGTGATGGTCGAGGAAGAAAAGCAGGTTTTGAAGTATCTATGTTTCCGTGGATACCACTATCTGCAGAAGAAAATATCCCAGTTCCATCGGATTGGGTTGTAACAATGGTAGAACCTACTGCCAAATTAACCGAAATGTATGTTGAGGACATCGTAAAGCATGGAAAAAACAATCAAAGCAATAGTTCTGACGAACAACAAAGTCCTAGTGAGTCAAATTGATGAAATTGGAGCAGATGTTGGTGAACCAGATTGCAAACTGACCAACCCATATATGTTGCAAGATGATGGTACAATGGAACCATGGTTGCTCAGTGTCTCTCGTCAAGATACTTTTATGATCAGTTCTGATAAGATCTTAACACTTACAGAACCAATGCCCACCCTAGTTGAAAAGTACGAAGAGTTAACTAAGTAATGCGTTTCTACACTAATGTTCAGTTGATTGGTAATCAGTTCCTCGTTCGGGGAGTTGAGAATGGTAGAAGGTATGAACACAGAGATGAGTTTTTCCCTACTTTGTTTGTGAAATCTAAAAGAGATTCAAAGTATAGAACATTAAGTGGAGAATCTGTAGAAGAAGTACGTCCTGGTACTGTCAGGGATTGTCGTGAATTCTATAAAACTTATGATGATATTGATGGATTTGCTATCTATGGTAATGATCGATATATCTATCAATATATCTCGGAAAAATATCCAGAGAATGAAATCAAGTTTGACATCAGTCAGATTAAACTAGTTACTCTTGATATTGAGACCACTGCAGAAAAAGGATTTCCTGATGTTGAATCTGCATCAGAAGAGATTCTTGCAATCACTATTCAAGATTATACGACTAAGAATATTATTACATGGGGAGTTAAACCTTTTATAAACAAGCAGAAGAATGTTATATATCATTATTGTCCCTCGGAGCAAGAACTTCTAAATCACTTTATTAATCATTGGATGCAAGATGTTCCTGATGTTGTGACCGGGTGGAACGTTCAATTATTTGATATTCCATATATCTGCAAACGACTCAATCGAGTATTGGGTGAGAAGTTGATGAAACGTTTTTCACCTTGGGGTCTTGTTACAGAGAATGAAATCTATGTTAAAGGTAGAAAGCAAATTAGTTTTGATGTTGGTGGATTGACTCAACTTGATTATCTTGACTTGTATAAGAAGTTTACATATAAGGCACAAGAGTCATATCGTCTCGATTACATAGCTGAAGTTGAGTTGGGTCAAAAGAAACTAGACCACTCTGAGTTTGATACCTTTAAAGATTTCTATACGAAAGGTTGGCAAAAGTTTATTGAATATAATATCGTTGACGTAGAACTTGTTGACCGACTGGAAGACAAGATGAAACTGATTGAACTTGCATTGACTATGGCATATGATGCCAAGGTCAACTATGCGGATGTATTCTATCAAGTTCGTATGTGGGATAATATAATTTATAACTATCTAAAAAAACGTGACATTGTTATTCCCCCAAAGATTCGTTCAGATAAAAATGAAAAATACGCAGGAGCCTACGTTAAGGAACCGATTCCAGGAAAGTATGATTGGGTTGTGTCTTTTGACCTTAATTCTCTCTACCCTCATCTTATCATGCAGTATAATATCTCTCCGGAGACACTCCTTGAAGAACGTCATCCCACGGCCACAGTTGATAGAATACTTGATGAAGAAATAAACTTTGAGTTGTATAAAGATAATGCGGTGTGTGCTAATGGAGCAATGTTCCGTAAAGATGTTCGTGGGTTCCTACCAGAACTCATGGAGAAGATGTATGGAGATCGTGTAATATTTAAGAAGAGAATGCTTCAAGCAAAGCAAGAATATGAGAAGACACCTACTAAAGAACTGGAAAAGGAAATTGCACGGTGCAACAATATCCAGATGGCTAAGAAGATTTCACTCAACTCTGCTTATGGTGCTATCGGTAATCAGTATTTTAGGTACTATAAACTGGCCAATGCGGAGGCGATTACGCTTTCTGGTCAAGTCTCTATCCGTTGGATTGAGCAGAAGATGAATGAGTATCTAAATAAACTGTTGTCTACAATCGACGAGGATTACGTAATTGCATCTGACACAGATTCAATTTATCTTAACCTTGGACCTCTTGTTGATAAATTTTTTGCTGCTAAGTCTGGCGACAAGGTTGCGATTGTGGGATTACTTGATAAGATCTGCGAAGATAAGTTTGAACCATTCATCGAGAAGTCTTACCAGAACCTGGCAAACTATGTTTCGGCATACGACCAAAAAATGCAAATGAAGCGTGAGAACATTGCTGACCGTGGTATCTGGACTGCGAAGAAACGATATATTCTCAATGTGTGGAATAGTGAGGGAGTTGCATATACAGAACCTAAACTGAAAGTTATGGGTATTGAGTCTGTAAAATCATCAACTCCAGCACCCTGTCGCAAGATGCTTAAGGATGCTTTTCAGATTCTCATGACTGGGACTGAGGATGATATGATTTCTTTTATTGACAAAAGTCGTGATGAGTTTAAAAAACTCCCACCAGAACAAGTATCATTCCCTCGTTCTGTATCTGATGTGGTAAAGTACAAATCTTCGTCTGACATTTATATTAAAGGAACTCCAATTCATTGTCGTGGAGCATTACTGTTTAATCATTATATCAAAGAGAATAAACTTACTAATAAGTATTCTCTTATACAAAATGGAGAAAAGATTAAATTTTGTTATTTAAAGAAACCAAACATCATCCACGAAAACATCATTTCTTTCATTCAAGAGTTTCCTAAAGAACTCAACCTTGACAAGTACATTGACTATGATCTACAATTTGAGAAGTCCTTTGTCGAACCACTGAAAGCAATTCTTGATGCTATTGGTTGGAATGTCGAAAAAACTGTAAATCTGGAATTATTTTTCTGCTAATGGAACTCCCTATTAACGACAAAGAACTTGCAACTATTGTAAGTGCATTGAGACTTGGTGGAGACACTTCTCTCTATCAAAAATTGAATAAAATTAAAGATATTCGTGATAAGAACCCTGGTGGTCCTTACAAAAAAATTGCCCGTGAAGAATTTGGATTTGTAATTTAATGGATTTTTTAAAAGAAATTGTAAAAGAAATTGGAGATGACTACACCCAACTCGCATCAGACATCGACGACACAGAAACTTTCGTGGACACAGGTTCGTACATTTTTAACGGACTCGTTTCAGGTAGTATATTTGGTGGTTGTTCTGGGAATAAGATTACTGCCATTGCTGGGGAGTCTTCTACTGGCAAGACTTTCTTTAGTCTCGCTGTGGTTAAGAATTTTCTGGATAGTAATCCTGGTAGTTACTGTTTGTACTTTGACACTGAAGCAGCAGTTAATAAGTCTCTTCTTAAAAGTCGTGGCATTGACTTAAATCGATTGGTTGTTATCAATGTTGTTACGATCGAACAGTTTAGACAGAAAGCACTACAGGCAGTAGACATATACTTGAAAAAATCTGAAGAAGAACGCAAACCCTGTATGTTTGTGCTAGACTCTCTGGGTATGCTTTCTACAGAGAAGGAGATTCGTGATGCTCTAGATGACAAGCAAGTTCGGGACATGACCAAATCTCAACTTGTCAAGGGAGCATTCCGTATGCTTACACTCAAACTTGGTCAGGCAAAAATTCCACTAATCGTCACTAATCATACCTATGATGTCATTGGTTCTTATGTCCCTACAAAGGAAATGGGAGGAGGCAGCGGTCTCAAGTATGCAGCAAGTACAATCATCTATCTCAGCAAGAAGAAAGAGAAGGATGGAACAGAAGTCATTGGAAACCTTATTAAGGCTAAGACTCACAAGTCACGTTTAAGTAAGGAGAACAAGGATGTTACTATACGTCTTTATTACGATGAGCGTGGTCTTGATCGATATTATGGTCTTCTTGAACTGGGTGAACTGGGAGGTCTCTGGAAAAATGTTGCAGGTCGTTATGAGATAGATGGTAAGAAAATCTATGCAAAGGCAATCTATAAAGACCCAGAAACATACTTCACACCTGAAGTGATGGAGAAACTGGATGCAATTGCAAGGGAGGAGTTTAGTTATGGATCCTGAAAAGTATGAACACATCAACGATGATCCCCACGATGGATGGTGGATGCGGCCAGAACATCAAGATTCTGAAGACGAAGATCAATGTCAAGAAAGTAATTGAACAACTAAAGAAATATCCACAGGACTGGGACCATCAGAAAAATCTGAAGGACTCCCAGTCTTTAGTTGATAGAGGATTTGCAGACTTGCCAACCAGCGCACTTCAACTTATAATGGGTGGAGTCAAGCACAAGGAAGACTTTGTGGGTGACTCTGAGATCAACATCAAAACCCCTGCTTATTCTCATCATAGTGAGATTCGAAAGATCATACGTAAGCAATTCAAGAATGCAGACATTCATAGATGCGGTTTTCTTTCACTCCCTATTGATGAAATTGTAGGAGCACATATTGATGAAGGAACATACTATCTGAGCAGAAACAGATATCACCTTTCAATACTTGGAAGGTATCAATATTTCTGTGGCAAAGAAACTGTCATTGTTGAATCAGGAACTCTTCTTTGGTTCAACAACAAACTACCTCATGGAACCGTTAACATCGGTGATGAAACACGTATAACCTTCGTATTTGACATTCCACATGGACAAAGTTGAAATTCTAATTTTAAGAAATCTTCTTTACAATGAGGAGTATCTTCGAAAGGTAATTCCTTTTATTAAATCCGAATACTATGAGGACTCTAATCAAAAAATTGTTTTTGAAGAGATTGAAAAATTTGTTCAAAAATATAATCAACCAGCAACAAAGGAAGTCCTTTGTATTGAGGTAGAAAAACGACAAGATATTAATGATACAACTTTTAGTGAGATTACAAAACTCATTAGTTATCTTGATGATGTCCCTACAGATCATGATTGGTTAGTAGATACTACTGAAAAATGGTGTAGAGATCGTGCTATCTATTTGGCACTGATGGAATCTATTGCACTTGCTGATGGGAAAGATAAAGAAAAAGATCGTGATGCAATTCCTAGTATTCTCTCAGAAGCTCTGGCAGTTTCTTTTGATGCTCATGTAGGACATGATTACTTACTTGATTATGAAGAAAGATATGAATCATACCACCGAGAAGAGGACAAGATACCATTTGACCTTGAGTATTTCAACAAGATTACGAAAGGTGGTCTCCCGAATAAAACACTTAACATTGCTCTCGCTGGCACTGGTGTCGGCAAAAGTTTGTTTATGTGTCATGTTGCAGCTGCCGCACTCTTGGGAGGGAAAAACGTATTATACATCACGGCTGAAATGGCTGAAGAGAAAATTGCGGAGCGAATTGATGCTAACCTACTCAATGTACCTATTCAGGAGATAACAGATCTTCCCAAATTAATGTTTGAGGAAAAGGTGACAAAACTATCGCAGAAAACTCAGGGTTCTCTTATAATTAAAGAATACCCAACTGCATCTGCACATAGTGGACACTTTAGGTCTCTTCTTAATGAACTTGCACTTAAGAAATCATTTAGACCTGATATTATTTTCGTTGATTACCTTAATATATGTGCTTCCGAAAGATATCGCGCTGGTAGTAATGTCAATTCATATACAGTTGTCAAAGCAATTGCTGAAGAACTTAGAGGACTCGCTTGCGAGGCAAACGTCCCTATCGTATCTGCCACCCAGACCACTCGTTCTGGTTATGGTAGCTCTGACGTTGACATTACTGACACTTCTGAATCCTTTGGTCTCCCTGCTACTGCTGATCTTATGTTTGCCCTTATTTCTACAGATGACCTTGAGGGATTAGGACAAATTATGGTGAAGCAATTGAAGAATAGATATAATGATCCAACCATATCTAAGAGATTTGTGGTTGGTATTGATAGAGCAAAGATGCGTTTGTATGATTGTGAGCAATCAGCACAAGATGATATTCTTGACAGTGGTAGAGAAGAGGAGTATAATAATGAGGAACAAAAACCAAAGAAATCATTTGAGGGGTTTAAGTTTTGAACGGATACTACTCTGTATTTGATCCAACTGGTAAAAAGATTGCTGATTGTGGTTCTATTAAAGATGCCGTTAATCTTATTGGGACAAGAGGTGATGGTCATTATTACCAATTTAAACCAATCTATGAAACAGTTGAGGTCAAACTTTTAGAAAGACCCAAACTCCCAACCAAAGATATCGTCGTCAATATGGACGGTGGTGTTGGTGGTAGTTGGGAAGAGGTAGAATATATTGAAGTAGAAGGTCAAAAACTTCCTACACAACAACTTCCTCAAAATTGCCAAGAACCATTTATCCCGGATTTTCATGACTAAAGTTGACACTGAAAAATATGTAGAATTTGTCAAGGGAGTTACCAGTGAGCCTAGTCTTGACTATGGTGCAATGGGATCTCGTCTTGCAGAACTTGAGGTAACTGGAACTAATACATCTCAGTTGCTCACTGCTGCTCTTGGTCTTACCGCAGAGTCTGGTGAGTTTACTGAAGTTGTAAAGAAGATTCTTTTCCAGGGCAAACCATATAATGAAGATAATGTTTTTCATATGAAACGTGAACTGGGTGATATCTGCTGGTATCTTGCTCAGGCATGTATGGCACTTGACACAACATTTGATGAGGTGCTAGAAATGAATGTGGACAAACTGAAGGCACGTTATCCTGGTGGTGAGTTTGACGTTCATCATTCTGAAAATCGTAAGGAAGGAGATTTGTGATCAACCTTGAATTGAATAGACGTGATGTAATTGTTCTACGTCATCATCTTTTCTTGTATACAAAAGACCATCCTGGTTTCTTTTCTGACGAAGGTATCCTAAAGATCAGAGAGATTTCACAACAGATAGACAAACATTTGGAGGGAGACCTGTGAGTTGCGACATTACAATTGATCTAAAATTAAATATTCATGATGCAGCGCTGATTCGTGCTTCTTTATTTCAGTTTACTAAACAAGATAGTTACGAATTTCCTTCACAAAGAACATTGACTATTCGTGAGTTTATCCGACAACTGGATGAACAGATTGAATCAAATCTTCCTAAAGATCACGATCACTGACCCTTCGGGGTTGTCGGGGTTATAGCTCAGTTGGTAGAGCACCTGTTTCGCAAGCAGGATGTCAGGAGTTCGAGTCTCTTTAACTCCATTCTAAATACTTAGAAAGTATTACTAAAAATGGTAGATATTTCTGAAGTATTATTGACTTTAAATGAAGTTCTTCAGGGATATGAATCTGAAGTAAAACAATCTAGTGATAAATTAACGGTTCTTCAAATAAATGGAAAGGAAAGAGTAGAAATTCGTGAAGAGATAAAAGAAAAACTTGATAAAACTAGAGTAAAATATGAACAAAAACCAGTCCCCAAATCTGGATTTGATGGATTGGAAATACAAGAAAGTCCTACTTCAATTTTAAGAATTATCTTTAAAACTAAAGGTGGTGGATCTGGTGCGGGTGCAGCAGTAACTGAACTTGGAGAATCTGCACAATGTGTTTATGCAGCAGTTGCTTTTGGATTAGGTAGGCATATAACAAATTCAGATATCACCCCAGATAATGTAAAAAAGTTTGAAGATAAGTTTAGTGTTGATGGTAACCTTGATAAAATAATGAATGAAATGAATGATGAGTGGATTCAGTCTTCAATATTGGGTGCGAACGAACTTTGGGATAAATTTAAAGGTCTTAAAAATGGAATAGTTTTTCATCGTGGAGACAAGACAGTAAATCATATAGAAAATCAATTTAAGAGAATAAAAAAAATAGAGGGAATTAGAATAGACATTAATAAATGGTCACCTGCAGACATATATGTAACAACTCCTAAGTATGATCCAAAATGTTTAGAAGATGAAAAATCTCTTAAAGGATTGAATCAATGCATGAATGAAAGAATTAATCCTACAGATCCAAAAATGTTTGGAGTTTCTTTGAAGAAGATGTCAGGATCTGCTTCTTTAAAAGTTCTAAATTTTGATAAAAAAGATGCAACTGAAAAAAAATTTGATAAAGTCGAAATGACTCAAGATAGCAAGGATGTTTATATTCACTTCACTGATGGAACAAGAATACAGTTCAGAGGGTTTTCTGGTGATTCATTGTCTGGTTGGCAAGGAGAAGTGAAAGGATCTAAGGCAAACCAAGGTAAAATTGGTGGAGGTCCGACTAATTTACTTTTAAAGATTCATAATCAAAAACTCATAGATGTTAATGTTGGATCTAAGTTAAAAAACAAATCTCAAAGAGGAACTGTAATAAGTAATTTAAAAGAAAATTTAAAATTAGTATTAAAGAACAAATACAATGAATCTGAAATCACAAAAATGCAGATAGATATGACTGAGGTAAAATTTCTTGCATGGGCATATTCGAAATCGCAAGGAATGGAACTTGCAGCAATACTCAATTCTATGAATGGTAATATAAGAAATCAAGTTTGTGAGGATTTTTATCTTTATGCGAACTCTCAGTCATCTATTTCTTCTCCTTATTATAAGTTGGAGTAAACACTAAATAATGTATAAGGAATACCAATATAAATGAAAAGTTTCTTTCAGTTTCTGAATGAGGCGCAGTCGCAAGCAAGT
>VMHT01105663.1_pt1 | contig 10249 bp, 19 predicted proteins | sample 4693611 | NCBI WGS metagenome assembly VMHT01 (sample SAMN12280063, study PRJNA550983) | marine metagenome | isolation source: seawater sampled from same location over 5 years 0.02-0.2 micron viral filtrate | place: USA: collected off the coast of southern California halfway between the port... ...
TTCAATGTCAAGATCTGTAATGTGTTTTGGTTAAGAGCTATAAAGTCGCCGGCCTGAGTTAAGAGAGCATCCTGAGTTTCAAGAAAATCAGCTGAAATAGGAGCGTCTTCTGTGACAAAAAACTCTCCGCGCTGAGAAAGAATCGCATTTCCGTCTTGAGTTAAAAGAAGAAAGCCGTCATCTGTTGCAACTTCTCCAAACACTCGGCGCAGAGAAGTGATTGATAATCCAAGACGTAACGGCATTACCGTCTCTCAGAAATATGCAACGTCCCACTTGATGAGCTACCGATTACTGCGATGAATCGATCATTATCGGAAGCATTAGTTTCATGACCTAATGAGACATCATAAGGCACAGTTGCTGGGATAAAATGTGAGTTCACTTTATTAGCTTCAATAGACGCTGTAATGTGAGTCTCTACGAAACACTCAGCTGTCGAGTAGAGAGTTACTACACGAACAGAGTTTGAAATAGAGGGAGATACATTAGAGCTTGCAGAAGTGAAAGGCACTTGATGTCCTGAGTGTGTTCTAAATCCTAGCACAGGAATTGGATCATTGCCATCATCTCTCGGCTGTTTTGACATCCTGTTCCTCCTTCATCTGTTCGACTAGTGTGGCTGCTTCTTTAGCGCGATCATTAAAACTTGTTCGCATAGCCTCATGTCGATCAATCATTTCCACCCATCTTATTCTATTTCTGGGTATTTGTAAAAGTTTTTCAATTTGCATTTTTGTCTCCGGGGGCGGCACCTATCGTTCCAAGCTTTGCGCGAAGCGCTCGCGAATTTTTAGAGGATAACCATGTATCCCATCGCTGCATTCCGTGGTCGTCAGGAGCATTCGTCCAGCCATTCCATGACGAGTACAACCATGATCGTTGCAGCTCAACTGGATCATCACTCATCATCAGATTAATCTGCTCACCCCACTGCCACTGTTTTTCTGATTTGCCAATATGCACAAACTGATCAGGATATACCCAGTCTACATGATTTACTCCGTAAACTGATGAAGAGTCACGACGCGTTGAAGGAATCACCTTCACATGCTCACGCTTGTCGTCAAGCCAAATGCGCGTAATCTCTTCGTCGCTTACACGTGGCTGACGCTCATGCTCGATGAGCATTTGAACGCGTGGATCACGAAGTGATACATCGCCTTGCTTTACTACGAACTCTACTAAGTCGTCAGCCAGGTCTACGAGTGCAGAGATCAACGTAGTTGTATTACGGCACTGAATTCGACCCATATCAATATACGACTCGCGTACAACAAAATGCCCATCGGGCATAGTCGGAGTTCCAAAGATATAGGTATCGTTCTCAAGCATAATCACGCGGTCGTACAGCGGTTGATGAAGTGCTAAAATTTGATTCATGCCTTTAGCCCACACTGACGGATACCAGTCGAATGATTCATCGAACGTAGTTCGTTTGTAGTCGTAGCCCATCTCAGCTGCCCATGCCTGCACACTTTGCGTGCAATACCACTCCCAGTCACCTACCAGCCCAGGACGGCCTGAGTGGTTCCCCTGATTCTGAACTACAACTGTTTTAGCCATCCAGGATGATCCTCATACGGGTTAGTTGAAAGCCATTCAGTATAAGCTCTGTAGGCTAAAAATTTTTGAAAGTTAGACTGCTTATTACCACCACTAAAATGAATATAAGAATTAGGTTTTGCAAACTCACCATTACAATGTACCCAGTCTACATTCGAATCTGGATAATAACGACCTCTAACAGGAATCATGTGTGTTCTTTGCTCGTTCTCTTTAATCCAAGCCATGAGCGCGATCTCCTCCGTGAAGTCAACGCCTAATATACCTATTTTAGTCATAGTAAGAAGAGTCGTAAAATAGTCATCTCTCGCGCTAGGCTCGGAGAGCATCAGCTCGTACCACTCATGTATCTCTCTTATAACAGACGAACTAGCCCAAAAAATAGCTAAGTGAGGGCGAACTAGTCTACCTACCTCTTTATCAAAAGCCAAAGTGTAGAATTCGCTATTACTGATACCCTTCATTGTACTGTCCCACTTAAGTGGTGCGTTTCCCCAAATATAAACATCACTGTCAATCCACACGAGAACATCATACTTATCAGAAATAGAATTCATCCACTGCCACTTGTAGTATTGCCCATTCCTAGTAACTTTATCATACTGAAATGTGCAATCTAAAAGTTCTTCACAATCAAATGGATCAAGAGGTTTACTAAAAAAATGGTAATCAATATCATTTATCGTACACCACTGTTTGACTGTGCCCATGCATGGTATCCAAAAATTTTGCAGTGCACCAAGAGGTATGTTTTCAGTCTGTAAGCCTTGAACTACGGCTACCTTCATTCCATCAAGTCTTTCATCAGCTTATCATAATTGTTAATCTGCACAGCTACCTGTGGTCCTTGCGCCTGTTTTGGTTTCAAGCTCGTTTCAACCTCCTGAAGATGCTTCATCCAATCGAGTAGATCTTTTTTAGAGTAAATACCTGTTTCAACAGCTTCTTGAATCTTTTGATCAATCACTTGATTAATAAGATTAATTCGTTTAATACGATTCAGATATCCCTGAGTTGCGAATACAGAGTCGATATAGTTTTTAACCTCTTTCTTTTCAATTACTGCGGTAACTCGGTCTTCTGAAATTCCATACTCGTCAGCAATCTCTTCAACCCCTTTACCAGACAGATAGTCGTTAGCTAAAGCTAACACTACAGGATCTAAAGCAGGTGCTTCAAGGGTTTTATTTAAGGCATCTACGGTTGTTGTTACTTTTGTTGTCATACGTTTACCTCATACGCTATTTGCGCTTCTAAATCTGCGATTCCATAAGGAGCAAAAAGACCTTCGTCAGTTCTTAAACTAATAACCCTACTCTCTTCAACCTCAAAGTGTCTATAAGAAAGTAAAAATGTATTAATAGCTTCTTCGATATCTTCAGCTAATTCTTCAGTCACTCCAATGATTTCGCTTCCGTCTCCGTCAAAGGCATATCCCCTAATCTGTAATGCTAGAGTTGCAATTTTTCTTCCTCCACCTCTATGCTCTCTAATCTCAGACTGTGGGATCATTGTAATTGCGGGAAAATCGTTAACTTCATCTAATACATGATAGTTACGAGTAATATTTGCTTCTAAAACATTAGTGTTGGTTGCCAAATGACTAACTAATGCTTCTACTATTTGCGTTCTTCTTGTTGCCATATTGCACCTATAATACTATCAACAGAATGGTAGGAGTGTAACAAAGAAATATAATTACCTGAGTTTCTATAAGCTCTTGCCCACCATCTAAAAATGTATGTTTTAATCTGTTTTTCATCCACAATCAAAAAATTATCGTCAAACCATTTACTTACAGAACTGATAGTCGGGATATCTGCTCCTAAAACACTACTATAAAACGTTTCTTCTGCCTCATACCCTGGATGTAATGGACATTTAATATCTAGACACTGCTTCCCGTTTTTATCTACAGGTATTCCTGAATCATCGTATCCAACAGGAGGACTTCCATTCCAATAGTAATTGCCCTCATCTTCATCCATACCCTGTGTAACAAATATCAAAGGCCCGTACTTGTATTTTTCCATTTACCCCTCTGTAAAATTTTTTTCGTTTCGATAAAAGACCGATTTAGACTTCAAGTCTAGTATAGTACTCCCTTTAAGGGATGTCAAGAGAAGACCTGAAATTTACAAATTTCCCTGGTCAAGGCCGTGAAGAGGTGCGCTACGCGACAGATCAAAGTCAAGTCCTACTAACCGCCCTACCTATGGCCCCGCCGCGTCGTAACCTATTGTTTTTATTACATAAATCAGGTCTAAACTTTTTTATAAGTCATTGATTTCATTGCATTCTTTTTTCATTTTTTTCTTGTCTGGGGGTTGACTTATAGGGTTGCAATACTTATATTAGATACATAAGGAGATAACGACATGACACTCACTGGCTACATTCTTATCAAGGCTTTCTTTGCCTTTCAATGCCTCGGCGGTTTTCTGCTGATGATTTTCGGCGCGGCTCTTATTGAGTCGCCTGACCTTGCCACCGCTATCGTTGGCGCAATTCTAGCTTGCGTTGGTATTGCAAGCTTCATCATGTTTGGCGTATTGCTCGCCGGAAAGGACGACTAAAATGACTTATCAAGTTTACACTGCTGGAAAAATCTGGCACGCTCCCAAGTTTCAGGCTCTGCGGTCTGATGGTTATGGCGTAAACGCACGTTGGATTGATCTTGACGATAATTGCGATATCGTTCAGAATCGCAAGGATTTGCTTTGGCAGCTTTGTTTTGAAGATGTTCGCGACTGCGACTTTGTCTTGCTCTACTGCGAGGATATGTCTGAAGAACAACGCGGCGCGTTGGTCGAGATAGGCATGGCTTACGGTTTTGACAAGCCAGTTTATGCGGTTGGCACTTGCAAGACAATCCAGCCAAATAAGATATCTGACGTTGCGTTTACCCATTACGCTCGGTTCCATTGGCTTCCGACTGCTGACCTACAGCAGGGCATGGATATGGCAATCGCAGCCCACAATCGCGCAACACAAATCATGCAGGAGATTGCATAATGCCTTACATCCCACAAGATCGTCGCGCTGATGTTCTCGCAGAAATGCGGGAACACGGCACCCACTGGACACCGAAAAATGCCGGTGATCTCAACTTTGCTGTCACCTGTTTTATCGACAACTTCATTTTCGAGAATGGTTGCCGCTATGCAAATCTAAATGAGATGATCGGCGCGCTTGAATGTTGCAAGCTTGAACTCTACCGCAGACTGGCGGCACCCTATGAGGATCAAGTTTTAGAAGCCAACGGCGATGCCTATGTCGTTGTCCCTCAACGGGAATCAGAATACTAAGAGACAGCCGCCGCAAGGCGGCTTTTTCTTAATGTTTTCAAAGACTTAGCGCGCCAGCTGGCCCCGCGCGGGCTAAGTCATTGATTTCATTGGGTTTTTCAGGACTTTTTTTTCGAAAAAAAATGCTAACTCATTGATTTTAAAGGAAAAGAAAATGCAAAAAAATGTCTCTGACCCCTTGCAATTTAGGGTGACAATACCTATATTATAGATATCAAGTTAACCACTAGCCATTAGGAGATATGACACATGGCAAAATCTGTAAACTACACCCCCGAGCTTACCGCTTCCATCATTGACCAATATCAGGCAGGCGTTGATGTCGCAGATATCGCGGCTTCAATCGAGAAATCGGTTCGCTCGGTTCGTTCTAAGCTCGTTCGCGAGGGCGTCTATGTTGCCGCACCGAAGGCGACTGCTCGCAAGTCTGATGAGCCGACTAAAAAAGAATTGCTCAATGAGCTTGAAGCGGTCGCGCCTTTCGCGGTTGATGGGTTCATGGGCGCAACCAAGGATGCGATCAATGAAATGCTCACATATTTCAAAGCGCACTAAATCGCGCAACCCAATCGCACGCAATCTGGGGGCGCATCGCCCTCAGGTTGTCCGTTCGCGCAAAAACTACAGCCGAAAAGGAAAATCAAAATGGCGACTAAAATAATTCGTTCAAAAAAATCGTTCGCAAGTTTGAGCAATGCCCGCGCATTCTCTGGGCTACATAAGCGCGGCAATATGTCGCAGGAGAAAGAAACCCCGAAAAAGCCTTTAAAAACAAAGGCTTAGGGCGCCTCCGGCCCCGGCCGAGCTAACTGTTTGATTTTATTGACTTTTATGCTCCTAAAAATGTTCTCTATGCGACTGCGAATCACCCAAATCCGACACACAAATTTTCCAATTCTGACCAGAATCACAGGCTGATTTATCCAATCCTTTCAATGACTTACGAAAGCGCTTGACCACTGGTCACCGATTTGCTATAAATAATTATCAACAGAAAAAAGGACTACATAATGACTATCAAAAATATCTCAATCTTTGACCTAGACGGCACGATTATTGACAGCTCTCATCGGCAAGCCACCTTGCCTGATGGCACGTTAAATCTGGCTCACTGGTTTGAAAACGCTACGCCCGAAAAGATTTTCGAGGACAAGGTTCTGCCACTGGCTGATCAAATCCGCAAGCGTGTCCATGCTGGCGATTTTGTTCTGGTCTGCACGGCTCGGACAATGCAAGATGCTGATTTTGAGTTTCTGATGAATGCGGGCATTTGCCCTGATAAAATCATCTCCCGTCCAGCTGGAAATTTTGAAGCTGATGGAACGCTGAAAGCGAAACAGCTTAACTCGTTTTTGTCGCTCAAGCAATTCCGCAAGGCGTCAAAGGTCATGTTTGATGATGCCGCTTCGGTTCGGTCATCACTCCGCAAAATCGGGATTGCGGTTATTCATCCCGACAAAATAGCAGAAAGGGTTGCATAATGTTTTGGCACTTCTTGGAAATTATCCGCACGGTTATCCCCTGCGTGATTCTGGTTATTCAAATTATGATGCTCACTGGATGGAGTTTATGATGCTCGGATTTTTTGGGACTGTTTTTGTTGTCTCACAGATGGCACTGCTGGCTTTTAATCAACCGCCAGAATTTGCTATGACTGTTGGATTGTTCGCGGCTGTCTGTTGGATTTTCCACGCTATCAAAAATCGTGATAGCTGGCTAATGGGGGTCAATGTCTGCGTTTTTGGGTTCGCTCTGTTTGGTTTAATTGTCAATTAAGGCAATTAAATCAAGCACTTACGGGCGGCGCGGCCCCGGCGGGCGTAACCCATTGATTTTATTAGGTTTTTCCGTTGCAAAAATGTCACACTATGAAGAAAAAGCGAAAAAAAATACAAAAAAGACATTTTAGGGGTTGATATATAGGGCTAGAAGGCTTATATATATAAGACAACAAACAAACGAGGTTGACATGACTATTCAGAAAAATGCTTACATCGTAATGGACACCGAGACATCCGCGCACAATGGTTTGGTTTTTGATTTTGGCTGGACTACGGTTGACAAGCGCGGCAACGTGCTTGGCAAGGGCGACTTGAATTTCCTTGACGTTATCGTTAAGGAAAAGCCTTACTATGTCCACAAAATTGGGGCATACGCCAAGCGTCAGCGCAAGGGTGTCCACAAGGTGACTTCGTTCAAGATTGGCGCGCGTCTTTTCAATATGCACATCGCGCATCTGAAGGCGGCAGGTTTTCGCGTTATTCTCTGCGCCTATAATGCTGGCTTTGATTGTCGCGTTTTGGGCAACACTGCCAAAACTATGACAGGCGGCAAGTTTCTCCGCCATGAGGTTGAGCTTCTTGACATATGGGGCAACTGGGCAATCTCTGCACCAAAATGCTACACCGCGCCCAAAACTGCCAGCGGTCGGTTTTACAGCACATCGGCTGAAAACGTGTTTCGCTTCGAGAGCCAACAGCCGGACTTCATCGAGGCTCACACTGCCTACGAGGACACCACTATTGAGGCGCAAATTTTACAGCGTATCATCAAGCGCAAAAAGCGCATCAAGATAGTCAAATCGCCGCGTGATTTTGACCAAGCGATTTGGGAAAAATTCGAAATTCAGGAGGGCTAAAAAATGCTGAAAAAAATCCTCATCGGGCTTTATCTTGCTTATTCCGCGTCAACCGATACGATTATTATCGGGTCTGCTATCTACTACTTTTTCATCCGCTAGGAGGGATTTAACATGGCTAAAAAATTCGAAACTCATGGGCTTGAAGGTTGTGACGACTGCCAATGGATTGCCAGCGAAACAGATGGGGACATCCTCATCTGTCCAGAATGTGACCATGACGTTCATGACGGGCAACCCGATTGGGCGCAGGAATGGCATGACTTTGACCCTGATTGTTAAAAAAAGGGGGCGCAAGCCCCTTTTTTTGCTTGACGGATTAATGCTGCAAAAACAAAGACTTACAGGCGCGGGGGCCGTAATACGCGTTTTACTGAATGATTACAAAGACTTACGGCGTTTTTAAAGTGTGGCGGCCCCGCCGAAGGCGTTTTTGTCAATGATTTCAATGCTTTATGGCGTGTTTTTAAACCAAGAAAATTAAATGAATTCAAGGGGTTAGCCGTGTCAATAGCAAACTTAGCGGGCGTTCTTAATGTGACCGCCTGGGCAAGAGTGCGCTCCAGCGCCAGTACAAATGCGACGGTGTCAAGTAAAAAATCAACGTAAATTGTCGCAGATGTGCAAAATAATTAATAGTCTGCGCGTAGCGCCAGTAGTAGTTCGACGATTGTCAAGTAAAAAGTGAATTCAACTGCTGAAAAATTATTTCACGAGTCAAAGTCTCTTTTCGCTTGCTCTCTGCTGAAAATTAGCGTATATTCTTTTTATAGAATGAAAACAGAGAGGAGTCAGGAATGACACAAGTAAACTACAGCGCAGAGATGACCGCTAAAATCGTCTCCGACTATCAGAACGGCGTAGACGTTGCTGATATTGCCGCATCCGTCGAGAAGAGCATCCGTTCAGTACGGTCTAAGCTCGTGCGGGAAGGTGTGTACGTTGCGAAGCCAAAGGCAGCAACCAAGCAGGTTCAAGGTCCAACTAAGAAGGAACTTCTGAACGACCTTGAGGCTACTGGCTTTGAAGTCCAAGGCTTCGAGGGGGCAACGAAAGATGCGATCCAGCGTCTGATTGCACACTTCGGCAACTAAGACACTCGAAAGAGTGTTAGAGAGGCAGGGTTTCGGCTCTGCCTCTTTTTTTATGAACAAAAACAAGCACTTAGATCATAAAAAATGTGCTGTGCACCACTGCGCCAGTGCAAAAGTGAAGTAAAAAGTCGATTTACGTGCTAGCAAGTGTGCAAATAAAGTAAAAGTCTGTAGTCTAGTCTTAAAAAAGGGTAGACCCCTCCCCACCCTGGTATTATAACACATAAAAACAGCTCTGCGCAAGGCTGCACTGGCTCCCTACGGTCGCCATGCTGCAAAAAAGTGCATAAATATCGTGTTTTAGCCAAGAAATAGCAAGAAAACAGTATAAAATAGAAGAATTTCGTAGAAATGCAGCCAGAATAAGTGCAAATACGTAGTATTTTAGTGTGGGGAAAAAATGAGAAAAAGCTTGGAGAGAGGCCTCGTTTGGCAGCCCAAGCGAACTCCGTTCGCGAGGTTGAAGCATAGCTTTGTGAAGGTGGGGGAGCAGGTCTGTCACTTCGTGACATAACCTACTGTAAGACGCACGCTTCGCGTGACATTGAAATAGCTGTTATATCTATAGAGTATGGTATATAACTGAAGCACTTCGTGCTATAGCTGGTACAGACTGTAGCTCCCTACGGTCGCTTATGTTGGATGTGTACACAATCTATATACACGCTATGCAACTCGGTGTTAAAGCTGTGAGTCTTTTGTGATAGCCGTGTGATCGCTGTCACAAAAAAAATACGCTGTGTGAGAACGCTAAGTTGCTGCTTAGATAACTAATACTAGCAGACTTTTAGTGTATTGTCAACGCATTTGGAAGGGTTAAATAGTAACTTTGAGAATGTAGATTTTGAGGGACAGGTTGTTCTTTAACCTTGTATACATAGTATCATAATTGGGCTGGAAAACAAGACGTTAGTTAGTATCTTTTGTATGATTGCTCCAGGCTGGGAGTAGATATTAGATATAAAAATAGCGTCTAGACTAATTGCCCAGACGCTTTTTATGCAGTTCGATTTAGTTATTCTTCAGCTGATCTTTTTCTAACAGTCGATTGACCACCGTTAAATCAACACAAGATATCATTTCAACCTGCTTAGTTGGGAAGGCTCTTTCTAAACTCTGATGTAGGAGTTGTAAGTTTTCAGCTCCCCAACGCTTGCACTCGATTTGTGAGGAGAAGGTTGGTTCAGGCCAGATTTGGTAGTCTTTCGAACCATCTGGGTATACATAGGTCATAACAGCTACAATCATCCAAATCATGCTGGCTCTCCATTGTCATTTTCATTTTCAAAATCATATGATTCCTCAGCTCGACTCATTACATCTGCTATAGCTTCTACTAGCTCTTGTGGGTCGTAGGGGATGTCCTCAGTTACCATCGGTGAAAACACTCCGATTGGAGTAAGTTCTCGACCCTGTACAGGAGTGTAGAAAAAGAATGAGTGCAGTCTTGCATTGTAGGCATAGAAAACTGTGTTGTGAAACTGCGGTGGACCAATTAGCGCGTCTATCTCTCCCTTTTTCATCGCATATATCCTCTGAGATTATCAGCATCAAACTCAATGTTCTGACCAAACGCGAGTGAGCACACAGTTCCGTCTTGGTGATACTCCATCACAGCCATGCCACCCTCATCGTTGATTAAC
>VMHT01043966.1_pt1 | contig 10248 bp, 9 predicted proteins | sample 4693611 | NCBI WGS metagenome assembly VMHT01 (sample SAMN12280063, study PRJNA550983) | marine metagenome | isolation source: seawater sampled from same location over 5 years 0.02-0.2 micron viral filtrate | place: USA: collected off the coast of southern California halfway between the port... ...
AGTCTTATAAAATATCATACTATCTCAAAATGTCTTATACTGTTGTTAATTATACAGAGTGATATTTTTAAAGTTCGTTTAATATATCATTTTGTTAATTATCTTTATTGAATTCGTGAATTATTTTGATAAGTTTTTGAATTAGAATATTTTAGTTATATTTTATGACTTAATTAGTTAAGAAAATCAATAAAGATAATTCATTTTATTCTTATTATACAAAACTTAATATTATTTTTCATATAATTAAAAAAGAGGTTGACAAACTTTGCCGTATTTTTGTCTTTAAAATAGAAACACATAAAATAAAATAAGCATCATATATATAATGGTAAGTTATCCTGCCCCAAGTGAGATACTCCCGCATTTTAACCCAAAAGTATTTGAGACAGAAGATATAGCACTCACACTGTCAGATGCAAATAAACTGTATTTTAAGAAGTCTGGCGGCATAATATATGGTGCAGTATCCATGCCGAGTCTCACTTTAAATGGTGTCAATGTTGAGAACAAACTGTTAGAGATTGACACCGCAAATGCTAAACTTACCGACATAAGTTACAGCACTAATGTCACTTCAATATTGCACGATTTGTCAGTAAATGGTGTTTTAAAACTAAATGGATTACCAAATACAGGTCAAACCATATTAGATAACAAACAAAAAACAACAAAAATAAGTTATAATTCAGGAACAAGCGTTACCACAATAGGCGATACTTTAAAAGTGAATTCCACACTGATTGTTGGTAGTCAAAATTACAATGCTTCGGATGAATTTGAAAAATTGACAGGTGTATCAAGAGATACAACGTACCCAATTTTGACATTTACAGACGATGTTAATCTTAGCGCTTTAAATCTTCCAAACCATAGTGATGTTGATACAATTTTAACAGATTTTGATACAATATTAGTGAATATGTCTTATACAGCAGGAGGCAATTTATTAACTATAAACAGTAATGTAAAAATACCACAAAACTTTGAACTCGGTACGATTACCGATGTGGAACAGAAAATTTTAGACGTGTCTAATGCCATAACGCCATACATTTCTTACGACTCTGTAAACGATAAAATTGTCGTGGAAAAAGATGTTGATTTAAGTTTGAACGATTTAAATTGTAATTTTATGAGAACACTTGCTGGTGGAAATTATGGGTTATCTAAAAATTGGACTCAATCTTATTTATTATTTAGAAATGGTGGTCATCATATTGATTCGTTCAATACAGTAGATGATACAGGAAGAGATTTATATTTAAATTTTTACGCCGAATCAGGTGTATTTATTGGGTCTCATAACAATAATTCTACAACAACGATAAACGGCAATCTTAAAATAACTGAAACAACTGGAACATCCCCTATAGCAACTGGTGGTTCATTGACATTAATTCATGGAGATACAAATGGAAGTTCAAGCATCGTTTTCAAAAGTGATAATAATGTTAATAATGACTATGGTTATATCTCTTATAAAGATGATATTGATAATGCAGGTGGTCAAAAATCATTACTTGAAATTGGCGTCCAAAATGATAGTGTAACTTCAACGATTGATAATATTTCTCTTATGCCAAGTGGTTTTGTCGGTATCAATACAAGAACGCCTCAAACGATGTTAGATGTCAATGGTGATACAAAAATATCAGGTAATCTTGAACTCGGGACAATAATAGACGTGGAACAAAAAATTATAGATATAAGCAACAACAATGCAGGTGGAGGCGTTCCATCTATTACGTATGATGCTGTAACATTAACAACGACATTTGACGGGAGTTATATATATATACCTACTGATCTTTCGTTTCAATTAGGTCCTTTAATACCTAATTTATATTCATTCATTTTATCACTCAATAGTCGAACAAGTTGGCTTGAGAATACTGGTCAAGGATTAAAAATCAATAACAATACAATCATTGAAGAAAATCTGGGGACAAGAACATCACAATTATCAATACGACCAGCAGATGATATACAAGATGCCGTTCAAGAAATATATTCTAAAAATGGAACTTCTACTTTAAAATTGGGTGACGATGATGGTGTGACAAAAACATTTACAAATATATTAAAAAGCGAAAACGGAAATGCTACTTTTTATGGTAACAATTCAGGGGAGACCAAATTTATGGAATATAACTCAACCGATGATAAAATCAACATTTCAAAATATATGGATTTGAGTTTGAATGATTTAAATTGTAAATTTATGCGACGGTATTCGAATGGTTCTAAGTATTGGCTTTCGCAAAATCATAATAGTTCTGTTTTTGAGTTTAGAAATGGTGGCCACCATATTGATTCGTTCAATCCTGGAAGTGCAGCGACAGGTAGAGATATGTATATTAACTATTATGCTCAAGCAGGTGTTATCTTAGGTTCTAATTTGGTAAATTCAACCTCAAAAGTCAATGGTAATCTTATAATAGATGAACTAACTGGAAAATCCCCTGCATCAAGTGGTGGAAGTTTAACGTTAATCCATCAAGATACAGGTGGTTCTTCGTCCATCGTGTTTAAATCCAAGCGTGATGGAGCAGATTTTGGTTATATTTCTTATCAAGATGATATCTCTGGAAATTCTGGCAACGAACGCTCATTATTGGAAATAGGTGTGAAAAATGATGCTGGTGAAGTCTTTGGTGATAGTATCGCTCTTATGCCGAGCCGTTTTGTTGGTATCAACACGCGAACTCCGCAGACTGATTTAGATGTCAATGGTGATGTGAGGATGCATGCGGTAGATTGCTCTGCGATTACGGTAAATGGAACTACGCAATGTAATGATGATGTTGATGTTAGTGGAAATATCAATTGTAATGAAATACAAGTCAATTCTTTACCATTAAATAGTTTTACTTCTTTTACAATAGGAACAGAATACACACCTACTAATGCTTCGAATCAAGTTTATGAGTGGGGACAAGGTCAAATAATAAGAGGTGAAACATCTCCATTACCTACATCAACGAAAACTTTTACTCATAATTCACAATTTTATTATACTTCAAGTTTGTATGCTTGTAATTTAAATTCCTTGGGAACTTATGAAATTTATGCTGATGTTATTTATAGAAATAATTCGGGGGCTAGACATAATCCAGTAATTGGTATTGATATAGATGATGATATTACTACTACGGTTAGTGGTAAAACCGCACCTAACTGGAGTTATACACCGAATCAAGAAACACCATTTAGTGCTCAATATGTAAGAATGGGTGAAGGAAAAGTAACATCTTTACAGGCAAAAAGAACTCATACTTTTACATCTACTACAGAAAGAGTATCTATACGTACATTTTTAGAAGTGGCTGGAGGAACAGATTTTATTGACACTGCCACAGGTTATTTAATAATGGTGGCAACTATAAAATTCAAATATATAGGAAATTTCAATAGTATTACTACGGAATAAAATTATTATATTTTGAATATATATATAATGTCTAAATACGCACGACCTAAACGAAATGTTTCTCAATTTAACGCTGATAATTTTGAAACAGAACTGATACAAACGACAAATGACGTTTTGAAAATAACAAAAAATGAGACATCGTCAAATTTTTCTTTTTATACAATTCCTGACACTCTCTATACAAATCAGCCGAAATTAGCTGGGTTTGTATCAAATAATACGTTAACTAAAATCATAGATGATAACATGAATTTTGTTAATTCTGGCACATACCACGTACGATTACTAATTACAATGCGGCCTATGATTGAAGCAAATTTAATGATGGTTTGTAATTTATCGGTTTTAGAACAATTTTTTAAACTCACACCAAGTCTTTATAATCAAGTATGTTTGGAGACAGTTGTATACGCAAATGCTGGCGATGAACTGTTTTTCCAAATTCTAAACACCAAAGGTGAAGTTTTTCAAACTGAAACTAATAATTTAAGGCTCGTTAATGGTATCTTATCTGTTCAACAAATTAGCACGACTAACGTATTGCTTTAAGAATATTAGGAATAAATATAAAAATTGATTTAAAGAGATATTATAAGATAATATAGGACTTAATAAGATGCCGAAGAAACCGATTGACTACCAAAATACGATTATCTATAAGATACAAAGTATAGATAATCCAGAATTACTCTATGTTGGGTCTACGACTGATTTTACAAAAAGGAAATATGTTCATAAAAGCGATTGTCATAATCCTAATGGAAATAAATACAATTATAAACTATACCAAATGATACGCGATAATGGTGGGTGGGATATGTTTAATATGGTAATTGTTAAAGAGTTTCCTTGTGAGAACAAGAGACAAGTAGAATGCGAAGAAGATAAATTAATTCGTGAAATGAAATCAACCTTAAATTCCCAGAGAGCATTTGTTACACCAGAAGATATAGTAGAATATAACAATCAATATCGCATTGAACACAAAGAACAAAAAGCAGAATATGATAGACATTATCGCATTGAACACAGAGAACAAATAGCAGAGTATGCTCAACTCAATAGTGAAAGAATTAGTGAATATCAAAAACAATATCGCATTGAACACAAAGAACAAAGAGCAGAACAACAGAAACAATATTATGAGCAAAATAAAAAACGAATCACAGAACGAAATAAAGAAAAAGTCATATGTGAATGTGGTTGTGTTTCAACAAAAATACATTTGATGAGACACAAACGCACCAAAATCCACCAAGACCTAATGAAATCAATTGAGCAATAAAATATTACCATAGTATAAGATGGACTGGATTGATATTTTAGAGGAAGATATTGAAATACTCTTTTTAGAATAAGTTTTTAGAATATAAAATAAAAAGACCTAATTTTATTTTATATTTAGTTATATATATTATGTCTGGGGCATTATCAGACGTGCAGCTTACTGAACTCGCAAAGCGTATGAAATTTACTTTGAATGGAATCTATTTTGCTGACGAGATTACTTGTCAAGATTTAAGACCTGGAAATTATATCATTAATACATCACCGCAATTTGATGACGACGGAAATCAAAATCCTGGAACACATTGGGTTTGCATGGTAGTCACAAAACGAGAGGGTAAAATCTGGATTCAATACATGGACCCTTTTGGTGTAGCTCCGAGTGAAAATTTAAAGAAAATTGTTGATAAGAAGTATCGTCGCCGAATTAACTACACAACCAAGGACATTCAATCTCTAATGAGCAGCGCATGTGGCTGGTTCTGTTGTAGTTATTTACATTTTATTTACAATTTTCCTAACCGCACAAAAGACGTGTTATACGACACAGCAATATGGCTGGATTTTTTTAATGATTTAGCTGAAACATCAGACTACAAAAAGAACGAATTCATTCTCAAATTGTTTTTTCAAGAGCAAGGCAAAAAATTCAAAGGTTTAGAAGATGTTTTCAAGGATGAGAAATTAGAAGATATTTATGACAATAGAATTACAGATGGAGACAAAGATGATATTAAAGTAGATATTGCCGATATACCGATCCGTTGATTGGTTTAAATTACCGACGCAATGGTTACCACATTTTTATATCTTTTGGTAATATATATATTTTACAATGAACGCCGATGAATTAGTGACACTGTCTCTCGAAGGAGCATTTAGCGTGTTGATATTGACTTTAGCTTATAAAGTATATAGAATGAAAATTCAAAGTCATAGTGGTTGTTGCTTGGATAAAGGTAATGGATTCGTGCTTAATACTGCTAATAGCGGAGTTTCAGCAGAAGACGATGTGCTTAACAAAATTTAAATTTTATTTAGGAGATTTTTAATTATTTTTTTCTTTCTTTAATGTATAAAAAAGACAAAAATGAATATGCTCGTAGTTACAATGTATAATATCAAACAAGGTTTTAATGTTTTCGTACACCAAATTTCACGCAACGAATTCAAAATAAAACAACAACTTGGCGTGAATTCTTTTACCACAGAATTTTGTTATGGACTTCACGAATTAGCAAAAATACTTTTCGTTTTGTATATCAATGGTTTTGAAATGATGCAGAATAATCTTGGGTATGAATTTGCTCATGGGGTCCATAGCGGGAATTTTAGTGAGCTTGAAGAAGAAAATAAAAGACAAAATCATTTAAGTGATAGAATGACACAAGATATTGATGAAGATGACCCGCTTTGTAGAACACAAAGTATAGAGGAGTATACTGATGAAAATATGAAAAACAAAAATGTTTGTACCCTGCCTTGTATAAAAAAAGACAAAAATGAAATTAAATAAATAATATATTATATTAATAAATAATAGAAATGGATAAATATTATAAAAGATGTCGCATTATTACTGACTTGTTTATGAAAACATACGAACAGTATATCATTTGCCTTTCAGAAGAAGATGATGATAAATTTGAAATTATACTTGATGATGGGACTATTATTATTATTCGTGACGATACAAGCTGGAAAGATATTACTGAATTAATGAAAGACAAGTGTGATATATAGTAAGAAAAAATAATATAAATAAATATTAGTGGTTATATATAGAGATAACAAGTAAGATGACACACGTCAAACATGCTATTTATCAACAGAATTATCATGAACGATGGAAAGATGACCCTGAATATCGTAATCAACTAAAACTGAAATACAAACGATATAACGAAAAGAGATATTTGTATAAAAATGTTATTAACGAATTTTATAAAATTCAACTATGCTTCTTCAATTAATATTATTTAGGAATAATATGAATTATTTAGGAATAATATTAATTATTTAGGAATATTTAGGGAAAATATCAATTAATATAAAAATTGATTTAAAAAAAAAATGTCAGTGGTTATATATAGAACGATGAACCAAAACAATGACCCATACAAAAATGTTGAATTTTGCCGCGGTATTGATGCTAATATCGTAAAAGATACTACGAAAATCTTACCTTGGAATGCTGTTAAAGACATCATTTCCAAACAAATACCCGAAAATAACTTGTACGAAGTTACCAAACCTAATAAACCAATCAAAATATTCATTGACATAGACGGTGAAGCATCTCAAAACATAACACAATCTAAATTCAACGTTATAGTCAATTGTATTATGAATCAGTTGTCTCAATTAAATTGTGCTGTGATGAATTCAAGCAAATATGAACATACTTACATTGACAATGATGGTAAAGAAAAAGTCTCAAATAAATATTCATTCCGCTTAACATTTCATAAATATATATCATGTATATCTAAGATGGTTGCTATTATTGAGAATGAATATTATCCTATGTTAAAAAATGAATTGAAAGATATTATTGACATTGATTTTGGTAACAAAACAGTGGGTTGTTTGAATATTGATAAAGCGGTATACAGAACCAAAGGAGTTGGTAAAATGCGAGCTCCTAACGCTTACAAAGGCAAGACTATTTGTTTTAAAAATAATCATTTCAACTCGTTTGAGTACGATAGACCTAACCATATTGTAAAAGGTAATATTCAAGATAATCTTATCCATTATATTGACCCTAATGACGAGTTTATTGACATTAAAGATGAACCTGTTGAAAATAAAATCATAGAAAAACAAGAAAAAAAGACAAAGACGGATGATGACATTGACACAAAAACGACAATTGATGGCGATGTTGAAAAGTTTCTTGATTTGATAGATGTAAAATATTTATCCAACTATAAAGACTGGACGAAGATTATTTGGGCTGGTAAAGTTTGTAATGTGAATGAAGACTTTTTGAGACAAATCAGTCAAAAATGCGAAAATTATACCGATAACGCTTTTGATAATGTCTATAATGGATATAGCGAACCAACCAGCACCATAGGCACGATTAAGTATTACGCGAGACTATCTAACGAAAAAGAGTATCTAAAAATTAATGCGGATTCGTTTAAGGTTGCCGATCAAACCGATTTAGATGTGGCGAAACTATACCTTAAATTGTATGGCGATAATTATATCTATAAAGACGGGGTTTTATACACCTATTATGCGAATAAATGGCGTGTTGATGAAAAACCTTATCGTTTTCTAAAAACATCAATCCAAACACATATGATTGAATTCTTGAATAAAGCAAAAAAAAATCTACTAAAATTTAAGGTCATAACCGAAGAAGATATGGTAAAATTTAAAACGATTACACAACAATTAGACCAATATTTTAAAAAAATCTCTAAATCTACTGAAATTAATAATATATGTGAAACATTCATCAATCATTTATCAAGCAAACAAGCCGATTTAGAGAATGTGTTTGATGTTCAACCTTATATATTCTGTTTTAATAATAGATGTTATGATTTATTGACTGGTAAAGTGATAGAATTATCCAAAGAAGATTATATCACGCAAAATACTCATTATGATTTTGTTGAACCTACAAAAGAACAAATGGAGACAATTGATAAACTATACAAACAAATCTTTCCTAATCCTGAAATTAGAAAATGTTGGTTGAGTATCCAATTTATGGGAATGACAGGTATTCGTCTAGAAAAATTCATATTGGCGAATGGTTGCGGACGAAACGGAAAAGGGTTGATTAATGAATTGTTCCAAGAAGTATTAGGAACTGACTATTTCTATAAATTACCAGTTGATGTATTACAAAGCAAAATGGACTTATCCAAAGGAGCAAACCCACAAGTAGCTAATATGGACAATGTACGATTTATTCTATCAAGCGAACCAGAAGAAAACGACAAACTACGGATTAATATGATTAAGGAACTTACTGGATGTAAGGACATAAATGCTCGTAAATTATTCCAAAATGCTTGTAAAGTTCGTATGGTTCAAGTTATGGTATTAGAATGTAACGAAAAACCAAAATTGAGTGGAAAAATGAACCACGCTGTTATGGAGCGGATTATTGACGTACCTTTTGTATCTAAATTTGTGAGTAATTTGGACGATGTAAATGAAGAAGCAAATATTTATCCTATTAACTCTTACTATAAATCACACGAATTCCAACAAGACCATAAATGTGCTTTATTCAAATACATATTAGATAATGCTCCAAAAGAATTGTTTATCCCTACTATCATACAAAAACGAAGTATTGAATATGTAATGGATAGTGATGAACTCTATGAATGGTTCGGTGAAGAATATGAACTAACCAACAACAAAGACGATATATTGAAAATGAAAGATGTATATAGTCTATTTAAAGAAAGTGATTTCTTTTGCAGTAAAACCAAAGAAGAAAAAAGAAAACTCAACTACAAAGGGTTCATTAGTTCTATTGCTAAGTCAGTCGCTTTTCAAGGGAAATATTACAACGACTCTAAAAAGATTAATGGATTTACCTATAATGAACGAATTATTAAATACAAAGTGAAAGATAAGACCGAAGATGAATAAATATATTTCTGTATGATTACTTTTGATAAATATGTATATTTTTTAAAATATATATTTATTGTTGTAGGGTAAAATACTTCTTTATTGTTGATTGGTTGATTGAACTGATAAATACCGAGTTCAAAAGTTCAAATCTTGCCCCTCAACTACAAAGTATCCCCTATAGAGCCAAAATCCACATACTAACGAGATGATGGGCAAGATTTGAACTTTTGAACCCTCAGATTTTTATATGTATAGAATTATTATTTGTTATTATTTGTTATTATTTGTTATTATTATTAGTATATTATTTTTTATTAGAAGACAAAGGCTGGAGACCAGTGAGACGGCAAAATGGACGACGAGAGTTGGCGGTTTAGATAAAATCTATCTCTGATGTTCTATTTTCAAATATTCACACACTTTTTCATCAGTCCATATTCTATCTAATGGAACTAATGGTATCCATTTACAAACATCTCCGTTAATGTGTTGTGATATTTTTCTAACCGATAACATATGGTTAGCAAATTTTGTATCTAAATAGCTTAATAAAGATTTAGCTTCGTCTTCATTATTTACACGAAATGATATATAACTGCCAGTATGAACTTCATTTGGTTTTCCTATAAATTTTTCACCAAAACCACTAAATGCCTTAAATGCTGCCTCTGGTGTAATTACTTTCCAAAATGTATTAGTTTCATTAAATTCATAATCGTCAATATATTTACACCTATCCTTTGATTTAAATTTTGAAACATAACATTTTATTTTTCCATCATTTTTTAATCTGTTGTCGTTTGTTTCAACCCCAAAATATCTTCCCATATATAATTTACTTATGCTTACCATATTACTTATAATATCAGCTATTTTATGATATTTTGGTTTAACGATAGAATCATATTTAG
>VMHT01113108.1_pt1 | contig 10247 bp, 8 predicted proteins | sample 4693611 | NCBI WGS metagenome assembly VMHT01 (sample SAMN12280063, study PRJNA550983) | marine metagenome | isolation source: seawater sampled from same location over 5 years 0.02-0.2 micron viral filtrate | place: USA: collected off the coast of southern California halfway between the port... ...
CACAGCACGTCCAACCCTGCACTCGCACACAGTATGGAATCGTTTGGGTTAGCGGGTACACGTGTTGAGGGCTCTGTTGAAGCGTTGAAAGCCGCTGCAAAAAACCCACAGACGCGACTGTTTGCAACGCTCACCGGCTCACAGTTGCGTCAAATTGCCAAGAGCAAAGGCAAACACAGTCTGACCGTAGACGACCTAATCAATCTGAAACAAGCCGATGTAGACAGGCTGAAAGAGTGGACAAAGGACGACTTGCGTCATATGGACACGCTCGTGTACAACAAAGAATTTGCCGAACACACGAACCAACCCGAAGAGGTAACCGACGAGCCCGTGATAGACATCGGCAGCGGCGGATTCGTGCACAGGTCAGACTACTACGGCGGAACGAGAACGGGGGCGGAAGACGTGTGGCAAGGTGGAGCGGATGCCGAAAAAAGCACGCCAGACAACGCCCTGCCCGTTGCGTACCCCGTTAAGAACACGTTGCCAACGGCAGTAGGCGTGCCGATCTACGACGCAACGCCCGTGTACGACAAAGACGGCAAGGTCGTGTTTGATTCACACAGCTATACGTACACGCCAGACCAAAGCGAAAAAGACGTGTATAACGCTGGCAACTACGTTGGCTCGTACGTGCCGATACAATCCTACACGGGTGGCTACACGATGGGCGACGATATGGCGGAAGAAGACGCGTTGCAGTTTCCGATGGACGGTGGTGGTGGTGGTGGTGCCCCACCCCAAATCTTGGGCTACATTGCCTTTCCTGCCAGCCAAGCCGACAGCTACTACGACTCGCAAATCGTGTTTGATTAGTTGAAAAAAAATGCGTGTGTAACCCAAACCACATTCTTTCTTTCACACACGGTATCAATCTAAGATGAACTCGCAGCTATTGAGCGCTGAGAACAGCAGTCTCATCCAGACGGTGAATCAAACAGACGGAGCAGCTCAATCGGTGTTTTCCTATTCGCTTGACCGGTTCACGCCTAGTCACGCGTTCCAGAAAATCAGAGTCAAGCCGCAGCAAACCAAGTTTCGCAAGAGTCAAACACTGACATTTAATTTGCCAAGGATTGCGTGGCTAAAATCGGCTGTCATCTCCGGTTCGTTCGGGTTTGATGCTGCTGCGATGTTTCAAAACAATCCCACTCAGGGAGACGTTTTTGGAGAGGCTGACCCCTTTTGGTCTACTGGTGGCTTAGGTTTTTTGCGTTGCCTGAAACGTATAAATTTTGAATCAAGTACTCGTTTGCTGTACTCCACCACCGGAGACGCGATTTATGCACTGATTAGTGACCTGTCTGCCGAAGCCCAGCTCGCCGTTGCAAAAGGCTTTCACTGCACGGTAGACCCCTTCCAAGACTCACCGGCTGGACGCGGCGGTGCAGACAACACCCAAATACGTTACAACCAGTCCGCTGACGAAGCACACGGCAGACTGCACTTTTCGTTTGACCTGTTGATGTGCATCACGGGCAGCGTGAAACTATGCGTGCCTCTGATGTTCACCGAAGCGTCACGCATCACTGTGGAGCTGGCGGATGCGTGGGACTTCGGGTCAGTGTTTTTTGCCTCAACCACAGACGGCGCTGCTGGCGGACAGCCTAGTGCTACCGTTCCGGGTGGTGCGTTGTGGACACCGTCCAATGCGTTGACGCTACACGACGTGCACCTTGATTCAACGTTCATCCAGTTGCAAAAGGTGTACGAAGAAGCTGTTATCAGTGACAATTTCAGTTCGTCCGTGCTCACTATGTTGACGTGGAACACTGAACGTTTGCAGCCCGTGTCGTTCCCAATGCCAAACCCCGGACAGGACTTTGCACCCGTGACTATACGTCTAGACTCTACAAAATGCGTCAGTGACATCTACGTGTTTTGGCGCGTGTCAACACGAAATTACAAAAAAGCCTTCCCTGTGGTACCGTCTGGAACGACAGCGGGCGGTGAGCCCATTACTAATCAGGATATGCGAGAGGCGCTCACCGCGCTTGACTGTGCATTGCCATTAGAGTATATTACCTTGGAGCTGTCTGGTGAGAAGGTAATGGACGAGTATCCTGCCAAGCACTTGCAACTGTACGGACGACGCACCACCTCTGGCACCCACGGCGGCTGGTACAGCACCAACCCGCCCCCACAGGGCTACCAGCTGGCAAAACACCCACCGCTGGAAGTGATAGCTGAGCCAGCTGGTGCACCCGCGATTCCTGTGGACGTTAAAAGTTGTGTAATGGGACACTGCGCCGGTTGGAACCCTATGTCCACGTGCTATGTCTACAAGATTGATATGTCGCAGCTAGACAGCAACAACAAGACCTATTCGTCTGGCTACACGTCTTTCCGTGGCATCAGCGTGCCCAGCATCACCGTCAAGCCGCCGAAGCAGTACGTGTTTACGGGACCTGGCGACACACTGCCAAAGCCACGCAACGTTGAACGCATACCGTACCTGTACAACGCTGACACGTTGACAGGCGAGCTGTGCGTGGTGCTCCGTACAGGCGCGCTTACCAGCGTGTCGGGAGCCGACGGGAAGACCGTTAACATTCTTTCTAACTAACGTTTGCCCCGCGTGTTTTTTTCTCGTTACTCTTCTTTCACACACGTTTTCCAATCTTCTTTCTAACGCCAAAAGTGCTATAATACAATGGATACGCAACACAGCAGCAATGCGAACTCAGCGATTATCAGCTCACTTGAAAGTGTGGATGCCGAACACAACCCCTTTCTGTACTCGGTAAGCAAATACGTCGCTTCGCACGCGAGTCAAAAGCTTCGTATTTTGCCAGAGAACAATCAGGCGGTTCCCAATGGCACAACGACTTTCATTATGCCACGGCTCGGATACCTGTGCGACATGACTATTTCGTTTGGTGTCAATATTGACGACAGCTACGTGACCACGCTCCCAATTGCAGCGCCAGACGGCACTGCCGTAACAGGTGCTGCCGTTAAATACGCTGGACACCCCGCGGTCGTACCCACTGGACGTGGTATGCTTGAAATGATTGAGCGCATCACGTGGTGCAACGAGTCGCGTGAGATTCTCTCATTGTCACAAAATGCGATTCTTGCACTGTACAGTGACCTCAGTTTAGAAAACCGCATTGCGTTCTCCAAAGCCGTGCAGTGCCGTTGCGACCCATTGCAGGACAGCGTTTCGCAAAGTTGTGGAAATGGTGGTGGAGCTGGAAACAAATGCCCGACCAGTGACGCTTCGTCTGGTTACATCACGTGCCATCTTCCCATTATGATGTGCCTGTCTGCCAATCCTGCACTGTTCCCCAACCTTTCCTTCCTGTCTAATTGCCAGTGCAAAATCACGTGGGCTTCCAGCTTCACGGACAAATTCGGCATCGTGTTCACAGCGACTGGCAACAGTACAACCGCTGACCCTCCTCCCGATCCCCCTGTGCTTGTCAGTGTCCTTGGCGGCACTGCCAAGATTCCTGCCGATGCTAATCCTATTACGATTGAGCAGAGCACTGTTGCACTCACTTGCGACTTTATCAGTCTGCCCCAAGAGCTCCAATCTAAGAGTATTGAGATGAACTATGGTTCTGGTGCATTGTCGCAGTTGGTCTGGGACTGTGACGATTTTCCGATTCAAACTGCTGCGCTTCCCACTTACTACGATAGAGAGTGGCCTACTGTGTCGGTTCCTCTTCAAACTACTAAGGCTGTTAGTGACCTTTATATTATGGCATATATCCCCAAGAGCGAGCTCCGTGCTGATTCGTATTCGGCATTCCACGACAGCCGTATGTCACTGACAGCCGGTCTGCCAGTGCCTGTCCAGTCTATCGGTATGTCGGCGAGCGGCCAGCAGATAATTGAACAGGTGCCTGCTGAACAGCTCCGTTACTGGGGACGTAGGCAGATGGGTGGGGAGCAGGGCGGCTGGTGGGCTACAAGCGCAAGCACTGGCGGCTATCAGAACCGGCTTTCTTCTATTGCCGTTGGAAACAGTCTTGCAACCGACTCCAAACTTGATGTAGAATGCCCACAAGCGGCAAACTACGATGCGCTCAATGGCGGATTTGTGTACAAAATCAACTTGGCTGCACTCAGCTCTAACAAGAATTTCAGTTCTGGTATGCTGTCGTTCCGTGAGCTGTCATCGGCGCAGCTCACTGTGCAGCTTGCACGTCCTATGACTAATGCAACGTTTGCCAACAGCAAACTGGTCAACGGCGTGGATTATCCGTTGCTCCACCCTACTGCCAGCGGCAACGTCCCAGCGTACGATGGCGACACACAGCCGTTCCTCTCGGACGGTGCAGACGACCTCGTCCACGTGCACATTGCTGTTATTGCACGTACTAACAGTATTGTCAACACCGATTCACAGGCAGGACGACAGACTGGTCTCCTATCCAATTAATTTTAATGTTGCATTGCTTTTTATTTTCTATGTCAAGTGGTGGTGGATTCTCGGGTGCATCGCTGCGTGCAGAGCCCAAGCACATTGTCGGCGTAATACCAAAAGTACAACATGACACGAGCAAAGCCTTTGAACAAACGCTCGCACCCAACCACCGCACGCCCAATGAACTGCCCGTCAAGCCGTCTATTGCCAAGCCGGTGACGGGTGGCTTAACGGGCAACCCCGTCGCTGACCCGTTTGGCAACGTACACGGATTCCAACAATACGATCCGAACGATACACCCGAGTCCAGTACGAACCTTGTGGTCGCGTCACGCCGTTCTGGCAAATCAGTCCTCGTCAATTGGATATTGCAAGTGTTGCAAAAAAAGAAGTTCTACACACACATCTTCCTCATCAGTGCCAGTGGTGCATCGTTCAAAGGCATACCCAAACGATTCCGTGGCAAGAGCCTAAATGGGCTCAATTGGATAGTGTCCAAGGCACGGGAAATAGGCAAGTACAACAAGAAGCAAAAACGGCAGACCGACATGCATCATAGCCGTGTGGCTGTGGTCATTGATGATATGGGGCACTTAGGCGATTTGCACAAGAGTGAGATATTGAAAGAGATTGCGATGATTGGCAGGCACATTGGGTATCCAACGGGTGACAAACTCAAAACGAATTCGTTTAGCCTGTACTTGCTCACACAATCGCTCACAAGTGTGTCACCGGCTTTCCGTCGCAACTGTGACCAGATTTTTATCAATAATATTGCCAGCTCCAACGAACTCAACACGTGTCTGGAAGAAAGTGGGTGGTACAATTTTTGCCAACAGGAGCGACGACGTGACGCACGTCAAATGTTTCAGGAATTGATTCGTGAACGTAGTTTTAGGTTCATCTGCATCCAGAACTGGAAGCAACCAAAGACCGACGTGCACGACTTCTTCAAACTAGCCGATGCTGATGCAGAATTTCAGAAAGACAAGCAGCTGTTTGGCACTAAGAGCGACGACGAGTCAGACGACGAATAAAATGTTTTTAACACGTGCAACAACACCCTACACGTCGCACCACACGTTATGCCTACACACTACGGACTGTCTAGCGTGCCCACAACGTACCCCGCCATTGCCTACCCACGTGCACGCGTGCCCTTGGCAAAAAAGTTAGAGCTGTCATCCAAGAAGGAAAGTATGGCATACAAGACCCAGCCCGACCTTGGCTACTACTGGCACAGGGGCGGCGTGTCTAATTTTGCCGGCTTTTCTGGAATGAAGTACACTGCTGCTATGGCTGCACCGCTCCCTGTGGACAGTCAAGTGCCATTCAAAGAAGCTGCAAGTGCTGACCACAAGTTCCCCTATCACCCTGAAACGCGTACAGCAGGCAAGCGCCTTGACCTACGAAAAAATATTGACCACGAACCACCAAAACCCAAATCTTTTTCTCAACTGCACTAAATGAGCGTCAACCGCATCACCGTTGATGACCTTATCTATGGTATCAATAAGCAAGCTATTTCTGGTTATGGCAACGTTAACAATGGGAACGTCACGACTATTGGTCCGATTCCTGCTCCACGGTATACTCATGCTGGTCTAGATAACGAACTCGGTGAAGTGCTCCCCGACCACGTGTACCCTATCGGCTTGCAACGTTATCTAAATGGCGTGTATCTTGAAAAGTCAAGTAATATGAATGGCTTTGTGACGGACAAGAACTATGCTGGACGACAAGTGCAAACCGCCGGCAATTACATCACGAAGAACTTTGCCACGAATTTGGCAGGCTTCGCTCCGAATATGGGCGCAGGTGCCTTTGCTGGTGGTCTATTGAAACAGGCTTTGGAAGCTGCACCAGCTATTCCACCTGTTGGCAAACCAAGTGGCAAAATACCGTCTACACGAACCGTGTACAGTGTGATGCAACCCAATCCGTTTCCTGTACGAACCGACTACGTGCTCAAATAATTGTCGCAACGTGTTACACACACCCACACGCATTTTAACAACACACTATGAGACGTACCAAACGTACAGGCACAACGGGCGCACGTGCAGGCACACGTGGTGCACGCAGCAAAACACGTGACGCTGCTGGCAACTTTCATCTAGACTATGAGTACAGCCACAGGGGAGAGAAAGACCATCATATAGACCGTCACGATGTTCACGAAGCACGTGCACCGTTCCAACGCAAGCCTGCACGTATCCGCCACGTCGTCGCTGCACGAAAGCACGCCCCGTTTGAGGACGAAGCTGAACGTCGTGCACGTGGCGAGCACAAGCGTGCACCTGCCAAGAAAGGAAGTTGGCACAAAGGGATGAAGAGTAAGACCAAGGACTCTAAAGGCAATTTTCACAAAGATGCTGTAACACACGAAGGTGACAAGCGTTATCATAGGGGTGGACACGACGAGCGCCACAGGCAGGGGTCGGCTGCCAAGTCCAAACCTTTTAAGGATGTAGGGGCGGCACAGAAAGTCATTGACCGTCTCAAAGGCAAAACCAACGGCGATGCAGAGAAACTACGTAAGCTGCGCCGTGCCGTAGCGTTCAAGAACGCACACCACCGTTATCACAAATAATGTCACATGTGTGTCAAATGAAACTTATATCTGTTACACGTACACCCAACGCGCCTAAGGCGTTCAAGGCTGTGTTTGCAGACCCCAAACGCACAATTCGTTTTGGCACTAACAGCAACTGGGTGCTGAACAAGAGCAAAACCGAACGGGACAGACAGGCGTATATTGCTAGACATTCCGTCAACGAAAATCACAATGCAGTCAACGCAGGCTCACTGAGCAGATACATACTGTGGGGTGAGAGCAGGTCGTGGCAAAAGAACGTCAAAGCGTTTAAACGGCGTTTTAACGTGTAAACAGGGGCGTTTATATAGTGCGTCCAATTTGGCACATTTATTTGCCACGATGGAGGGCACCTCCGTTCTCTCTTTTATCCTCTTTCACCCGATGTCTTCGCCTTCCAACTCACCACCCACCAAGAAACACAAAATTTACAAAATCACGAGCTGTCACAGCCCGTTGTGTTACGTAGGCTGCACGGCACGGTCGTTAGAGAAGCGTCACTATGAACACGTTAAAGAATGTGAAGCACATCAAGCTGGACGACGTAAGAACGTGTGTATGTCGTCGTTGGTCGTGTTCAAAGGCGATAGTCATATAGAATTGCTAGAAGAAGTTGACGAAGGCGATGACCACAGGGTACGTGAGAAGGAGTGGGTGCTCCAAACACCGAACACCGCCAACACGAAGATACCCACGTACACGTGCCGTGACTGGCAGCTGTTGACACCAAACGGACAACGTTATTTGCGCAACCAATCACGCAAAGTGACGTGTGAGCACTGTGGCTGCACGGTGATGCACAAGAACATTCTACGTCATTACCAGACGAAAAAATGTATGGCTGTACAAGCAAAAAACAACACTACTCATGCCGTTTCTCATAAAAAAAACACCGGAGGGTTGGCGGCTGTGGAACCTGCACAAGAAGGAGTATGCCAAAGCTGTGTTCAAGAGTAAGCAAAGTGCAGCACGTGCCGGACTAGGGTATATGCGCTATAGACACGAGCGAGGCCGGCTGATAGGCAACAGGCTTGTCAAAGTATCGTAATTTACACACGTTCCTCAGGACTTTCCGTCTGTGTTGCACGTTCAACCGTTGGCTCTGTCAGTTCGGTAACGTCGTCAACGTGTAGGTTTGCACGTGTACACTTGATGCATTGACAGCATTCTATCGTTGTGCAACGTGATTTAACATAATACGATGCAACCACAGCATAGCAACCCGACAAAGACAACAGCAGGGAAGACAAGAACACACCAAGTTCGGAAAGAGAAAGGTTCATTTGGCATAGATTGGCATTGACCGAGATTTTATCGTGCGTGTAAATGCGTTTAGAATTTTGCCAGAGCGTGACCCCACCCCGTCTTGCCTCGTTTTCCTCCTGATGTCTTCTCTTGCCGAATTGCCACCGTTTACCATCCACACGTTCAAAGACAGCCCGTTTCTGAAACAGACGTTCGTGGAGCACGTAGACAGCACGCGTCTACGTCAACTGATTAACGTGGGGTACGACGAAGAGTACACGTCGTTGTACAAGTCACAGACGGGTGTCCCGTTTGACAACGTGCGTGCACACCTGTTGAACATTGTAGATAACGTGCTAGACGAAAAGCTCTACGTGCTCTATAAACGACCAAAGCGAACAAAGCACGACCAAGGCAGGGTGTTTGCCAACTATTCACGCAGCCTGTTTTGTTTGCCAAAAGATGTGCGTGGCTATTTGATGAAAGACCTTTCCACAGACCACGACATACAATGTTGCCACGCCACGCTGTTGTACGACGATGCACAACGTGGTGACGTTGCGTGTCCAGCGTTAGAGCAGTACGTGAAAGATCCTGACACGACGTTAGACAAGATTATAGACCTGTGCAAGGTGTCCAGAGACGTGGCAAAAAAGTTGCCAATAATGCTGTTGTATGGTGGGTCGTGTGAGCGGTGGCAAAAAGAGTACAAGGTCAAGATGCCGGGTGCTGTGGCTCCAATCGTTGTGGGTTTTGTCAAAGACTTAGAAGCCATTGGCAACCGTGTGCGTTCTGCCAACAAGAAGACGTGGGACAATCTGCGTGCACGTATCCACAAAGAGAACGTGCAACGTAAGAAGGACGGCAAGCCACAACGCAATGCACGTGCGTGCTTGATGGCGCTCTACGCACAGAACCTAGAACGACGTGTGTTAGAACACGTGTACGCTAATCTTAACGAAGAGTCACGTGAGCACTTTGTGTATTGCTTTGACGGTTTTATGAGCAAAAGGCAGATAGACACTGCACAATTGGAAGAGTGGTCACACCAGCTGTTCCCGTCGTGCAAGTGGTCACACAAGCCGTTCGGTGGCGATAAGCTACGTGAGCACGTGGAGCAACACCCCGACAAGAACGTTGATTGTGACGTTGACGACGTGGAGATAACGGACGATGCGAAGCGATGCTTCAATCTGGCGTTGTTCAAATCGTTCAAAACGTACCAGAAAAAGAAGCAGTACTTTGAGTACTTCTGTGCTAAGGTCAGGTGTGGTGAGTACTGGTTTACACAAGAGCAGAGCCAGTTTGAGAACGGTGTATGGGTCAAAGAGTTGAAGCATCGGAAGCTGACTTCGCGTGACCTGATGGAGGCGTATGGCGATATCAAGGTTGGATTGGTACCACACAAGGATGGCAAACGGGACGGTGTTGGCAAAGTAATAACAGGTGTTGCACGTTCGTCCAAAGACTTTCCAAGCCCGATGAAATTCATACAACGTTGGACAGAAGACGAGGACAAACGGTCGTACAACACGTTGGACTTCTGTCCACAGCCCGTGCCGTACGAAGAGGTCGTGCACACGCACGACGTGCTCAACACGTTTCTTGGCTATCCACGTTTTCTGTTTGATGGCTCTATCAAGCCACAGAAACGTGACCGTGAGCTGTTGGTACTGTGGCGTGATATCTTGAAAAACTTGGTCGGTGGTGGCGGTTTAACGTGTGCAGAACAGGACGAGACGTTGCACGCCGTTGAGTGCTTTTTTGCACACAGCATATTTAACCCGTCTACACGTTTGCAGCACGGGTTGATATTGCAATCACAGGAAGGCGAGGGCAAAGGCAGTGTTATGGAAACGTTGTGCAATCTGGTCGGAACAGAGCACTATTTCAGCTCTTCGAACATCACAGACCTGTTTGGTTCGCACAGCGAAGAGATGGAAAACAGATTGTTTCTCAACTTGGATGAAGTCGATTTCAGCCAGACCAAAGACAAGGCTGGACGGCTCAAAGCGTTGGTGACGGCTC
>VMHT01170015.1_pt1 | contig 10247 bp, 6 predicted proteins | sample 4693611 | NCBI WGS metagenome assembly VMHT01 (sample SAMN12280063, study PRJNA550983) | marine metagenome | isolation source: seawater sampled from same location over 5 years 0.02-0.2 micron viral filtrate | place: USA: collected off the coast of southern California halfway between the port... ...
CTCTATTTTTATCTGTAAAATATCTTGAAAACCCAAAAGCGGCAAAAGATTGTGGATCTTTAGAAATTCCAAAATCACCCGCATAAGGTGCTATAGTTCCTAAAAATTGAGTATTACTAGTTACAGGCACTGCACCACCTTCAGCAGAATATATAAAGTCTTTATTTATAGGTGATCTAGATAATTTATCTTCTTGAAAAACAACTATTTGAGTATCATCAGCATAAAGTTTTTGTATAGAACCATCTTGAGGATCTAAAGAAATAGTTAATCCGCCTTCGGCTTCATTAAATTGATTTATATAATTAACATTTGTTCTTGAATTAAATAAGCCACTAGAGTGTATAAGAGTGTTAAATCTTCTTTCTTCAGCAAAATTTTCTTTTACAACATAAGCTCTAACGCCTACATCAAAAGATTTTTCATTAAAACCGGCTCTTAACCTATTAATTTCTATATGTGTACCCGATGTAAAGTTTAATAAATAACAATTAAAAAATCTAATATCAATAGTTGCCCCTGCATTATTTAAAACTGATATTAAGCCACCTGTAGATGTTTCAAAGAAAATATCTAAATCTGATTCTACTGGCTCTGTTTCATATACTGAAATACCAGATGTTATAGCAGATCCTGAATCCGTAACAGTAGGTACGTTGGCTGTACCAGCAGGATTATTAATTGATTGTATTTTTGTTAAACTAGACGTTGTTTGATTAACCCCATTTAATACTTTAGGGTAAACAGAAACATTACAAGGAGATATTGAAGCACTTGTACTAGGGGGTATTACAGCTGTTTGATCTCTTGGTATTTTATTTATGCTATCTCCAAGCCTTGCAATTACATTACCACCAGTAAGAGCAGAAATCCAATTATAGTATTCTTGCTCTCTTTGCTTTACAACTATTTTGTACGAATAAGCCCAATCAAGTGCTTTTAAAGAAGCTACAGCCGCGGCGGAAAAAGATATTCTTAAAGCATTAAATACACTTGTGCTATTAGATTCACCGGCTGCGGCATCTACAAATACTGTATCATTACCTGTTGATGACAATATTACAGGCGATTGTCTTCCAAACTTATCAGCTAACACAATACCAACTTGGTATGTTCTTCTGGATTTAACAGACATAGATGTGTCTAATGTGGCATATCTAGCAGAAGTTTCTCCTGTTCTTGTAACACTAAATGATATATCTGGTATGTCAAAGTTTTGTAAAAAATTACCATATACAAGTCTTCCTCCTGCTAATTCTTGTGATTTAGCTTTTTGAGGAACTGCATCAGAAACTCTTGTTAATTGATCTGCTGGTAATGTTTTAAAAGGGTCTTGTGATTTGTAAAAAAAGTTTACAGATGCTTCTGTGGTAATTGTTTTTTCTTCAACAACATATAAAGTAGATGAACCTGTTTCTTTATATATTAATTCTACACCAGTAATACCATAACCTGTTGGTGTTGATACTGCTAATTGTACAGATTTAACTGCATTTACAAATGTTTCAATTTCTCCAAAATCTGATATTGAACTTGTATTAATTGTATCGGGATTTCCTAATCTTGAAAAGCATATAGGCGTAAAAGGTGCTAATACACTATATTCTCCATCTTCAAATTGATAACGATAAGAAAATCTTACAAGTTTGTTTTCTAAAAAATTAGATGTGATTACAGCACCCGTTTCATCTGTATTAGAAAGTGATAATATATCAGCAGCTTCATATGGAGCAAATTTAGCTACAGACATAAGATTATCAACTCCTGCACTAATATTATAATGTCCTTCTTCATTTCTTGCAGTATCTACATTTATTTTTCTTGGAGGATTTCTATCATCTGTAAAAAATAATAATGTATCAACAAGATTAACACCTGTAATAGGAAATTCTGTATGAAAATTTAATGTATTTTCATTTACTAAAATTGTAGATTTATTAGCTTTTTGATCATATTCTATAATTTGGTGATTTTTGTTAGAGCTGTTTGAATGATCATAACTATTATTATTAGTAATAAAATAATAAATTTTTTCATTACCATTATCGCGTAAACTACCAATTGTTTTAGCATTACTTATACTAGTAGTCACTATTTCTTTATTACCTAAAATATTTTCAACCGCGCCCATATCAGAACCTTCTGATTTACTTACGTTTATATTTAAAGCTTCACGATATTCACCGGGCTGGACGAGTCTATCGTCTTTATCTCGATTCATTCGGCTTGCATTGAATAGCCTTTTAATTTCTGGCATATTTTAATGTTTAATCCACTTAGATTTACCTCTTAATACTTGTGCCATTTCTTCAATTTTCATATTAGAAAGACGTATTTTTGCATTACGCATTTTAGCACTTGCTTCTTTTTTATACAATGGAGCTGCTCCCGCACTGGCGGGTCTTAATTTAGCTAAATTGTATAATATATTTGCGTAAACAGCATCTTCAGCCATTTTTGGAACAAGCACGTTATCAAAATCTCCATTATTACCTAATCCATCAGAAATATATCTTAAAGTAATCATAGCACCTTCTTTAAAAGCAGAATCAAAAAATATTTTTCCAGCTTCTAAATCTAAAATATAGCTACCATTAAAATTTTGTCTTTCAGGTTCTAAACCATATCTTCTACCAAAATAGCTATAGTCGTCATCATCATAATAACCATCATAATAATTTTGTGCATCTTCAGCTCTAATTATTCTATCAGTGTTTTGAAAGCGAGTTAATGTTTGTGACGTTTCTTCAAAAACAATATTTCCGTCGTTATCATATAAGTACTTATAGTCTTGATCCTGCGCCGCGGCTTTTGTTGCTTTTGTAGTTCTGCTTGGTTGTATGGTTTTTAAATTACCAAAAGAATCTGTAAAAGATACACTTATGTAATTTACATAATCTGATGGCAATGACATTTGTAAAGTATTGCTTAATTCAACTTCTATGCTTTTTTCAGCGTGTAATATATCATAACTAAATTCTTGAACAGATCTTTGTGCCCAAAACGCAACTTCATATCGCGGAACTTTTGTTAATACTTTTCCATCTCCTATATATGCAATAATAAAATTATTTATTATATCATTAAGATGCACTCTGCTATAATATCCAGGTATAGCTAATCCTGTTCCGCCGTCTAAAGCAGAATAATTATCTACATCTAAAGGTTTTCTTGATATTGCCATTATTGTTCAGTTGCTTGAAGTTGTTGATCTTTACCTTGCCCAAAGCCAGATACATCCGGTTGTTTTATAGTTACTCCAGCATAAGATAATATTTTTGCAACTAAAGAATGTTTTTCTGAAGGATGCAATCTAAAATCATATGATTTAGCTATAGCATTATAATCATCAGTAGCCGGATCAAATACAGTAGAATCGTAAATAGGCTCATTTGGTACGCCTGCTGCTATTTGTGATGCAGTTGGCATCAAATACCCCCATTTAGGTTTTTGTGGTATTTTTATATAATCTATATCTACGCCTGAAGTTATAGTATCTGGGTATATTCTAACGTCTGTTTCACCTACAAAAGTAAAAACAGGTTGACTTGCTACTGGGGCTGTCAATGGTGATAAATTAACGTATTTAATTTGTTCATGAGCAACAAAATCTGCTGTACTAATTTTAGTTACATTATCCACTGTATTACTTACATTTACAACACCTAATCTATAAAAATCTGCAGGAAATTGAAATATATTACCAGCTTTAGTCAATGTAGAATTTGCATAAAAAACATTTATTCTTTCTGAAGTATTTAATACAGGATCAGCAAAATCAGATTGTAAATTTGCATTAAGCTCATATCCAGACTCTCTTGCAAAATAACTTTCAAATATTTCATTCTGGGCCTGATCAGATAATCTATTAAATTCTTCTGGAGTTATATAACCACGGTTGTCTTTATTAGTTATTACTAATACAGTTTGATAAACATCGTTTATATTTATTGCCATTATTTTATTTTTAATTAGTTGATATAGGGTTAATTTCTTACCCTATATCATTTGTATTATGATAATTTTTTCATAATAGACTTCATTAAATCAACGCCTTCATCTGTTTTAAAATATGCTGCTAAAGCACCATAAGGATGTTGATCAAAAGGAACAGTCATTACCTTTTTACCATTTGATAGTTTAAACACAGTTCCGTCTTCAGTTAAATTTAATATACCAACCTCAACAGCTCTGTTAGCTAAATTCCTAAGTTTTATATCTTCATCTTCTGATAATTCTATAAATAATACAGGATCATTTTTAGCAAAATTATAAGCATCTCTTTTAATTTCTTTAGAGCTCATAGTTGAAACAGTAGAACCTAATTCAGTTCTCATTATTGCTTCTAAATGCTCTATATCTAAAGTATTAACAAGATTTAAAGCTTCTAACTCTAATTCTATCATTTTAACATCATCAATTGCTTCCTTAGCAGAATCAACTTCTTGCCATAATTCATTAGCTTTAGGATGATATATTGATAAAAGTTTTTGTAAAGATTGTTGTTGTTTAGGGACTTCTAATACACCGTCTAAAAATATAATATGGCCTAAAGTAGCGTACCCATTTTGTTCATCAACAAATAAAGACTTTTGATTTGTAGCATATCTTAATTCTTTACTTTCACCGGTTATTTCATCAAACCATAATAAAGGTTTTCTTCTTGTATGTTTTGATTGTATTGTCCAGCTAAGAGGTGATTTACCTCCTGTTAAAATATATGTTCTATCTTTTATCTCCCAATTTTTTTCTTTAGAAGGAGATTGTTTTTTTACTTGTGTTGTCATAATATAATATAATATAATTGTTAATAAGAATTACCCCCGATAAAACACGAGGGTAAAACTTATATAAATATTAAGCGTCTTTAAATAATACAAAGTTATTTGCACCTTGTACAATTAAACATCTTTCACTTAAATAGTGCATTCTCATTTCATCGATTGGAGAACTTGATGGTCCACCTACAGATCCAGTAACCCAAGACTTCATTTTTCTGTTTTCAGTCTCAGATGCTCTGTATCGTATGTGTAAGAAAGGTCTTTTAATGTTTGAACCAAGTACTTGGTCATAAACAGTAGAAGTACCAGCAGGTACTAATACACCTTCAATGTCACCAAAACCTCCTCTTGTAGAGAAGTCGTTTAAGTATTTCCAGTCAGTTTTGTAAAAGTCATAAGACCCTCTTCTGTAACCTGTAAATCCTAAATTTAATGCCATATCCTCGCTGTTGTTAAATACTCCAAAAGATGTACCTCCAGAATATCCTCCGTTTTGTTGTGCAAGAATGTCATCAATTTCTAAAGAAAGATTTCTATCTAAGAAAAGCATGTTTTCTTCAATAGCACCTTGCTTATCCAGTTGAGTTAAAACAGCGTCAAAGTCTGTTAAAGCTCCACCACCAGCTGCTTGTGCACCAAATCCTGAATATACGTTACCTCTTGCTTCAATAGCTTCGAAGAAACCTTCAGTACCTTTAGCAGTAGCTGTTAATGCTGAATCATAGAAATTTAAAGTAGCACCAGTATTTAATTGCTTCACACCTTCAACCATTGACATTTCAAGATAATCTTCAAAACGTAATCTGTTTTCGTGTTCAGATTTTAAATACCATAAATATCCGCTAGCTCCATTTTCAGAAGTAACTTCAATCCATCCTATTTGTGCAGTGTCAGAACCACTTATAGAATAGTGCTCTTTTAAAATTACAGGACTATTCTTAAATGTAGCATAGCTAGGATCTAATTTTTCAGTAAAGTTAGAAGACCCTTTTGCAAACTCAGATCCATATGCTAAAGCAGTAAATCTTTGAGCGTTTGTAATTGCTGGTACACCAGTAAGTGATTTTACTTGGAAATACTGTCCACTAACATTAGTAACAATAGCTTTGATCATTGCTCCAGTACCACCAATTGCTGATGTTGCACTAGTTTGAGCTTGAATCATTACTGTTTGTCCTTTTCTAAAGTTAACAGCTGTAGTTCCTTGAGTAGTTACACCAAGGCTAGAAGGCTGTGCTGTTGGTACAAAAAAGTTTCCAACTTCTCCTCCTGTTGCTGCCGCACTTGCTGTACCTGGAGTTGTTCCAGATGTTGGCATTGTGCCAGAATCACTTAAATAAACGATATTTGCATATCTTGTGTGCAATCTACCTTGCTCAGTCCAAATAATTTGGTCTGAAGTAGATGGCATCTCCGCAGATACCATACGTAAGAAAGAACCGATAGATCTGTTTCCATATCTTTCAACTTCTTGCTCGTATACATCTGGTAAAAATTGTTGAGCCCACTGATTAAAACTTGAATCTGTGAAGTCAATATAGTTTCCTGAATATAACGCCTTAGTTTGTGTTGGTTGTAAGGCAGCAGGAATTCCACTTGTAAAAGCCATAGTTTAAAATTTTTAAAATTAGTTATTTATTCCATTTTATGCGCAATTTATCTGAAGAGTTACCAGAAACTACTTTTATTTTTTGCCCTGAAGGTGTTACTATTTGAGAATTATCAGCTCTAGGTGTCATATCTATATTTTTTGCAGCTTTAGCAGATTCTTTAATAGCATCGGCACGGCCTTGCTCGTAAAAATGATTAGCTATTTTATCGGCATTACGCCCTGCAAATATTGCTTTATGATAACCTTTTGCATCAGTTATATTTCCATCTTTATCCAAATAATTTTGAACAAAATTTGATATATCATTTTGAAATTCTTTTACCTTCAATGGATTTTCTACTTTAAACCTATATTTGTTTTCACCAACCTGAAAATCAAAACCTTTGAATTCTGTATTAAAAACATTTTCGGTTTTTTGTTTAAAATCTTTTGATAGTTTTTGTTGCTTTTCTAATAATTGCGACTGTTCTTCATAATATTCAACTGCTTCTTTATATTCTTCAGGAACACCATTTTGCTTTCTTAACTTAAGATCAGCATAGTATTTTTCTTTAGACTTATTAAAATGCTGTTGAGCATTATATAATTCTTCTTTAAATGCTAGTTTTTTAGCCTTTATATCAGAAGGTTCGTCGTTTTCCTCATTATAAGCAAAGTTTTTATTCATTAAAAAGTTTATATCTTCGCTGTCTAAATGTGGTTTTGTTGACTTATAGTATTCATTAAGAAGAGATAAGTTATCCATTTTGGAAAAATCTTTATTAAGATTAACATAATCTTCAAGTGTTCCTCCGGTTTCTTCCATGAACTCTATTAATTTATTTACATTCTCGGGTAGCTTTGGTGTTTCTGCTTCCGGTAATATTTCTTTTTGTTCTTGTACGGGCTCGGGACTTTTAGTGCTTGAATCCACTCTTGCCTCGTTAACTGTATCATTTTCATTTGTAACAAGTTCTAAAGGTGAATCTATTTCTTCCCTCGGTTTTTCTTCGTTACTTTTATTTTCTTTTTCTTGTTTATTTTCTCCGGCAGGTTCTTCAACTTTTTCTTTGTTTTCTTTTTGAACTTCTTTGCCAGATTCGGATCCGTCGCGTACAGATACCTCATTTGTGCTTTGCTCTTGAACGGCATTTTCTTTTTTAGTTGGGGGTTTGTCTAAATTCACTTTATAAACCCCATCGTCTTGAAGACCGTAATCAGGGTTTACTTCTCCTTCTTTAACCGCAGTTTCTAAAACAGCGGCTTCTTTTTCTTGAGTTGAAACTTCTTGTTTTTCTTCAACTGCTTTTACTTGTACTTCTTGTTCCATAATAATATATAATAAAAATGTTTGTAAAAATTATCTTGGTTCAAACCTAGATAAATCTATGCCACCCAATACGTCGTTGCCTTTAGACTCAAACGATTTTTTAGGTTTATTTGTTTTTGGTGGCCCGGCTATACCACTTACTGACGTTTTTTTATCAGCAATATCTTTTTGCGTTTTATTTTGTTTTTCAGCTAATTCTTTTTGTGCTTCTAATTCTAAAGCTTTGAGTTTAACGTTAAGGTCATATTCAAACTGCATTAACTCTCTTTTAGTTCTTGCCTCAACTTCTAGCTTTTTAATACTTAATTCGTTTTCAGCAGTAGAAACTTGTATTTTTGAAGAAGACTTAACTTGCTCTGCTTGCGCTTTGGCCTGCTCTATTTGTATTTGAGCTTGGCCTTGAGCTTCTGCTTGTGCTACTGATGCAGCTTGTGCTTGTGCTTGATCAGCTGCTTGTTTTCTTAATCTTCTTATTTTAAGTAATTGATTAGCTAATTTTGTATTTTTAATTTCTCTTATATCAATAGCATCTTCTAAAAATATACCACCTTGAGAAAGCGCTGTTTGTATATTGTTTTCTAAAAGTCCTTTTTCTTCTGCGTCAGGTTCAATTTCTAAAAATATTCTAAAATCATGTAAATGTAATTCTTTCATATCTTCTAAAGCTCCTACTGAAAATTGACCTATACCACTTATAAAAGCTTCTCTTGTAGGATGAAATTCTAAAACATCTTTTACTCTTAGTGCAATTGCTTCAGCTAACGAACTGGTAATAAACATACTAGAGTCAAGTATATGCCTTGTAGCTACATTACTATTTGCAGCTGCTAATTTTTGTACACCAACTAATGCTTTTGGGTCAGGGTCACTGCCATCGCGAGCTTCATTTAAACCACTGACATCCCGTATCATTTGTAAATATTGATTGTATGCACCAATTAAAATTTGTATTTGATTGCCACCGCCACCGGGTAATTCTTGTATTGGTACTTTACCGGGATTCATTTCACCGTCTACTGTTAATGATCTACCAATTATAGAACCTGTTTGGAAATACATATTTAATGCTTCCTGTGGATTATAACTTGTACCATTACCTAAATCTATTTCAGCTAATCCGTCAGCATCTAAATATACTCCAGATGGAGTCATTCTTTGAATAGCTTGCTGCATTTTTAAATGTGTTAGCTGTATTAAATCAGCATATGGTGTCATTTTAGATACTAAAGAATTTATATTCCCTTTATAAATTCTTGGAGCAGATACTATATAATTCATCATCACCTTATTAGTATTTGAATAAGGCCTAATCATGTTTTTAGCTTTTTCCCATTTTAATAATTTACTTGCACCTAATATATATACACCTTCATAAATTACTTCTATAGCTTGAGCAACTCTTTCAAATCTAGTTCTTTTATCTTTAGGCGGATTAAAATCATCTTTTTTTATAATGGCTTTATTACCACCGGTTGTAGTTTCTTTTATTTTATATACAGAATTTTCAAAACTTTTCCAGTTAAAATATAAAAGAGTAACAGTATTGTTATCTTGTTCATCATTATTATAGCTAGAGCTATTGTCATAATTATTATAATAACTTCCTTTTTTTTGTAAGTCTTCAATATCTTCAACTGTGAATTCAGGAAATTCTTTTTTTAATTCATTTATTTTTACTTTTTTAACTTCTCCAAAATAATAACAATCTTCAAAATTTGGGTCTTCTGTATATGACCACACTAAATTAGCAGGATCTACATAATTTAATTTTATTCCGTCAGTATTATTAAATGAATGTTTTGCTGCACCAATACCTAATACAGCTAAATCATAATCTATTCTTTTTTTAAGTTCTTTATATTTATTTCTTAAAAATATATTTTCAATTGCTTGTTCTTCAGCTATTTCTATACCTTGCTTATATTCTAACTGCATATATAATTCAAGCTCTTCGGTATTTTCTGGGCCATCTTCAATAGGAATATTTCTGGCATCAATTCCTAATTGATTTTCTATGTCTTGTAAAAGACCTTTAGCATTTATGTCTCTTTGAATATCATTAACAAAGTTTGTTCTTCTGCCAGTTGATATAGGGTCTTGAGCAAAAGCTTTAATTGAAAATAGTCTATCTTGCATACCATTTACTACTATATCTACAAACTTAGGTATAATAGGAACTGGTTTCCAATCAAGATTTAAATACGATAAATCTCCATTTATAGCAAATTCATCTTTATATTTGTTTATAGATTGTTCACCTCTAGCATATAGTCTAAGCCTATGATATTCATCATTGGTTTGATAATATCTTCCCGATCTACTATCTTTATTAAACCAATCTCTTTCAATAGCTTTAGCTACATCACTACCATATTCAAAAGATTGTTTTTTTTCATCTGATACAGCTTGGCTCGGAAATTGTACTTTTGATTTTGTTGTGTACGCCATATTTATTTTATTAACTGACTTCTAATACCTTCGTTTTTATATTTTGAAAAACTAAAGTCTAATGCTTTTAATTTTCGTTTTTGTGTTGGGCTGTAAA
>VMHT01003243.1_pt1 | contig 10245 bp, 3 predicted proteins | sample 4693611 | NCBI WGS metagenome assembly VMHT01 (sample SAMN12280063, study PRJNA550983) | marine metagenome | isolation source: seawater sampled from same location over 5 years 0.02-0.2 micron viral filtrate | place: USA: collected off the coast of southern California halfway between the port... ...
CTGACGCACTTGCTGAAAATGCAAATGTAGTTGATGCAGATCCTCCGCTAAAACCATCGTTAGCTGTAATCGTAATACTGCCTCCAGCAGCCGATGTAGCAGTAACTGTTAATTGTCCTGTATTTGGATCATATACTCCGGTTATAGCACTGGGGTTTGATGCTGTTACTGAATATGTAAGTGTATGTCCATCTGGATCAGTAGCCACTGCAGATACAACCTCTGGAGTACCTGCTGTAAGACTAATAGTACCGCCGGGGTTGGATGGATTCCATACAGGTGGGTTATTACCAGGTGCTATGTTTTGAATCTGCACTTGAATTGGAGCTGATGTCTCCGGATTTGAATCATCATCTGTTACTTTATAGTAAAAAACATCTTCTAAAGCATTTCCACCTGGGTTTACATTTAATCCGCTATTCTGTGTATATGTAAATCCTTGTACGTTTGAGTTAGCAGCAATTTGACCATGGTTTAACGCCGCATTAATTTGAGCCAGGGTTTGTGTTGTACCACCCTGCTGCTGAGATAAGCACCATTCAAACGTTAAGTTAGCTTGGGATGTATTATCATCCGTGGCAAGTCTCTGGAACTGTGTATCGTTTGTAGTACCATCAGCTATTAAATTAATTGAGATTGCATTTCCAGTAGGCGCTTGGTTTTGGGGTTGGTTAATAGTAATAGTTGCAGTCGCATCAGCAGATTGACCACCGCCTGGATATGTGTTAGTACCATCTTCTGCAGTCCATGTAAATGTAGCTGTAGAAGGAGCACCTGTATTATCAGGTCTATAGATAACACTACTCCCAGATAATACATGTGGAAATGTTGTTATATTATTACCAACCGTTGGCCCGCCAGTATCTCTTACAGAGCCAGTTAAAGGCGCAGTTAAAATCTTCCATGTTAATGGATCTGCAGGAAGAGTCGTGTCTTGTGTATGTTGTGAAAGATCTATTGTTACAGAATCATTACCCTGTCCATTTTGTGTTACACTAGCCGTTGCCGCTGTTGGCGTATCTAAATTCGGTGGTAAGTTAGGAGTAAGAGATGTATCAAGTATGTCAACATCATGTGTAAGACCTCCAGTAGTAACACCATTACTATCAGTAGCATCTAGTGTTAAAGTCATAGTTTCTGTAGCACCATCTGTAAAAGCATCTGCTACTGGAGTAATAGTGACCGAACCGGTATCATTTGTAATAGTTATTGAACCAGTCAGTGAGCCACCTGTAATATCAGAAGCGTCCACTCCTGTTATAGTATATCCTACTGTTGTACCATCTGGTATATTATTAGTATCTAATGTGAATTCAACAGGACTGCCCTCATTGACAGTCGTTATGTCTGGATCAAATGCATCATAAGATACTTCAACTATTGCGCTTACCATTCCAACATTATTTGGACTTACATACGCAACACCAGTGTTGTCATTAAACGGATAATACGTTGGCATGATTTGTATTGCCAACTGTCTACCTACCTGTACTGGGGTAAAAGAAGATGTTGAAGGATCGTAACTGGCTAAATTCTCCACGGCAAAATGCCATTGATCTTGGGTGCCTGTCGGGAATGGAGTTGTCCAAGCCTCCGGAGGTCCTGGTGTATAGGTAGTAAAAAGCGTATCACCTACCTCTAATACACCGTTATTAGCATTTGACAGGGCTATTGAGTTACCCGAAGCATCATTATATGTTGCAGCTCCGGAGTCAAAATATACATTTTGAGCATTACCACCTGCCTGAGCTATCGCCAGTTCAGATGAGCTTACTAAAAGTCCTTTAATTTTTAATTGTGCCATTCAGTTTTAAATCTTATTCTAGAGACATTTCCGTCTCTATTATATATCAAGATTATTATCTAACTAAATGAAGGATTATTGCAGAATATTTCTACGGCCAGTACCGGTGCCAACTTGTGTATACCATGATTGGACTGGGGTACTTACGACATCTCTAGTTAACTGTGCAGCTTTGATAGAGTTTCTATTTTTACCCTTTGGACTGTACTTAGCAAATACCTCTAAGTCAAAAGAGAATTGTTCACCAAATTTGTCGAAAATATCAAAACCAATTTTCTTAGTATAAGTTAAGTTGTTGTAGGCTAATCTAGCAAATCCTCCAATTCTACCAGTATCTAGTTCTTCGTTGTTACCAAAGTAGTCTGTCATTCTATATTGGAATACAACCTCAACAGAAACCGCATTAGATGAATTATCTTTTTTAGGTTTTATTTCTTTTTTACTTCTTCTAGTATCGCCACCAACCTTTAATGTTTCTAAGTTAATCGGGTTCATATATAAGAACGCACCACAAGATCTACCACCTAATAAGTATTGGTCATTTTCTTCGAATGACATTTTAACAGGTCTTCCTAAATCTTCTGGAATAGTTGGGTCTGCCCATAAACCTTTTGCTTTTATATCTCTACCATCATGGAACGCTGTTTGTTGTTTATTTCCAACACGAGCACTGGTTAAAGCTGAATTATATCCAAAGAAACTAAATAGCGTAGCTCCAAAAGCCTGCGTTGCAGTTTTAGGCATTGAGAAAATAGCGCTGTTTACTACAGCATCCATATCTAAATTACTTTGAGCTGCAGCATCTTCCCATACATTTTCTAATAACGGGTGGTCTTTGTGTAGATATAAACCTCTGTTATATCCATAAAGAGTAATATCACCTACACTTGTAGTATTTACATAACTAGGATCCCATACACTAGCAGGGGCTAAGTTAGTAAATGAACCTGCCCAAATAAAGTCATTTGCGCCGTTAGTTATATTATATGGATTTGTCGGGTCGTAACTTAATTGATGTTCATAGTCACTAATATCATAAGGAAGTGTCGCTGTTTCAAGCGGCTCAACTATATAATGTGGATTTTGATTTGCAACATCCATATATCTACTATATACAAATTGACCTCTTCTTTGCATTGACTGGTATGGAGCATCTCCCGTATGTTCAATGTTACCCGAGTCTACATTCTGATATTGAATAGGAGCTAAATCATATTTACCTTCAGTTAAGTAGTAAGTATCACTTTCTATTTTTCTATCAGGTGCTTGACCTCCAGCGTCATTGGCCTCTAAACCGAATCCGTTTGTAGATTCAGTTGAACCATTTGTAGAAGATCTATAAGCAGCTTTGTTTCTATCACCGACAAGTTTAGAAACTAATTCTAGTTTAGTAGCTTTACTATTTTCTAATACTAGATTAAATGTTTTATTTACAATATGTCCTTTTCTAATTGTAAGGTCTGCAACTTCATTTATATAATACCCAGCAAACAATTGAACTGTTTGATCTTTAGCAATATTTGTTACAGTACCATCTTCATCTATAATCTTAACAACCAATTCACCAACTTCAGCTTCAACTTCACCTTTAAGTCCCTGAATCATAGCTTCTAGTTCTGCAATTTTATCATATACAGAAATTGGTTTTTGTTCTCCTGTTAAGAATCCAGATGCAATATTTGTAGCGGTATGCGCATAATAACTTTCGTTAGCAGTAAAAGAATCACCAACGTGAGTGTAAATACCTTGAGCAGTTAACTCCTCGTTCATTCTTACTCTAGCTAATTCCGCTAAGTTAGCTTCAACCGTAGCAGCAATATCTGCAGTGTCAATTTCTGCTTCTGGGAAAGCAACTGTCATCGACTCTGACCAATCAGACATGATTGGATTCTGAGGATAACCAGCTTCAGAGATAGATTTAATTCTAACCTCTACAGTTTCACCTTGACTAATTGCAATATCTAATTGATTGAAATTAATTTCTTGACCATCTTCAACTTTTGATGGTTGCCATGTAAACTTAGTAGATACTGAACCATCTGGCGCAATCGACTTAGCTCTTGGTCTTACTTTAGTTTTCTTTTCAATCCAGTTTGAGAATACTGCTGTTTTCTCTCTACCTGATTCTTTAAATTTAAGTTGAGCAGCCTCTCCTGATTTACCAGAAGTTGATAGGTATCTATATGCAACAATAAATTGTACTACTTCTTGGTCTGCAGTATCTGCAACCTTCTTAGCACCTGGTATTGACCAGAAACCTCTAATTCTGTATTTAGGAGTAACATTCTTAACGTTAGTATCTGCAGAAACACTTTGGATTTGATTTACAATAGAACTAAACATTTTAGCCTCAGAAGTTCTTTCTTCTATAAGAGAGTTTAACTCTGATTTATCTTTATCTCTTTGTACCGCAGACTCATATTTCTTAGTAGCAATTTCTCCACGCTTTTTAGAGATAGTTGAATCTAATTTTTTAACTGATTCATCGACTGTAATTTTATCAGCAGATAGTTTTGTAATCTTACCCTTAGCGTCATTTGCACTTAAGTGAGTATTTACCTGAACTACTTTAAAGTTTTCTGAATCTAAAACTGGAGCATCCGGAGTTACACCAATTGCAGCAGGAGGAATTGAGTCTACTTTTAATGCATCAATCATTCTACTGAAATCAGCTACATTCTCTTTATAGTACTCAGCTAGTGTAATTTTTACACCATTCTCTTGAGTAAGAGTTAATTCGTTTGTATAATAACCAACACCTGGGGACCAGTTTTCTGCTAATAATTTAGAATCAGCATCAATAGCCTTCATAAACATTAAGACTCTCTCATTGAATCCACATGGAACTTCAATTTGTAGATTGTTATCTTCATTCTTATAGATGCCAAGTGCATTAGCTCCAATCTTAATTGGTTCATAGCCCTCAACTAATCTAAGCTCAACCTGTCTAGTTGAAGAGTCCAGCTTGTTAATTACATATCTTGTGTTCTTTGAGCCGCCAGCGACCATTAATTCATCACCTACGCGTAGTAATTCAGTCTGATCTAGATCTTTTGATTTATCAGAGTAAGTTAGCTTGTCTAAAGTGTATAATTTAATTGCTGTCTTTTTAGTTACGCCATCAACTAAAACTTCTCTTTGAGAATTAGAAATTGATATGACATCAAACTTTCCAGTATATTGTCCAGTTCTGTATGGCATGTCTCTTAATTCTTCGTCAACAATATATGCAATATTATTATTTACTACATCTCTAATAGCAGTTAAATAATCTACACTCTCTTGGTTTCTATAATTTTCATTAAACCAGTCTACTGCAGTTTGATTTGAAGAATCAAAGATAATTCTTTTTACTAAAACTCTTTCAGTGTCATTTGGAATCTGACCACTCACGTCGAAAGACGTTTTAAGCATTGGGTTTAAGAAGTCTTCAGCAAAATAGTTTGGAGCAGTCGAAAAGTTAATTGGTCTTGCTACCGCAGTTAAATCATTTGCTGGACTCTTAAGAGCAGATGTAATAATATTTTGAAAAGTTCCATCTGGTAATTTAATCCTAGTTGTACCTTTACCTAAACCAGTTAGCGCCTTAAGATTAGTATCTAATCTCTGTAACTCTTTTTGCATAAAGCCAAATCCAGGTATAGATACTATTTTAGTACCCTCGTCAGTAAGTATCTCTAATGGAATACTTTTCTGCTCAGTAGTTACTGCTTCATTAATTCTTTCAAAAGTTTTTAATGAATTAGTGTTAAGCTCTAAGAGCTTTTTTAGTGAGTTGGAAATAGAGTTGTTTGTGTTCATATTATCTTAAAATATCTGCTTCAAATATATAATTGGATGGGTCCATACATACAACCTCAATGTAAGGAGTTGTTGTAATCAACTGCGAAGGCAGAATATTAGCAACTGCTTGATTGAATCCTGTAGAAGTACTCGTCCAAATTTTTATATTGTTTCCGTTAATGTCTATATTATCTAATGCAACTCTAAAGATCTGACCTTTCGACCATCCGTTAGTAGAATCATCAATGTATATATTCAGGTCTGCATTGAATACCCCAGAGCCTGTAATGTTCTTTAAACTTAATCTATTAGAGAAAGGTACCAACTTAGTCCATACACCATACTGGTTAGCTGCGTTAGGTTCAAACAAGTTGCTTGTAGATAATTGATTAACTATTACGCTAGAAGCAAGGTCCCATCTAAATATATCTGCAAGTACATATCCATCAACTGTATTGTTTACCTTAATTTTACCAGCAATTGATTTATCAACAGTAGTTCCCTTTCCTGCAAAAATTACATCTGTATTATATTGTAATTCTACTGGAATTGTACCGTCAATTAGCTGGTTGATTTTTGCATGTGCATTATTTACAAGATCTAGCAAAGCTGATGAATCTTGTAATTGTAATGAAGATGCTGTAAAGTCATCTTCTAATTCTTTAATTCTATTTTCTAGTGCAGAAGCTTGAGCTGTTCCTAGAATTATATTCTCTAAACTGTCTAATCTCTCTGTCACTTTTGCATATCTATTATTAGTCTGTAATAATAAGTCTGTTGCATTTTCTAGTGCTGTAGTCGTATCCATGAAAAGGTCCATCGAGAAAGTAGTAAAATCATTTACACTTGTCTCAACACCTACATTATCTAGAGATGAATTAAATTTAAGATTTAACTTTAATGAATAAGCGTTACCATTAAGACCGGTAACTTCATTTGGCTTAAATTTAATTTGTTCGTGAATTTTTGTACCAGGTCCATACGCATCTAAAATATCATCTAATATTAAGATACCATATAGGTTGGTAGATCTGTTTGCTGGAACTGACTGGCTATATAAATCATAGTAAACTAAAACGGCGTTAAATCTAAATTGTTGGCCAGTCTTTGCAAAGTCTAATAGAGACTTTACATCCGGGTTATTTTGAATTCCTGCATAAGATAGTGTGTCCCAATCAATACCTACTGAATTTGTACCATTTGTTGTAATATTGTAGAATCCTCCATCACCTAAATTCCAATCATCTACAACTGGTAAAAGATCGATATTTGGGTCTGGGTGAGTTTGTCCCTCTCTACCATTAATATTCTGAGAATTAGGGTCTAAATAAAGCTTGCTATTTGTTGTGTTATAGTCGTATGGTCTAAATAAAACCAACGGAGTATTACCAACAGACGTAGGTACATTAATGTAGACTTCGTGATATGTGTTACCTTGGTAAGCCACATCATTCTCTGCATCGATGCTACCTAAATACTTAACTACTCTATCGTAGTTCGAACCTCCTAGAATTGCGTTGTCGTTCTCAGCGTATGCTCCGACTGAAGATTCATTTGAATCTGTAGGTCTAAAGTCAATCGCGCCTAGTGCAGATAACCACTTAAAGAAAATCTTTTCAGCATCAGATGCTAAAATAATTGGATCGTAGTCATCATCCTGAAGTAGAAGTTCTTCCATATTTAAGGCATAGTTCTGGAAAGTCTGTGCCCAATCTACATTGGGTTGTCCAGCTACATAAGCCTGTCCTGATGCTTGCTTTAAATTCAATTCAAAGTCAATAGTATTAGAGCCGTTCACAGAATCTGTAAAATCTGGTAAGTCTAGTAAAGCGTATTTACTAAACTCAAAGTTCAGATCAGAACTGTTAAACGCCCTAGTCATATCTCTTGCTGAAGAAGCAAAAGCATACATCGTGCCACCTTGTGGCTGTGGTATTCTAACTAAAGGAGTTGCCATCTATTAGGTTTCAGTTTAATTAATTTAAGATATAGTACAAGCGTGTGCGCTAATAATATACCATTTGTTTTCAAAACATCTTAACGTTATCGTTGAGTTAAGGTTATCCAATGCTATAGCAGTTGCACCTAAAGATGCACCTGTATTAGCAACTACTGCAGAAGCAGCACTTGCAACATTGATTAAAGTTACTTCTGTTCCATCAACTGCAGTTGGAATTGCAAACTGCGCATTAATAAAGTAAGAACCTTTTGTAATTGTAGACGGTTGTAAGTTAGCCGCAGGAACTGAAGCAGTTCCAACAACGCCAGACTTAACAATGCTTCCACCTAGTGAAACGCTTTCAGCAAACGATGCCGTTGTACTAAGCGTTAAACCAGTGTTACCCACAGTTAAAAGATTTCCACCATCATTAATAGTTAAGGAACCTATAGTTGCACTATTAATTCCACTCAACGAACCGGTTGTTGGATTTAATAGAGCAATCACAGAAGCTAACTCGTCGTTTAACAACTCAAAGTTACTGTTAATAGTTGGTCTTGAAGACGATACCGAATCGGTACCTAAAATTTCTGTAATGTTTGCCATTTTAGTTTATTTTACTTTTATCATATTACGCCTTATGACGTTTTTGTTGTTATATGTATCTTCCGCTTCAAGTTGAATAGAGTAATCTCCCGGCTCCTTGAAAATGTACGTTAGCCACATATTATTATAGTATATATCATTGATTTCTGGGTTACTTAAATTCGTAATAGTCCATTTTGGATTTTTAGCTCCAGGAAACTTAGAAATATCAGTTGATATAGTTACATGCGTCGATCTATCGACCGTTGCATGATGTTTAAACACTTTCGTGTCATCCCATGTAGGGTTGTAAGATTTTTGATGAATGAAACCGCTAACAGTTCCGTTTCCAGCAGGATTTGCCTTCACAATTTCTACCGTATCAAAATCATAAGTTCTTGAATATTCCTTTCCTACACATAGTATATGGTGAAATTTATCTAGTATTTGACCGCCATCATTGAAGTCCTCAAATACGGGATTAAAATTAAATTTATTTATGATAGGATCTTCACTTGTATTTATATCTACAACTACAGCCTGCCATCCTGCAAAATCAGCAGCATTAACCGGCGTTTGAGTAGTAATTGTATGTTCACCAAATGTAGTAATATCTGTTGTTGGATCTGTATATGAAATTCTTAAAAGATCTCCATACTCAATCCAGTCAATTTTAAAAGATGAAGCTAAATCTGGTCCAACTCTCATTGCATTCCACCATAAGTGGCTTGTATCTTTCCATCTAAAAGTAGACTCATCATAAGTATATGGTCCAGTAGTTTCTGAATATCCAGTATCTGAATAAACATCTGAATATCTTCTTACAGTAGAGAATCTAACTCCCTGCTCAGTATCATGTATATAATTAGCCCTATCTAAGGTTAAGTACATAGTTGCAATACTTTCATCTACTTTAGTTTCGTTATCCTGTGGGAACTCCCAGTAACCTCCAGTCTTGTTCCATTCTATCTTTTTAGAATCCCATGTATATGGAACTTCATCTCCATCTACATCTAACCACTTATAGATACCATACAATTCTAAATCTTTTAATTTAACATTAAATAGGTCTTTTGTTTTATAGAAAGACATGTGACCAAATAAGTCGTATGTTCTCATCTCTACAGTATATGAACCTACATAAGGTAAACTAAGTGCTAATTGCTTGTAGTCATCAATCGAGCCTCTATATTCTTGATGTAAACCATTAGGTCCATCGATTAACCATTCAATTTCATAAACCCATTTCTTCCACCAGTTATCCCAAGTTACTCTTAAGTTTGCATTTGCATCTACCGCGTCATCCCAAACAAAAACAGCCTCATCCCAAACATCATCAAAAGAAGGTACACCATCTAAAATAACTGGACATCCAATTGGAATATCCCCATTATATGAATGTAGTTCTCTATCGTGATATGTTCTATAAAACTCTCTGTAAATATCTTTACTTTGTGTTCTTTGTAATTCTGTTAATGAACTTTCTTCACCTGGTTTAAGATTTAAAAGAGTGCTGTAGTTAGCACCTTGTGAAATTAAGTCACCATTTACATCATAAGTATCTACACTAGCATCATTCTGATCTAAAGTAGATTTTAATACCATTGACGTATCTTCAATAAAAAGATCTCTGTCGTTAGGAAATACTTGGTACTTAATTTTATGTCCTTCAGTAAAGAATCCAATTGGGTTCTGAATTTTCCAGATATTTACATTTCTATTTGTAAAGTAATCACCTTCACCTGTAATATCTATAATCTTAGCCTCGAGTGGTAAAAAGTCTCTTTGTAATCTATTCTTTAAACCATATAGCTTAATGATAACCTCATCAGGAGTATAATCAAATACTTCATCAACGTTTGCAATATCCCAATAGTCAAAAGTTCCATTAGGCTCATTTAATCTATAGACTAAAGAAAATCTACTAGTCTTCTTTTTTGTTGAAGAAGGTACTTTAAACTTTAATCTCTTTCTAGTCCTCTCACCTCTTACAGATGAGTTAGGTACCGGAATAGCATGTAGCTTACAAAAATTATTCTCTGATTTATCTACATTAATCCAATATTCTTTTAAAGTAATTTTATCATAGCCAAAATAATCTATCGCATTTAAGATAGCTTTATATGTACCGACA
>VMHT01124104.1_pt1 | contig 10243 bp, 4 predicted proteins | sample 4693611 | NCBI WGS metagenome assembly VMHT01 (sample SAMN12280063, study PRJNA550983) | marine metagenome | isolation source: seawater sampled from same location over 5 years 0.02-0.2 micron viral filtrate | place: USA: collected off the coast of southern California halfway between the port... ...
ATGCTCCTAGTTTACCTAATTGTAGTCTGACCTGTCGGCCTGTGTCTCTTTCTGTTCCCTCATAGTCTCTACTACCAAACAAGAATGCAAGATTCCTAACCATTTGATAGTCGGATGGACTGTTTTGTATTGTATCATTCAATGCTTCAAAGAAAGTTAGTCCTGACTTCTCGAACTCATCTGCAGAATATGATAGATACTTACCGTCTTTCTGTTTACCTTTACCGTAGAATGCCCAGTTGTTAAAGTCGTACTGATCTACTGCAACTAAGTTCCCATCTGCGTCTGCCTCTACCATGACCTCACCAAGAGTCATCTTAACTTCGTCTGCAGGTGTGATATTTATTAGTTTATCTTTTAAGTCTCTGGTGTCTTTGTTTGAACCGCTAACAAATCTAGCAGAAAGTTTAGCACCGTACTTGTTGTAGTCTTCATAATCAAGTTTAACTCTTTGTCCAGGTTTTATACCTTTATCTATTGCAGCTTGTTTAAGAATATCTAAAGATTCAGGACTAAAACTAGACTCAGTTATATCACCTACTAAAAAGTTAGGAACAAATATATCTTTTAACATAGTTCTAACTGGTGTAGATGAAGCAACCTTCACACCTTCGAGGGCTTTTTCGCCTAGTCCTTGCATCTTATCAACACCTGAACTAACAGCACCGCCTACAGTTTCTACAACATCAGAGCCTATATCTAATATGTTCTTAAACGTAGCTTTAGATGTTTCAGCTGAAGGTAGTTCTACGGAAGTTATAGTTTTAAAACCCATATTATTCTACCTCATCGAACCTTGTTCCTATAAAAATAAACTCTCCTGATTGTAATCTTCCAGAATCTACAGCTACTTGAGCTTCTTCCTCTGTTGAAAAGTATGGTATTTCAGATAAGTTAAGTGTTAGTCCTGTTTTATCTTTAACATCTTTAAGAAATTTCTCTATTTTACCTGGCTTGCTTTCTGTGTACCAAGGAGCTTGAGTTGCGTTTACAAGTTCAGGTCTAGCTTGTGGACGTAAGCTTTCAGTGATAGGTCCAGGTCTAGGTTCTGGTTTTACTTCACCCTTTTCGATTGCTTCTTCAGCCATAGCAGACACATCAGAGACACTCATCTCACCTTCTCTTAGCATCTCCTCGCTTATTATACCTGATGCGTAGTTTTCTCTTGCTTTCTGCAGTATCTGTTTAGTTTCTGCTACAGTATGTTTAGCTTTGTTTCCTTTTTTGTAGTAACTTTTACCTGTGTTTGGATCAGGTATAGATGCAAACTCTTTAGCGAACTCTAACATAGCAGAATTAATATCATCAGACTCGCCTTTTATATATGCAGCTAGTTTAGGACGTTTACTTCCTAGAATCAAAGCTAGACCCATACGGTCCTGAACATCTTCACTGAATACTGTGTTGTCATTGAACCCTGCATCTTTCATAGCCTTGTCTATTGTATCAGGCGTAAGTTGATAAGCACCTACAGCAAACAATCTATTAACATTGTTAGGGTCTTTGATTTTCTGGTATCCTTTAATATCCCCTATTGTCATTTCAGTTAAAAGCTTACCACCTCTTGTAGTGCCATTTAGCTGAGTACCAATAATATCATCACCTACTGTGCCACGATTACTAGATGTGTAGTCTCCTTCACCACTCTTGATAAAGTCTAGTACGTCAGACTGTATTTGTTGTGGTGCTCCACCTACATCAACAGAGGGTTCATCTACCTCTTGTACTGTAGTTTTAGAAAGTATTGAGTTAGCAGCTTTTAGTACATCTCTGTGTTTATATGCTCTTTGAATGTCTTTAAAACTAGCTGAATAAGAATTACGAGGAAGAGCTAGTTTACCGTTAAGTAAGTTTCTAGAGGCGTTTTGAGGATCACCTTCTAAACTAACTCTTATGTATTCTTCATTTGTAGCATAGTAAGTCTGCGTAGCTTCATCCCACTCAAGATCAGGGTTACGATTAGTGTAACCTTTTGCTCCACTAGGTCCAGTTGATTCCATAGAAGTTACTTTAGCTTCAGAGAATCTAAGGTTATTGGTTACTGCACTGTTTACTAGTGTTCGTATCTGGTTTGCAGTTGCAGTATCGTAACTGTCTAAGAGGTTTAGTTTCTCAATAAGACCAGAATCTACTATAATCTCATTTAACTTAGAGCCTGTCTGTTGTAGATCAAGATTGTTTAAACTTTTTATTGTAGATGCTATACCTGCTACAAGTTGACGCCTACCTTTATCAGTAGCAATGTCAGAAACCTCTAAGCTTTTTATCATATTCAAGCCTAGATCACGCTCTTTCATCATATCTTCAGGAGTTAGTCCTTTTGTACTAAAAACAATATCTAATTCTTCTTTAGTCATAATGGTGTTTGGACCTATGACATCTCCTTTACGAGCCTCTACTAAGGTATCAAAGATATTACCTAAACTTCCCTTACTTAACATAGCAGCCGTTAGAGTTCCGTCACTCATCTTATCAGTTAAAGCTTTATGTAGTTCAATACCTGCCTGACTAGTTAACAAGTTTGCATTTAACAAGTTAGCACCTGCCACTACATCTGCAATAGTTCCACCTGTCTGTGCTAAGTAAGATGATATACCTTTTACAATTTTATCTGGCTCTTTAGAATCTTTTACTTCACTTAAAAAATTACCTAAATTAGTAAAGTACTCATCATACTGCGCTCTCTCCTCTTCAGGAACAAAGTTAGGTATAGAGGCATCAATCAGTGTTTGAGCTTCTGCTACACGAACTTCTAGCTCTTCTATGTCCATTGTAGTTATTGGAGCACCACTATCCTTTTTTATTTGTATAGCAGCCATGAGAGCTATATCTAGGTTTTGAACTTGCTTATCAACTTTAGGTTGTATTTTAGTGTAATATGATTTAAGTGAATTATTCTTTACAGTAGTTGCCATTAAGGTTACGGCAGCGTTTTCTGCAGCGTGGTTTTGAGCATAATTTAATCTTTGCTCTTCTGTATACTCTGGATTAGTAACCTTAGATGCAGCGTATGCCATAATAAACTGTGGGTCTTTCTGCATAGCTTCGAACTGAGTCTGTGCTGTAGTCTTTTGTATGTCTCCGAAGTCCATACCTGTCCTAGCTTTTAGTGTAGTGTTATGTTTAGCTAGATCAGCGTATCCTCCAGGAAGTTCAGAAGCAGCCTTACTTACAGCTGAACTATACGCACTACGTCTTTCTTCAAAAGACATTCCATGTTCGCTTGCTTTTGCATCAACATTGTCTATGTCACTTATCAGTCTAGTTATTGCACCTTTTTCTCTAGCTGTATCGTACATATCGTAGGCTTGACCTACCATTTGGATACCTGCATTGAAGGCTTGAGTCTGTGACCTTTCGAGAGAAGCTTGTCCTTGAACAGCCCTAGCCTGTGCTCCTAAAGACATTGCTTGAAAGTCAGACTTCATCTTCTCAGTGTTATCTACTACACCCTCTTGTGGTTTTTCAAAGCCTATGTTAAAAGAAGACTTAGGTGCGAATATATCTTGTGCCATACTAGTTCCCTAATGTTGAAGCTAGACGTTCAGCCATCTTAGCTCTATCGTATTTACTTAGTTTTAGAATCAACTGTGGTAATTCATCATCAATCGGTTTTACTAACGATCTATACATAGATTGTTGAAGAGCGTAAGGAGCACCACTATTAGTTATACGTAGGTTTAACCCACGTAGTATTTCAAATCCTTCTTCGTACTGTTGAGGATCACCTGATCTGATCATAGTATGTGCTTTATCTGCTAACCTACTTATAGCTCTCCTCTCTTTACGTAACTTCCTATCATCATTGTAGATTATAGACTTAGTTGCGTAAAACTCTTGTACTTTTAAAGGACTAATACCTACACCAACCATGATAGCTTCTGTTGTTGTCATCTCTCCTGGAACAGTAGCCCCTGTTTTACTACGATACTCTTTGTTATTAAAGATACCTACTGCTTTGGCTATATTATCTAAAGTTGTAATGTTACGAAAAGTCTTCATAGTAGACTCATTTACAAGTGTTGCATTACCATCAGCAAGATTGTTTGCGGTATCTATAATACTCATTACAATGTCAGAACCAATCTGAGCAGAAGGGCCACCTAATACCTCTAGAAATCTACCTTCATTTATCTTTCTTATAGTGTCTCTGATCTGCCCTGCAGGTGCAAAGCTTGTAGTAAGACCTGTACCTACACGTCCATTCTCATCAGTCATCATAACGTCTGTTACACCGTCAACAAGACCCCATTTTAAGAATGTGAAGAACTCGTTGTCTACAGACATACCTGTTTTTTCTGCAATGTAATCTGCAGCATTAGCAAATCCAAAACCTGCAGCACCGTACATAGGTATAAGAACAGAACCTAGTCTCCAACGTTCTGCTACAGTAAACTCTTTACCATTGAACAACATCTCCATTGATCTCATTGTGTGAGACAACCACTGTGTAGGTAAACGTAACACACCTTTTTGCCAAGAAGCATTTGAGATAGAGGACATATGAAAGTTAAGAGCACTATCACGAGCAGCTATTTGTCTACGAGCTTTTGCTGTAAGTATAGATTCTCCTGGATTCTTAGCCATATACTCAAGAATAGCAGTATAAGTACCAGTTAACCTAGCGAGTCTATCGCCCTCACGAAAAGGAACTAATCCGTACTCCATTCCTTTAGAGGCTGCTTTCTTAGAGTTAGCCCAAGCGTTTGCTAACTTACTAGGTGTGTAGTCTTCTCCTGCAAAGCCAGAGATACCACGTCCATATCCAGTGTTAAGTTCAGCAATCTCAGTGTCTAAGTCCATACGTCCAGAGGATCGAACATATGTCATTACATCTCTAATCTGATCTTCGGTAAGATTGTACCTTTTAGCTAACGTAGTAATACTTCCATCTATCGCATTCGGAAAAGCGTACAAGTATCTCATGGTCAAAGCCATACCTGCACCTCTAGGTCCATGCGTAGGTGAGATCATCATAATAGATGTGGCGTGAAAAGCCTGAACAATAGTCTGTTTTACATTCAAGAAACCAAACTTAGTTTGAAACCCAATCTTCAACATTAAGTTAGTTGGATCACCAAAGTCAAGTTCTTTACCTGTTCTTGCGTACACAAAGTTAGCTGCAGATTCACCTAAACTACGCATTGCTATTTCATCAGCACGTTTAACATTCATACGTCTACGGTCAATGTTCCATATCTCTTTCATTCGAGTAACTTCTTTACCCGAACCTGTAAACTGAGCACCCATAAATAGATTGTAGTAATCATCTTCAGGAATGTTTGCAGGTAAACGTATGCCTGATACTTCTTTAGCTTTCTTTACCCAACTTACCATAGCATTCAAAGTATAGGCTCTGTAACTAAAGTCATTAGCTGCGCTATTAATACCTGCTACAATATTAGCAGTAGGATCGTGGTTTGTAGTTTTACCACCACCGTAATGGGGTAGAACATTATCTCCTCTTCGCATGTCATTCTCAATGAAGTCTCCGAAAGACATACCATTAAAAGCATCATCATCACCATCTAAAGATTGTATAGCTACGTTACGTTCTTTAGGTTGCAGTGTACCTGTTGTATTTAAATCCCATCCGTTTTCTTTAGCGAACTTTTCTAAATCATCAAACGTTTCAATGTCAGGATTCCAAGTGTTGTTCTGCTTTACTATATCGTCTATGTTAGTTTTACCTCTGTTAGCGATTATAGTATTTATTTCACGTACAGCTGTTACAGCATCTTCTTCAGTAAAAGTAGATAACCAAGTTTTTACTCTACCTCTGTTGTAGTCTCCTGCTACTATAAACCATTTAGAAAATGGATTAGTTCTAGGACCACCTGCATTGTAACCCATAACATCTGAAGGGTCTAGTGAGTCAACAGACTTAGGACGTACAATATATTCGTAACCTTCGTACTCTTTATCTAGTCTCCATACCTGTGCTTTAGGTTCTAAAAACTCTTTGTATGTTGTCTGGTTATCTACAATGTCTAGTATTCTTGCATTCTCTGGAACAGACGCATTAGTTGAAAGAGCTTTAGCAGGTACTTTAAAACCATTAGGCATCTTAATTGCTTGATAGCCTTTTTGCACGTACCTCTGCATAACGTTACTTGATTGTAGCAAGTAGGAAGCATCACTGATTTCAACCAAAGACTCGTAAGCCTTTCGTACTTGAGGTGTTGCTTGTTTACCTGTAAACTCAAGGTACTTATTAGCAAACTCTTCTGTATTGTACCATCCACGTCTAGCTGATTCTAGAGGATCATCTCGTAGAGTACGAGTAATAAAAGCTAGAGCAGCACGATCAGAGTTATTCAAAGCTTCTATCGGTCTTGCTGCATCTTTAACAAGCTTACCTATAGCAGCCGCAGCACCTTCCCCTAGCAATGCTAGTTGCTTTGTGTTTTCTAAACCACGAGTAGAAGCAGAACCAAACACACGAGCTATCGGTGTAGTTACAGGTGCAATCCAATCGTTAATCATAGTACGTATAGCATTACGCTCTAGGTTCATAGCACCTTCAAAGACATCATCTATTCCTGGAATCTCTTTTGCTAGGTTTAGATTCTCACGTTTCTGTATTACGTAGCCTGTAATATCATCTCCATCTTTTATAGGAATCAACTCACCTTGAGCACGTTCAGCCGCTTGCTTTGCACCTTGGGATGGTTTACCTGTTGAAGTTGCTTTGAATGCTTGACCATCTGTCTTACGTCCAAACAAAGCAGTTACTGTGTAGTTACCTAGACTACCATCAGTATAGAACACTCCTTGATCTGTTCCGTGTACTCCTCTGTATATAGGATTGCCAAATGTTTTCTTCATTTTAGCACCTGCCTCTGCAGCAAGTCTGGCTACATCAGCTTCAGGTAGAACACGTCCTATCGCATTGTTGTTATAGTAAAACTTTATATTCTGAACAAGTTTGTTTTCTAGAAGCCTACTAGTCACAGAACCTTCAGAAGGCAACACCTCATCAAAGTGTGGATTTAATGACGCAGGTCCAACATCTGAAGTTACTTCAGGATCAAGTCTGTTGTTTAATACATCTTCAGCAACATTAGCTGCATTCTCTGGACCTTCGTTAGTTGCAACACGGCCTACTAATGTTTTATTCTTTGCAGTTTTAATAGTAAGTTTTACTGCGTTTTTACCTATAACTCCTAAACCTGCAGCATCTAACGCAGCGAAAGCTTTAGTTAAAGCCTTAGATGAGTTAGGTCTGAATCCGTTGTTGTTTACTATTTCTTTTAACTGAGACAATCTCCAAGAGCTATCATCTCGTGGACCTTTGCTCATGTAGTCTTCAGAGAAAGTGTTAAACCACTCATCAAACTCTTTAGGAGTCTTTGTAATCTTAGCACTAAGAACTTCTTCTCCTAGTTTTTCTAACTCATCTTCAGTTAATAAAGTTTTAGGAGAGGTTACAAACTCATGTAAAGCCATAGACCCGAAGTCAAAGATAGCATCTAATGCACCAGTTTCTTCTTGAGACTCGTACTTCTCTATTACGTTTTGTGCAATACGATTATTAGATGCAATACGTACATCTGTTAGATTAATATCTGGGTCTTTCAAAGCTAAAGCTTGCTCGTAAAAGAAACTAGGATTCTCTAGAAAGTCTACTTCTTTCTGAGTATACTGATCTATATTCTCTGCGAACCTCTGAGGATCAACGTCAAGATAATCTAGACGCTGTTGAGCATATGTTTCTAGTGGACGATTCTGATCTATGAAATCTTGTTTAGCAATTTTAGTATCGTTATGAGGAGTACCTGTAGTAACAGTAATCTCATCAAGTTCAGAGTCAGTCTTAACAGCTGTATCTATCTGTTCTTCTGTTTCAAACTCATCAAGGAACTTACTCCCATCGTAGTCTATAAACGTACTATTAAGGTTTTCCATTTAAAGGTATCCTATTAAATAAACGAAGATGCAGTTCTAAAACCAGTTGAAGCAATACTAAACATGTTCATAGCTTGAGACTGGTACAAACCTGCTTGAGCTAGAGATAGTTGCTGTTGGCCTTGAAGAACATTAGCTTTTCCATACAGAGCATTAATCTGTCCTTGAATGTCGGCTGACTCTTGACTTTTCTGTGTAATTCGTTGAGACAAACCAGACTGTTGTGTTGAGTATCCTAGTGCAGCTGATAGTTCTGAACCAATAGATGCAGCACCACCAGACACAGCTGAACCTTGAGCACCCATAGCTTGTGCCACGTTTCGTTGTCGTGCTCTTACTATCTGAGCTTCTCGTATAGCTGATCTTCGTTGTCTTCGTACAGCAAGTTTATCTTGTTCAGACCTTGTCTGTATTATTTCTTTTTGTATACCTACTTGAGCAGTTCCAAGGGTAGTCACCTCATCTGTTATTTCTGATATTTGTTCACCTGTTGTTGTAGCCGTGTTTATAGCAGCTTGAGCTTGTTCAAACTTCTTGTCTACTTTATTTCCAATTACACCACCAATAATAGCACCACCAACAACAGCCGCAGTTACGCTTGTGATACCTATTGCGGCACCTACGGCACTCGTAGCAATAGCAGCCCCTGCAAGACTACCTGCTATAGCACCAATTGCAGTAAATACAGCCATATTATAATTCCTTTATATATGCAGTTTCTATTGGCTTAAAACCTTTACGTTTAAATAGAATACCTGCTTTACCGTCTAATACTACATCAAGAGCAGAAAGCCTTGCGTAGTTACATCCTTTTGTTTTAGACCACTCCACGTATTCATCAATAAGTTTAGGAGCAGTCTTACCATTCCTGTGTGATGGTTCTAGCCATAGCATTAGTTCTTGAGAAACTACAAGATCATTGATAGGTAGTTCAGTGATAACACCTGCTATGGTTCCTACTATCTCGTTATTGAAGCAAACAACTTTAACTATACCTGCTTCGTTATCTATTAATTGTTGTAATGTCGCAGCTACTTTGTTTGGGTTTATTGTATTTAGAGCAGGATGGTTAGTTTCCTTAGAGAATAGTTTGGCTGCAATCGTAATATCTAAGATGTCGCTATGGTTAGCGTCACGTATTGTATAAGACATTTAGTCTCCTGTTAATGTGTGTTGTTACGTCCACCTAAAACGGAGTAACCTAAAAGTATAAAGTCTTTACCTTGTTCGCTTTCGAACCTTATACGCATTGATCTTCCCCTACCCCTTAACTTCATTCTTGTTGTAATGACAGACTCAGGGTAGTCGAAGTTTAATAAGTTAGTAGAATCAACTACTGGCATTGACTTCAATCTGTATGCTTGTTGTGCAGTACTAGATGAGTTAGTTTTAAAATCCCAGAAAGAAGATACTAGCATTGAAGAAGGATTGTTTGGAGCGTATCCAGTTGTTTCGTTACCTTCCCATGCTGACTCTGTTAGTCTCATGTATGTTGTAACATAAGGTGCATTCTTTCTTAGAAGTAAGTCACCCATAAAGTCGTAACCTGCTTCAGCAAAAGAACTGTAGTTTGTAGTTCCCCAATCTAAGAAATTATCTTCAGTGAAGGAACCCATAGTCATTTTGTTTGTATCACCATCTCGTATGATCAAGATGATTGCAGGTGATCCTGTAGCTACTGCAGCTGTCTGAATAGATACAACATCATCTCCTGCAGAGGTTATGACATCATCTCCGTTTGTCGTAGTAACATCGAAAGTAGAAGCAGCTGCTCCAAATCCTGTAAAGAACTCAATGCCTATTATTGAGTCTGTAGTTGTTTCTTCGTCTTCTACGTACCAAGGATAGAAAGCTTTAAGTGGTACATCTAAAACAAGAATGTTATTTACTTTAGATTCTACAGTCTCACCCTGTTTAGGCCATGCCCAGTAAGCACGTTTGTTTATAGGATCGAAGGTAGATATAAGTTTAGTCTTAGCTGCAGTAGGAACTTCATCCCAGTATCTTTGTATTGTAGAGATAGTAAGATTGTTTTCTACTGGTCTACCACTTGTAGAATCAAACTGTAAAGTGTGTATACCGTTCTTACTCCACCAGATAGGAGAACCGTCAGCTACTACAAAACTACCTGCATCTACAATACCGACATCAGTAATCTTTTTAACTGCAAACCCTGTAGGGCTAAATACACCATCAATACCTTCAATACGCCACACACCATTCTCAGCAAAGATATACAAACTAGCATCGATAACGTAAAGTACTTTGATACCAACAGCACCAGATACTCTTATAGTACCACCGTCTGTGGCTAGAAGATCACTTATCTGTTCTG
>VMHT01137033.1_pt1 | contig 10240 bp, 5 predicted proteins | sample 4693611 | NCBI WGS metagenome assembly VMHT01 (sample SAMN12280063, study PRJNA550983) | marine metagenome | isolation source: seawater sampled from same location over 5 years 0.02-0.2 micron viral filtrate | place: USA: collected off the coast of southern California halfway between the port... ...
AATTTTCCACCAGCTGCAGGCCCTGTGCCTTTTTCTAGTAAGAAACTTCTTCCCACCGCCTCTGTTTCACCAAGGAGTCTACTACCATCTGTTTCTTCCAGAATAAGACCTTGTTCTGAATCAGTACCATCCTCTAGCGTTAAGAATAGGATTTGATTCTCTACAACAAGATACCCATCATCCATACTCTGTTCTAAAAGGAAACCAATCTCTCTAGTATCGTCTTCACTATGATGTATCGATACACCCTCTTCCTCTCGGATGAACTCATCCTCTTCCGTTAACAATCTTGAACCATTGTCAAGAACTCTAACATGTGTGTTATCACTACCATCTAAAAGTAAGAAACTGCCAAATCCAAAATCAGCTGTTTCTGCTAATAGGGTATCTCCCCTCAAGAAGTCAGATACAGGATTGGAAGCCAGATCAGTGTCTTCTGTTTTCAGAATACCACCAACGATATCCTCTGCCAAAAGGCTGTCACCATCTTCCTGTACGAGATTGTCATTAACAAACTTTGTGAAGTCTTTGAATGACACCCCAGCACCAAGGTTAACATTAACTGCATCTTCTAATTGTATACCCTCATTTTCATACAGAATATCTTCATCTTTATATGGTGCATGACCATCGAGCACAAGCTTGTCCACATTAACAGTTGGGCCACGTTTTCTCAAACCATCCTCTAGTTGTATCTCCCCAGCAACAGCAGCAGAGAATGGAGATACTAAAGACGGTAGGCCATATTCCGTTACTGGTTTCGGTTCTGGCAGTGAAATTTTAGACTTGAGTATGCGAATGAAGTTTACATCTCTGTTTGAAGAGTGAGCTCCAGCAGCTCTCTCACTCATTAACACACCACCACCTGTTATACCAGACTCTAGAAGTATAGGCGAGCCAGATGTATTTTCTAATGCAAAACTATCTCCTACGGTTGAAAGACCACCATCAACAATATACGCTGTGGTGAGTAAGTCTCCACCAACATTGTCACCATCTTCTAACATAAGATTTGGACGGCGACCTGTAACAAAATTCTCATCTGTGCCATCTAACACAAGGCTGTTTGAAGTCAAAATTTCACTAGCAGTATCAGACAAGAGAGAACCATCTTCATTTTCTAAAAGTATCTCAAACCCTGCTCCGGCCTGATCACCTTGAATACCATCTAATACAATTTTACCATCGACACCATCAGTAATGAGATTGTCGTTATCTACATGTTCTATCGCATAACCACCCGATTCGAATTCCACATTGTCACCAATGTCAGAACTACTGCCATCGGTTCTGTCGAGAACAAGGAAATCTCCAGCTTCAGTCAACATAGTTCTGGAAGCATCAAAATCAAATTCCAACATAATATTATCGTCGGCATCAGCAGGTTCTTCAGACGATAAGACACCATCAGTGTTCAAGCCCGCCTCAAGTTCAAAACCATAATTGGTGGCATCCAAAATCAGATTACCATCAGCGGTTCCTGTTTCTTGAACGATCTGTTCGTTATATGCACCCTCAACATATGTCTCTGGTATTCCTAATTTTCTGCTGATGTTAAGTTCAAACAATTCCCCCAAGAAAGAAGCTAGAACAGGAGAGAACGTGACCAAAGCAGGATCAATTCTCCCAGCACCAGCTGTTGGTATAGTCGCTGACAATAAAGATGCAATTGTAACTTTACCAAATGCTTGGAAACCAGCTGGGTGAACAGCCCTCTTCAACTCGTCAATGTAGGTAGTTACGGACTGACCAATCTTAATCTCATAAGAAAAGTCCTGATAATAATAGGAGTCTTGAATACGGATAACGTCTTCATTAATCAGACTATCCACATTAGAATAAATACCAACACTCTTTCCTAAGAAACCAACATTCATATCGATTTCAGCTGATTTACCAGCAACGATAGTGCCAGAACCACTCGCAGTAGAAATTGATTGGCCCTTAAACGATATAGTGTCCTCACCTATTATATTATCACCAGCGTTTGCGCCTGTGTCATCAGTTCCGTCTAGAAGAATATCGCCAGTTAAGAACTCCTCTGGTTCACTCTTTAGTAGATCACCATTTGATGTATCTGTGCTGTCTCCACCACTTTCTTGTCTAAGAAGACTACCGAGTTCCTCAAAAATAAGATTACTGCCTTCATCATCTCCAGCACCTCCACTGGCGTCCATTACCAAGAATACAGATTCTACTTGTTGATCTGTGATATTAGTAGCGTTCAGAGAGGAAAGTCCACCAAGAGATACGCCAGGAACTTCATACGGGCCCTCTCTTAGAAGACCATCACCGCCTTCAGTTATAAGTCTGTCAGCAGAATCACCGTTATGAGACACCGTTTGAGATTCAAAGAAATTATAGAAACCAAGATTATCTGATTCACCCAAACCATCACGGCCTTCTAGGACAATTCCATCTCCAGCATCGTCACCTGTCGCCTCCGTTGCATTTAGTACAAGTCTTTCTGCTTCAATAAATCTCTCTAGGGGATGAGAGACATTTTCTATTCTAGAAGGCTCTCCTTCTAGAAGAAATCTCTCATTCGCATTTTCTCTGAAAAGTGTACCAGATAAACCACGTTTTAACCTCACTCCATCACTTCGAACATCCTGTTCTACAAGATGAGAACTAAACCCATCTATAACCAAATAGTCATTATCTTCCATCAATATCGCATCACCATCAACTTCTGATGTTGTATTATTTGTAGATGGAATGAATACTTTTTGTGAACCGATAGTTTTAATTTTAAGAGTAGTAGCCCTTGCCTCATCAAGCCAACCATACTCTGTCCACACCTGTTTGCGACCAGACCCTTCATTGAGAACCAAATAGTCTTTACGTGTCTGAACATCAGAAACAAAAGGTTCGTCTTCATGAACAAGCAGACTTCCCTCATCAACACTTTGCTGAATGAGTTTATCACCTGTCTCTAGAAGTATCTCGTCTCCAGCATTAGTACCACTTCCATCCGTCCCACCATCTTCAATAAAAATAGAATCCCCTGCAGCGGAACCCTCTAGTCGGATGGTATGTGCGGAGCCTTGATCAACAGTTGCCCCCAAGAATTTAATACCTGTTCGTCTATCAATAAATCGGCCGGCAGATAATTGTGATATGAATGTATCTTCGTCATCCCTCTGATCTTCAAGTTGTACAGCTTGACTAACTGTAGAATCACTATCTGATTCTAGGGAGATTTGCTCCAATCCATTTTCAGTGGCATCTGTGACAAGAACAGAACTATCTTCTGTAATTAATGTTTCGTCTATTTCTATAGCATCATTTAGTTGGATTCGTTGAAAGACATCATCTTCCTGTTCCAACTTAAAATCAAACTGAAGGTTTGGTGTATTATATTCTAGTTTAGTTCGTACCACATCTTCAATGTTGACTGATAGAAGTTGTTTTGTTGAATTGTAAGCAGTAACAGTTCCGACATACTCTCCCGTAAGAGCCTCACCAACACCAAACTCTCCAGTTACATCTTTAACAATAAAGTTAGCTGGAACTGTAACCTCTGGTGCTGTTCCGTATCTAAATCCAGCATCAACAATTTTTACATTTTTAATTTGACCAATATTTTCTGTAAGAGCTAAAAGAGAAGCTCCAGTACCGTAAGTACTAGAGACAGATACACTCGGCAGAGAAAGATAACCATCACCACTCTCTTTCAAACCAACTCTACTAATTTCTGTCTCTTCACTAGTTGTAAGAGAACCAGACTCTAAAACAATTCTTTCGTTTAAATTAAAGAACAGATCACCAGTTTCTAAATCAACTTCTTCTAGAATATGTTGATTTTCGTTTGTGCTACTACTATCTGTTCCCTCTAATACAATATTGTCGCCCTCGGCAACAGGAACACCATTACTAGTACTAGATGCATCCAAAACAAATTTATTATTAATGATGCCTCGTACTGTACCAGATTCTTGATTTAGATAATCACCACTGTCATCCTCTAGAAGAAATGATCCACCAACACTAACAACATATCCAACGGCTGGACTTGTAGCTAAATCTGTTGTCGTAAAAGAAACAACATCGTTAATTCTAAAACCAGAACCAGCATTGTCAATCTCAACTCCAGAAACTTGGCCAGGTGTTACTTGATCTACACGAGCAACAGCGGCACCATTACCAACTCCTGACTCTAGAGTGAGAAGGTCGTTTTCGGAATATAACGCACCACCAGCATTTACTGTTCCGCCTGTTATCACTTGTTGAAGTGTAAAACTCATCTCACGGAAAAGACCGTCAGACTGTTCGTTAACAGAACCGGCAGCAATTGTCTCACCATTTATAAATGTACCATTAACATTGGTAACTGAAAATTCAGTTATTGCATCTGTGCCTTGACTAAATGCCTCTGAGTCGTTAACAAACGCTGTAGCACCAGAAGTCTTTCCCGTTAAGATTTGACCAATGACCTCTGTACCTCTCGAACCGTTTGTCGCAATTGCTCGAAGGAAGTCTTTTTCTTTCCAATTACCATCAGACAACCGCAACATATATTTGGTTGGATAAAAGACCTCTGACTCTTCGTCAAACATAAGTCGCATAAACAACTTGTGGCCTTCGGACGTTCCTTTTGCTGTGTATAGGTCACGAATATTTTTTATCAGATCACGTTTAGATGTGTTAGAAGCTAAAGTAAACGGAATTGCCTGCATGAGTTGTTCATGCATCTGATCGAGGAAATCAGAAGCAGTATTGTCTGCATCAGCATAGTCCAGAAGTTGCTGCATGTTCTGTACAGGATTAGCCCTGTAAGATTTTACTGTGCCAGTGGCATTAGAGGTTCCGCCAGTTATAGTCTCACCAACTATAAATCTTTGGTTTGAAGTGATGATAAGTTTTTTTGCAGCTTTCTCAATATCGTCAATGAGAATTGTAGCGGTAGCCTTTGATGTGCTACCAGTTATAATTTCACCCTTTATAAAAGCTGCGGTAGACCCAGCACCAACTTCTGCCATAAGTCTAGGTGTACTACCATCCTCTAAATCCAATAAGACATTTTGAGTTACGGTGCTCTCTAGGATAATATTATCAATATCGCCTTCAACTTCTAACAAAGCAGATTCTAGAAATCTATAATACTCTTCTAGAAACTTAACAAACTTGGGATGATCAGCCTGAATAAAGTCAGGGACTTGGCCATCTATCAGAGGAGATATCTTCGTAGTTAACGTAGCATCAAAAGGCATGGTTTAGTATCCTGTACTTGATGAAGTATAGCTGCTTGAGGTTGTATATGTACCACTAGCGCCAGGTTGACTAACAGCTATAGTATCGACTTCTCCCGAAACTTTAGAGTTATTAAAATCTATTTCTAGTATCTGATTCCTGACGGACACAATGTCCTTAGAGTTTGGTACAACGGTAAAACGAATACTGGTTGAAGTAACACCATCTACATCCTCAACACTAGTTATGATTATACCATTAAGAACAATTTCTCCTGTGGAATAATTTATTGTACCAGCAACACTATCGGTATAGTTTCTTGTAATACCAACAAGATAGTACCTTCGAACATTGCCTTGGCCATCATCATCAAAGTACTGAACATTTGTAGCATCACCACTGACCTTAAATCCTGTAGACGTAAGAATACCTCCAGAACTGGTGTTGTGGCCAGAGTGCGGATTATACAGTGCGTTATTAAAATATATGTTGAAGGAAGATGAAGAACCTAAAGCTGGAGTAATACTTTTAGCAAGAGTAACATTTGTTATGTTACTCAAGATAGCCGTGTGAGTGTTATCGATAAGACCAGTAACTTCGGAATGTCTAAACATTTTATTAAAACTTTTTAATGATAAATCGTTATAACTACGTAGAGCGGTTGTTACCTCAGAAACAAGAGTATCACGTTCCTTTGTTGTTCTACTAGAATCATATTTAAAATTTACATCTATAAACAGGTTGACTAAATCAGGATCAACAATAACAGGAGTAATCGAAGCAACATTGTACGTTTGAAAATCCTTAACCAACTGAGCTTTCTGAGCCGTAGTCAAATTATTGCCGGTGGTTGACCTAATGGAAATGAATACACGGCCGTAAGATGCTGTACTTGTCACACCCAGTGTCGGATCAAAAGAACCACTCTCACCACCGAACACTTGAACTGCCTCTGTTTGGGGGAATAGTTTCTTTGCGAAAATTTTATAATCCTCAGCAGTAACACATCTTCCTTGAGCTGCATAGTCGAGTGGAGCATTTAATTTAATTGATTGAAGAGTTTCAGACTCAGTGCCACCTTTGGCACTTTCAGTTGTTACAATTGAAATATTAGTCACACCATCAACTGCACCACTAGAAGTAAAATTAGTTGCTCCATTTGCCAAGGCCTTGTTTGTGACAACGTACCTGAGAAAAACAATATTACCATCAGTGACATTTTGACTTACTACTCCATCGCCAAAGTAAATTTCAAACTTTCCTGCCTCTACTTCTTGTAGAAAATAAACTGTACTCGTACCTGTTAGTTGAGATATGTCTGTTGCTTTAGTATATGTCGTTACTGTAGAATCAGTTGAGGAGTTTTGAACCTCAACAGTTAGAGTTGTAGTATCTGCTCTATCTGAAGGAATAAGAAATCTTTGGTTGACATCAGCTGAGTTCACGGTATATCTTGAAGTTGTATAAGTGCCCTCATAGATATCAACACCAGTCATCGGTATGTTTGTTCCATTGGTTACTGCTGTATATTCTGCAACTGTAACGAATTCATAGTTTTCGTTATTTACTTTAGTTGTAAATTTTGTGCCTGCAGGCATAACTACTGAGAGTTTTGCCTGATCATTAAAAGTAAGGTTGACTTTAGCTTGAGCTGCCCGACAAGAGTCTACCTCATACCCCAACATCTTAGCATGAGAGACAATACTGGATCGCAAAGCGGCGGAGTCAAGAAACATCTCATTTGCTACCATGTTAGCATTAAATGCAAGATAGTGCGTGTTGTATGCAAGGGTATCTAAAAGAATACTCATACCAGAACCCTCAAAATCATAATCTTTGAATTCAGATTGATCTCTAAGAAATGTCTTTAGGTTTTCCTTGATACCATCAAAGTCCAACTCTGTTACTTGAAGTTTTTGACTATTTGCCATTATCGTAATCTCTCTAACATTATTGTTAAGTCTACAAGTTCTGTTGGGACGTTTATCACATAGAACTCTATAGCGATATTATATGCATTACGATCTGGGTCAGGAGTGGCCCGCACACCCATGAGTCTGGCCCGTGGTTCAAAATTTTCAATAACATCCTCCACCTTCTTTGCAAGGATAGTAGCTGTTAATGGAGTCATCTGTTCAAACAACATATCTCGAATACCAGAGTATATCTCTGGTCGAAATGGTTTCTCATATTGGTTCATCAAAACCAAATTACGAACAGACCTTTTCACTGCCTGAATATCTGAGAGAACATTGACATCCTTAGTACGATTGTTCGTTGCAAAAAACAGATCAAGATCAGTATATTTACGAACACTTCTTTTGTTGTTTGTAGATTCAGCATCTATCAATCCAGCTGGATTGCGCCAAGCACCTGTTTGATCTGCATTAGACATATTCGCTCCCTTACAAAGTATTTATACTAGCCATCAGCAGAATACTTCATCTGATACGGCATAGATTTGCGCCAAACTTCTTTTGCATTGACACGAATAAAAGGTTTGTTAGTCTCACCTTTGTTTGGATTTGGAATAGTAACCATAACATTTTTCCCCTTGTTGAAGGCCACCTGTTTCCTACTCAACTTGACTAAATCGGAAACGTCCCTCTTTACCGCCTTTCGGGCCCAACTTCCTACGTTACTTCCTAGACCTTTAGAGGTCTGACTTGCTCTTGATTTCTTTTTTCCCATAATATAATCTCCTATAGGGTTATCTGGTCTTCTGGTGCAGACCTTGCTTGAGCTGCAGCTGCACTTATTTCTGCGGCTAACTTTTCTGCTTTTGCATCAAACTGTTTCGCTGCTGTTTCCAAAGACGATTTTAACGAAGTGATCTCCGAACTTAAAGTATCTCTAGAAAATTGATCTCCGTACAAAGCACCATCTTCATCTACTGAAACATCGGTACTAAAACTTTGAGCCTGTTCCTCTAATGCAGCTGCGGTTGCCTGTATACTATTTTTTGCCTTCTCCACCGCTTCGGTCGCTCCACTAGGGAGCTCCAAATTTGGTAAACCACCACACACATCTCCACCAGCGGTAACAGCACCTATAGCAGAAGTTATCGCCCCCTCTATATCTGGTAGTGAAGAGCCAAATTGTGTTGTGAGTTGTGCTAACTTGTTTATATATCCAAGACTACCAGTTGGTATAGTTGCAAGACTAGCAACCTCGGCCTGAAAGTTCACAGCAGGCAAAGATGGTAGTGAAGGAACCATAGCCCTCAAGTCTGTTTCAAGTTGCGTTAAAGATGTGTTAAGTGTGTTTGCTAATGTAGACGCATCTACATCTAATCCACTAACGATTTCAGATTTGATTGTATCAAATTGATTCATCAGTTTGTTAAAGTCGGGACTTGCACCACAAAGGTTAGGGGCTGCGAAATCTACCATTATCCATCTCCTACGAATACGTCAGGTGAACCACCGGCGGTTACTGGAGCACAATGAGCTCCGCCTAGTGGAGGACAAAGACTATCCGCAGCTGCACCATCAGCGCTGTTATTGACTACTGCCTTGCCCTCTATAAAAACATTGTTTGATCCTGCCACTAGATTACCAGCACCATGACTATTGGCATCGCCGTTAACAGAAACAAGAATACTATTTGCGAACACTGTGGATTGACCACTAACAATTGTTGTAGCTCCACATGCTCGAGCATCTCCGTGTCTATGTATTGCAATTGACATATTCTATCCTCAATCTGGGTTCAACTGTATCTGACTACCATTAAGTGTAGTGATACCTGTAGATGTATGCGTAAAGGTCGTACCAACGGTTCCTGTCCAAGATGTTGCAACAGTTGTAGCCAGTGTACTCTCTGTCTTTAACGTCATAGCGGAAGCGGACTTCATGTTTAGTGTAGAACCAGACTTGACCGACACGATACCTGATACAGTAGTAAGAGACATATTTGTTTTCGCACTCAACTTCACATCAGCCAGTGAGGTAATGGTATAATTACCAACGATAGACCCATCAAAGTATCCATTGATCGTACGGCTCTCGTTCTTCTCTATCAATGTATCAACATCTTCTCCCACATATCCCTTAACATTGTTCTTAATGTTGTATGCGAAGTTCCCTCGTATCTCTTCTTCACGATTTCCGCCAGACTTACCAGTACCAACCTTAATCTGTTGGTTCTTGTGAATACGTTGAATATGGTTTCCCTCAATCTCCTGTATATAATCGCCCTTCACAAGTTCTCTTTTGGTTCCCTCTATTGTAAGGTTTACATCTCCCGTGATAATGACATTAGAGCTTCCGGCAATTATCTCATAGTTCTCGCCGACCACCTTGACAACCTTAGTTCCGTCAGGGTGTATCTCCTCAAAAGTTCCAGACCTGTGTTCACGATGCAGTCTTTCTCCGCCAGGCGTGTCATCGATCTCCATAAGATGGCCAGATTCGGACTCAAACGTATGGTTATAGGGATACTTGCCTGAATTATATGGGGCGGCATCCTTCGTGAGGCCTCTAGGATGCGGTTCATCCCATGTGGGAGCGACATCATCTACCTTGAGATCATCCGATACGGACTTTAGATTTGGTTTTGCAGCTGTAATAACTTTAGTGCGTCTTAACTTTCTACGTCTTACTACAGAACCATGCTCTTCCGCTGAGATTCCCCTACCAAGACGGCTGGTGTCGGACTCCCCTACAGTATGCCCAGAGAAACGACCAAAACGGCCTTTCTCTTCGTCTTTGGTGTCCACAAGAGCACCCAAAGGATAGGGGCCATATTCTCCATACTCACTTGGATTAAGACCACCAACCGCATAAGGTTTGATTCCCTGATCGTTAAGTTGTGTAGATTCTTTATGTCGAGGATCGTTGAAGCCCTGAGTATGGTCAGCGGAATTTTTGGGAACGCCCGGCAGGGTTCCTATGATTGTCGGTTGTTGTTTCTCTTTTGAGTCACGAAAGAACCCCACAACCCAAGTTCCTTCTACCAGAAACGAGGGACTATTGCCCATACCGTGCATGGCGGGGTCTGTAGTGGGATGCATAACGTGAGCCCACGGTAGATCGCTCGTGGGAAG
>VMHT01017571.1_pt1 | contig 10239 bp, 20 predicted proteins | sample 4693611 | NCBI WGS metagenome assembly VMHT01 (sample SAMN12280063, study PRJNA550983) | marine metagenome | isolation source: seawater sampled from same location over 5 years 0.02-0.2 micron viral filtrate | place: USA: collected off the coast of southern California halfway between the port... ...
ATTATATCTTGATGGTACATCAGTAGCTACAGGTTCAGGTACTTTTACTAATGCCTCAAGTACAGATTCAACACTTATTGGAAATGATGGTGGAAGTAATTATGACTTTGACGGACTCATTGATGAGGTAGCAATCTGGGATACTGTTTTAAGTGCCTCAGATATTGCAAAGATTGCCTCTAAACCTGTAGACTTCTCCAAAGCATCCACTTACGCTACAGATAGAACTGCCAACCTAAAACTATGGCTCAGAGCAGGGGATAAGGTACTACCAGAAGAAGATGCCTCAATCGCCAGAAGTGACTTCTATACTGATTTTGACAGTAGCAATACTCTTGTTAATTGTGGAGATGACACATCTTTTGATATGACAACATCTTATACTTTGATGGGTTGGGTAAACCTAACAGCTATTACAAGTGCAACACAATTTTTATTTGGTAGAGATGATGGTACAAATAGAAATTATTGGATTGAAATTACAAATAGTAACGGATATGTTAGTAGTGTAAACCTCGGAACATCTGATACCTCAACTGTAGGCTCTGCTTGTCCTGTTGGTGTTTGGACTCATATTTGTTCGAGTTATGATGGTGCAAATGTTAAAGTCTATATAAATGGAAAATTAGATGTTTCTGAATCTGTAACAGGTACTCTTGATAACGATGATGTATCATTTACAATAGGTGCAAGAGATAGTGCAGATAGAGCATTTGGTGGGGGAATATCCAATGTGAGTCTTTACAAAACAGCACTCGATGCTCAAACCATTTCACAGATGGCAAAGAGCAGATTTACTCCCATGAGAGACAACAGATTTTCTGTAGTGGATTTTAGTAGTAGTAATGATAGAATAGAGATATCAAATAACTCAGCATTAAGTTTTGGTACAAATGTACACACTATTTCTGCGTGGGCAAAATTAGATGTGTTAGCAAATTATAAAACTATAATCTCAAAAAGACAAGCAAGTGGTACTGTTACTGATTATAATTTGAGTGTAGGTGCAAATGGTGTTGTTTACACCTACAATGGAAGTGCTGTTGGTCAAACTGCAACAGGTGTTATTAGTGCAGGAAGTTGGTTTCACTATGCTTTAGTTTATAGTGGAAGTGCTTATCAATTATATATTAATGGTAGTGCAGTAGCATGGGCATCGGGAACTACAACAAGTGGGGCATCTAACTCACATGATATAGGTATAGGATGGGATAGAACAGGTAATTATTGGGAAGGTTCTATAAGTTCAGTTTCTCTTTACAATGTAGCCAAATCCGCAGAAGAAATCTATGCTCAATACTCTAAAGGTATTACTCATAATCCAAGTGCTGATACAGGGTTAGTAGGACTATGGAGAATGGGTTCAGACGCAAGTAAGGCATATCCTACCATAGCAGATTCAAGTTCTAACTCAAACGATGGTACGATCACAAATGGTGCATCAGATGACATAGTACAGCAAATGGTTGCAGGTTATGACATGGGGGCATTTGAGAGTACAGGAGAAGAGTTGGGTGCAGAATTAGCATCTGGTGGTTCTTGGTATGATGGAGGAGTGTCGGGAGTTACAACATCAAAAGATGGAATTACAAGTACTGTAAGTAGTGATAGTACAGGTGGACAAGCATATAGACCTAATTTAAATTTTAACACTACAAGTGGAAGTGTGTACAAAATTGTATTTACACCTATTAGTATAACAGGCACATTTAATCCATATATTAATTTATCGGGTTCTGGTGATTTACCTACTTTTGATGCCTCATCTACTGCAACTATGTATTTTATTGGTAATGGTAGTCAAATTGCTCTTAATACAAAAAGTAATGGTGGTTCTTATACTGCAACATTTACTTATTCACTCAAAGAAGTTCTCCAATCAGCAGACCTAAGTGACACTTACCCTGCCATCATAGATGTAAATGAGCCTGTTCTTGGAGTGGAGTTAGTTACTAATGGAAGTTTTGATTCTGATAGTAGTTGGATAAAAGGCACAGGGTGGACTATTGGTAGTGGAGTGGCTACATCTGATTCTTCTGCTCAAAGTGGTACAAGTTATTTAGAAAGTGCATCTTTTACAGCATTAGACACAAGTACAACTTATAAATTATCCTTTAGAAGAGTACAAACAAACACAGGAAGTTTAAGATTTCTTGCAATGGGTAGTGGTGATACAGTAGTAATAGATTATAACACTACAACTACAGGTACAGATGAAGTTGTTTATTTTAAACCAAATGGTGCTAATACTTCTATATGGATTACTTCATTAGATGGTAATTTTAGTGGTTCAGTAGATAATATATCTCTTAAAGAGGTAAATGGCAATGTCGGCACAATGACCAACCAAGACTCTGCTGATTTAGTCTATTCCTCAGTTCTGCCAGACCAATCCTTTCTTGCTACAGGAGTAAACTCTGCGTATAACTTTATAGACTTGGATGGTGGTGACCAATACATTGACTGCGGAGATATAGATACAAGTGGCAATTTTACATTTTCTTGTTGGTTTAATGCTGATAGCGTTGCGGGACATAATATAATATTTTCTATGAGTGACAAATCTATATCTGATGGAATGACTTGTGGGTTTTTGAGTGGTAAAGGTGGAAAAATATATGCAACTGCAAATAATGGTAACACATCTTCTACAAAAATAACATCAGTATTATCTACAGGACAATGGTATCATCTTGTAGTAACTAAATCAAGTGGTCAAACTGAAACTATATATATTAATGGTATAAGTGATACTAACTCTGCTGATACGCATTGGGGTTTAGTAGATGAAACAATAATAGGTGCAAGAAATGCGGGTTCAAACTATTTGTTTAATGGTAAAATATCACAGGTATCAGTATTTAATAAAATACTTTCAGCAACAGAAGTTAGTGCAATCTACAATTTAGGTAGACATGGTAATATACTTGATAGCTACTCAGATAACTTAAAAGGTTATTGGGCAATGAGTGCCTTAGATGCCTCAACAGGATTATCTGATTCAATAAGTACTATATACGATAGGTCTGGTAATTCAAATCATGGAACTCCACAAAATGCTGATGCAGGAGATTTAACAAGTTCACCAAACGCAGAACCTAATGGGTATGCAAAGCAAGATTCAAATAGAACAACAACAACACCTTAAAGGAATTAATTATGAGTGAAGAAATAACAAGTAGATGGACAGATGATTATTCAGGAAGATGGGTAAACCGTGCATACATGGTCGTCCCAAAAGCTGATATTGATGCTGCCACTGAAGATGATGGTTCAAATCCATTAATAGACAATGCTATACAAAGTAGTATCGCAACACGTAGGTTAAACAACGGAGAAACAGGTGACAGTAGTAAGGCACTACTAAAGTTTGCTTGTGATAATGACCCTGATAACGACCCAAGTGTATTTTCATCATACACTAAACTCTCTCATGCGCAGATAATGACTACTTTATCTGGCACTGAGTGGACATCAGAAATTGAGTGAAGATAGAAAAGATCTCATTACTGTAATATCAGTTGTAGTAATAATCTTTACAATATTTATTCTTAGTGCTTGTAGTGGTAATAGTAGGTCTATATCACCTGAAGATACTTTGTATATAGATTTTATGGTGATAACAGACCAGGATAGTTTACAGCATTGGTATCAAAGAACTACTACACAAGGTGGAATACTTGTCGGTGAGAACTATTGCTACAGGCATCATAACTGGGAAGATGTAAGAAAGAAAAGTGAGTGAAAGGCAGAAACCTAAGACAGCAAGGAGCTATCGTGGAGCTGTGGTCGATGACAACGCTGTTATATCTATTAACATTAAGTGGCTTGGTCAAATGCTTGTTCTTATCGCTAGTCTTATTTATGGATACTATCGTATTGAAACAAGAATTACAAACCTTGAACGAGGAATTGGACTTGCTAACGAAGAGATTGCAACTCTTATTTCCAAACATATAGCAGAAGAGGAAGTTAAAATTGCAAAGATGCAGGAACAACTAAAGTGGTACGAATCCGAGCTAAATCTAAATCCTCTGAGTTGGAAAAAAAGAAAGAAACGAAAATAATGAAAGATTTAAAGAATTATATAAAACTATTAAAGATGATAAAGAAGATATAATGGAAGAATTTATGGGATATTACGCTGAGTATGGAGCAATGGGCCTTGTATGTGCAGCGTTCTTTTACGGATACTTTAAGCAATCTCAAAGAGCAGATGAACAAGCAGGTGCTTTACAGGCATTAAAGACAGAGAACAGAGGACAATCTGAAACCTTAGAGAATATGGAAGGCATGATCATTAAACTAATAGGAAGATGGAACCAATCAGATGATAAGCTCGATAGAAAATTTGATAATATTACCAAAGAAATAAATGACCTTGATAATCAAGTATCAGAGATCAAAGGTGTAATAAGCAGATTAAATGGAAAACACTAAACCAATATCAGACAATAGCTCTTTAAGTATTTCACTACCAATGATAATACAAGCAGTAGGATTTATTGGTGCATTAGTATATGGCTATGGTCAATTAAATACTCGTATATCATTTTTAGAGTACCAGGTAGCTATCAATGAAGAACATATTACAAGAATAGAGAATGAAGCGTATGAGAATCAAGATGCAGAGATACCTGCTGATATAAGGCAGAATCAGCGCATTGATTACATAGAAAAAGAATTAGATAGGTTAAGAGATAACTAATGACAGCTTCAGAATCAAGAGTTAAAAGAGCAAGAGCTACAATGAAGAGATTAAATATATCTGGTTTCAATAAGCCAAAGAGGACTCCAGGACATCCAAAGAAGTCTCATATTGTAATGGCCAAAGAAGGCCCACTGGTAAAACTAATTCGTTTTGGAGAGCAGGGAGCATCTACTGCAGGTAAACCTAAAGCAGGTGAATCCACTAGAATGAAGATGAAGCGTAAAAGTTTTAAAGCAAGACATAGAAGAAATATAGCCAAAGGTAAGATGAGTGCTGCTTACTGGGCAGATAAGGTAAAGTGGTAATGGCTACAGCAACTAAATTAGATCCTAAAAAGTGGGCAAGGGCAAAGGCTAGAGCTAAGGCTAAGATGGGTGGTAAGCACTCAGCTAGGGCCATGCAACTTGCAGTGAAGTATTATAAGGATATGGGTGGTAGATACGGAGGTAGTAAAAGCTCTTCTAATAAGCTATCCAAATGGTCAAAGCAGAAGTGGGACTATGTTAGTAAAGGTGATAAGAAAAAGCCTAAGTCTAAAAGAGGTAGATACTTACCTAAGTCTGTTAGAACCAGTTTAACTGATGCGCAGAAAAGAGCAACTAATAGAAAGAAAAGAGCTGCAAGTAAGAAGGGCAGTCAATACGCTAAGTATAGTAAGTCTATTGCGAAAAAGGTAAGGATGGCATGAAGTTAAATAAGACCATATCGTTAGAACACATTATTACTATTATTGTTTTAGCAGGAAGTATGGCAATGGCTTTTGGTTTTATGAAGGCAGATATATCTCACATAGAGAAGATGGTTGAATTAAAAGCAGACAAAGAAATAATTGAATACAAACTAGATGTGATTCATACAGAATTAATGAATGTAAAAGAAATGATAAAGGAGAAAAAGTAATGGAATGGTTATCTTTAAGTAATGCAGCGTATATGCTTGTTATCATATTAGGAGCAGCAGGGACATTAGTAGCAGTTAAATATAAACCTCTTGTAACTGAAGTAAAGCAAGTCGCTCAAAAGTACCATGATGCAAAAAAGGATGGTAAAATATCAAAGTCTGAGCAACAAGCTATAGCCAAAGAATGTATGGATGTTATTGTTGCTATTGGCAAACTAGTCTGGAAGTTCTAATGAAGAAGAAGAAAAAGAAAAAATATAATCTTCTTAATGCTTTGAAAAGAAATTTAACTAAAAAGAAAAAGAAGAAAGGATATTAAAATGCACTACGGTAAAAAATCAAAGAAATCTTCTAAGAAGAAGAACTATGTATGTGACGGAATGGATGTCAAAAAGACTCCTAAAGTCAAAAAAGAACCAACCGAAAAGGTTATGTAATGATTCCTGAGCAGACTCAACAGTACAGGTCGTTAATTAAAAGAGTGATTACTCGCATGGGTATGTACTCTGAAGAGGCTGAAGATCTCGTACTCGGTACTGGCTTATATGAATCTCAGTATCGATATATCAGACAGATTGGAAGTGGTATAGCTAAATCTTTCTGGCAGGTTGAAGTGGCGACTGCTCAGGACAATATTAAATCGTACCTCAAGTACAGGCAGTCGAAGGCGAGAATGTGTGCTTCGGCTGCTATGGTTCCCCTTAAGTTTACTATGATAGGAACAAGTGATGATGAAATAGGTGATATGTTGGAATCTAACATTGCCTATGGTATCATGCACTGTAGACTTAAATATTGGCGAGTACCAAAAAAAGTACCTCAAGACCTAGAAGGACAAGCACATTATTATAAGAAGTATTATAACTCTGCACAAGGTAAAGCATCTGAAGAAGAGTATATTGAGCAGTATAAAGACTTAATTTTATAATATTTTACATTATTTTCTTGTTCTTACCATTATTTACCACTAATATACGGGTATGGATAACGAGTTTTACACAATAAATGAGGTAGCTGAACTACTAAGAAGTTCTAACAGAACTATATCTAATTGGATAAAGTCTGGTGAGATCAGTGTATTAAACTTATCACATAAGAAAAAATTAATTAGCAAGTCTGAGTTTCAAAGATTTGTTACTGAAAGAACTACTGCCCACAGTAGAGTAAGGACTCCGTGATTATGCCTTACCCTATGAACTCCAATGCCTCCTCGCATATAAGACCTCAAGTGGGCAGTACGACTTCAATCAATGAATTAGTAGAGAACGATCATTTTAGATGTGGTAAGAGAACGGGCCATATCTTAGATATTGGCAGTGGTAGTATTCTTGTAAGATGGGACTCTTATGAGGAAACAGATTGGGAAGGCAATAAGGAAGTAAGAAGAGCGTTCAATCAGCGTATCGCACCTGATACACAAGTAAGGTTATTAGATAATGAGTAGACCAAGTTTTACTATTCTATTTGATAACGATAATAGAAAAGATTTTCAAGAAGAACTAAAGGTTCTAATTGAAAAGCACAATGGAAGGATTGTGCATTACAAAACAATAAGAAAAGAGGACAATTATGCCAAGAGCAAGTTCAACAAAGAAAAAACAAGCATATCAACCCCCCAACATTCAGTCTCTTACACCTATCGAGAGAGTTGATTTTCCATTTGGAAGAGCATACACACCTCTCCTTAGCTACTTAGAAGAGAATTTTAAGACTCAGGAGTGGACGAAAGAAAGTCGTCAGCACTTACCTAGTGTTACTACTATTCAGCAAATCATGGCTAAGGGTATTGGCTTTGATAAGTGGTTAGCATCTTACCCTAGTTATGAGGATGCAATGGCTTATGCTAATAAAGCTGCAACTGAAGGTACACAGATACATCTATGCTTAGAGCAATTAACGATGGGTGTTGATATTGATTTTAACCAACCATACTTCGACCCTGATAAGCAGGAAGTAAGAGAGTGGACAAATCCTATGATAAAGTTTATGGAGTCTGGTAATCAGTTCTTCTTAGATCATACAATACAGATAGAGGGTAATGAAGTACCTTTATTTGATCCGAGGAAGGATTACACAGGGACACTTGATATGGTAGCTAGGATAAAGGTTGAAGATAACCTAACTCCTGCTGAGGCTAAATGTACAGACTTAAAGGAAGGGATGTCAGGTAGAATACTGCTTGATATTAAGACCCTTAGAAATAGTTCTACATTATCCAACAAGTTCGCTAATCATAAATATCAGGTTACTGCTTATAAGAATCTATGGGAAGGTTTATTTCCAGACCATCCTATTGATTTTATGGGTGTACTCTATGTGATGAATAGTTGGAGAGGTAAGCCAAAGTACAAACTCAAGTTAGTAGAAGAAGATTTAACTCAAGATTGGGATGCTATGGTAAAGTTATGGTATGCACAGAATGGCCCTATAAAGCCTGTCTATGCTAAACCTAGACCTAGAGGTATCAACTCTTGTTTTAAAGAAAGCAAAAATGTGATGATCACCAATAAAAGACTGAAAAGTAATACGATTATCACAGAACAAGATAACAAAACAGAAAAGGAGGCCGCATAATGGCTGCAGGTGTAAGACCAAAAAAGATCGGTAAAGTTAATCTATTTAAGATTGATTGGACTGGTAAAGAAAAAAAAGAAACATCACCAGTATATAATATCTCAGGTGAAATTGATGGTGTAGGAGAGATATCAGGAGCAGGATGGGTGAGCAAGACTAAGGCAGGAGAGACCTATCTTAGTTGCAACATTAATGAACCTTTCCAAAAGGATGGACAGGCTCAATCTAGTTCAGTAAAGGATGATGAACTTCCTTTCTAATTAGTCTCTACCAGGGGGAGTTTCGGCTCCCCCTTTCTTTTTAACACATACCGAGGAATCTATGCTAAACAAAACACAAGTCTTAAATGGACTTGAAACCGAAATACGATTTAAATCATTTATTGAAAATCTAGGCTTTAAAGGAATCAAAGTTGGTGCAGCCTATGATATGAACCATCATTATGACATCAACATCTCTGCTAATATAGAAATCAAAGGTATGAAAGCACTTCGCAGAGGAGAAGAAGTGCAAGATGAATGGCATTGGATAGAAGTTAAAGGTGTAGCAGATGAAGGGTGGCTTTATAACTCTCATGCTGATATGATTGCTTTTGAGACCAAAAAGAGTTGGATCGTTGTTAGACCCACTAACCTGATTGATTATGTACAGAGGTTTGTGGCACACGAGTTTGTCGATAAACCTTTACTTGCCCAATATAAACTCTATAGGAGAAGAGGTCGGAATGATGCTATTACTTTAATTAAAAGCGATGACCTAAGACATATTGGTGTTGAATGGGAAAAGTAACACACACTGTCCACAAGGGGTATGTTGGAGAAATAGCAGTGATCAAAGATTTAACTGCTAATTATAGATACCCTGTATATAAACCTATTATTGATGAACAAGGGGTAGACCTGATTGTCGAAAGAAGGAAGAAAGAGTTTTTAAGGGTACAAGTAAAGACAATTACAGATATGAAAACAGATACTGCAATCGAAGTAAGGTTGCATAAGTATCGTAAAAAAGATCTTATAGACATAGTAGCAGTTTACTACACAGAAAAAGATATAGTCTGCTATGTACCATACGATAATGAGGCAAGTATAAACCTAGCCTTAAAACCGAGTAAGAATAACCAAAAGAAGAACCGAAGATTCTTCTATCAATATATGGAGTTTCCTGTTGAATAATTTACAAGACTTTGTTGATTTATATGCTGAGCCTGATGAAACCTTAAAAGCTGATGGCTTTGATGATGCTATTATCGGAATTGATAGTAAGCAGAGGATGGTATATAGCATAGAAAAGATTTTAAAAATCCTACAAGATGATAATATGACCGATGAAGATGCTTTAGAGCATTTTTACTACAATATTGCAGGATCTTATGTAGGCGACCACACACCAATCTATATATGGGAGTATGATAATGGCAAATAAAAGTAAACAAAAGGGCAATCGTTTTGAATACGAGTGCGTAAAAGTATTGAAAGACATGGGTTATGAAGATGTGGAAAGAGCCTATGGAAGTAATGGTCTTAGTCTACCAGGATGCAAGGAAGATGTTGATATACTTGCAGATGGGACTAAGATACAATGTAAAGTAAGAAGTAGTGTCCCTAAGTGGTTAGCTCTAGGAACTTGCGACTGGGTACTATTTAAAGAAGATAGAGGTGAAATCTATAAAATAACGAGGTTAAAAAATGGAAAAAAGTAAAAAGAAAGCTCTCGGCAGCTTAAAGAGTATTGTTGAGTTCTATCAAGGTTTGTTTCGTGATGGAATTATTGAAAAAGGTAGTTCAGGATATAGTAGGATGCTACAACTAGAAAAGCTACAACGAAACTATGGTCGTGGTCGAAGCAGTTAAGTACGATAGACTAGTGTGTACTATTGCCATACGCTACCCCCATGATGAAGTTCCACCAGAGGAAGTAGCAAAGCATGAGCTTTATCGCAGAAGTAACGAGTTTACAACTGCTATAAACCACCATGCTCAGAATTGGCATGATTTTAGAATCAAGTGGACTAAAGGTGGTATGGTCTACGCAGTAGAAGTGGAGTTTATTAA
>VMHT01111131.1_pt1 | contig 10239 bp, 17 predicted proteins | sample 4693611 | NCBI WGS metagenome assembly VMHT01 (sample SAMN12280063, study PRJNA550983) | marine metagenome | isolation source: seawater sampled from same location over 5 years 0.02-0.2 micron viral filtrate | place: USA: collected off the coast of southern California halfway between the port... ...
AGCTGCAGGACTTTTTGTTACTAGTGGATCAAATAATCTTTTATTAGGTCACGATGCTGGTAGGCCAGATTCTCCTTCTGGAAATGTAGGTACTTCATCTCATCAAGTTTGCTTAGGAAATAACAGTATTACAAACGCTTTTATTAAAGTAGCATTTACAGTTACTTCTGATGAAAGAGATAAGATTGAAGATGGTGTTGTTTCTCATGGTCTAAGTTTTGTAAATCAACTAAAACCAAAATCATTCTGGTTTAGAAAAAATCGTGAGTCTGATAAAAAAACAGGTGACAAAAGATATGGATTTTATGCTCAAGATATTCTTGCTTTAGAAGGTTCCGATAACGTAGTTATTGATAATAAAGATTCTGATAATCTAAAATTTAAAGGAGATCAGTTAATACCAATACTTGTGAACGCAATACAAGAACTATCAACAGAAATTACTGCATTGAAAACTAAAGTTACTGCATTAGAATCTGCATAAAATGATTTATTATTTTCTTTCTAATCCTTCCCTTTACTTCCACCCTGAAACATGGGAGAAACCTTTAATCCCTCATGGTACATATGAAGGTCTCCCACCTCAAGGACAACTAGTAGCTATTATCTTGAGCTTATTATTGTTCTTAGTAGGTTATGGACTCTACTTAACATTCGGTGCTGGTAAAGAAGATTTAAAAGATGCGATAGATGAACATGCAAAGATGCATGAATTAGGTATAGCTCACGGACATACTGGAAAAAAACTGAAATAGAGCTATCCTATAGATAAAGGTCGAGTAGGTATCGATGATTAACATGCGAGAGAAGCTCAAGAGCGCCATCATTGCTCATGCAACTGGCGAAATACAAGTACATCTAGCGAATGTAGACGTTTATCTAAATAATCCCGTTGGCATTGGAGATCATCCAAATATTACTGAAGCTATCCAATCAGAAATAGATAAGATTGCTGGCTGGGACCACCGAATAGAAGTTATTAAAAAGTATATAAAATGACGCTAACTAAACCCGTAGAGGAGGCGCTGCGCTCATCACAAGCTGATTTACGGGAAGCTTTAGCATTTTCAGCTAGAGCAGAGAAACCTTATGTCAGCAAGCATATTGCCGAGATGCTATTACGTATAGATTCTCTGATAGAGATATCAGATATTTTTGAAAAGATCTTAGAAGATTAATTATTAGCTTCTTTTATTGCTTCAACAATAATTCGTTTTAGTTCGTTTTTCTTTTTCTTACCTAAGCCAGCGTTAGTATCGATCCTAACTTTTAACCAGTAGGCTCCATAAAGAAAGAGGCAAAATGGAATGGCATCAGACCAGCTGATAGCATTCCACGCCTCTACAAAATTAATAATTCCGAAGATCACTAAACGAAGTACTGAGAGTATGTATATACTCCCATGATACCCCAGAAGGCGACCATAGCGAAACGACCAGTGGCTTTTTGCCAGATTAAAGAGTTTTTAGACATTAGAAAATACCAGGGATAATTTGACCAGTTGTGATGTATGCACCGATAGCTGCGACAAAGCCAAGCATTGCCATCCAGCCATTAAATTTTTCTGCTTCAGGAGTCATTTTCTTAGATTGTGGAGTAGAAGATGTAAGAGACCGTTTCTCTTGAGGTTAGTTAAGTAAAGGGACCATAATGTTTTGAGGAACATTAGAAGATACCTGGTATTACCTGACCAGTTGTGATGTATGCACCTAGTAAAGCAACAAAACCAATCATTGCCCAGCGTCCGTTAGCTTTTTCAGCTTCTTCTGGATAGCTTGTGTAGTTTTCTACAAGTTGTGGCTGTGTTTCACGGCCAAAGATGTTTTGCTTGCCGTACTCGGTAATAACGTGAGATGAAGAAGAAGTCATTAAAAGATTCCTGGGATAACGTTTCCTGTGGTGACATAAGCACCGAGAGCCGCAACAATTCCTATCATTGCTAAACGACCATTCGTCAACTCAGCGTTTTCTGAAAGCTGATGGTTGAGTGTAGTTTCTTTAGTAGACATGAGTATAAAAAAGGTATGAAGAAACCCCACGGTAGTGAGGCTTGTCTCTTCATATTTTATCCATATTTACACTTTGTAACCGAACTTAACACTACTTTACAAAAGCTGATATAACCGATTAGCGATTCTAATAACCTAGATCAGAACTTGAATTTTGCTCCGATTTTTGTGCCATAGAAGTTGTCATCTTCGTCGGTAACTACGCCAAACTCGCCATAAATGTCAAGCTTTTCTGTTGCAGCGATGTTGCCACCAACTTTTCCAGATAAACGTGTTTCACCATCTTCTCCTTCAGGAGCAATGAAAGCAGGACCGCCTTGTACATAGAAAGTATGAGTTTCATTTCCACCTTCATAACCAATATGGAGATCAGTTACAGATCCTTCATAATCAGTACCTGTGAAACCAGAGTTAGCTTCAACATTTACATAGGTTCCTGCGAAAGCAGCTGGCCCAGCTACAGATGCAGTTGTTGCTGCAAGAGCAATAAGAGTTTTAATCATTAGTTTTACTTATTAAAAAGTATAAGAGTAATTACCTAGTAAGGCTAACACCCAAAAACCCAGATACTGCAAGGGTTCTGCCTATGCCAATTTATTTTCTGGCAGTATTGTGGGTAATGTTGTCAGTTTTTGGTCGGAATTTCGTACAACTAAACCTTTAATATAGGGACGTCCTTGTTTTGTAAAGTGATAGATATCCTTTAGTGCCAGTTGATTTTTACAACAGTCAAGTAAAAGTGAGATAAAACGTTTTTGACCTACTGATTTTGACCCAGTATCCTCACAGTAGGAACAATAACTGGCATACAGGTGAAAATTGCTATTGCAATATCTCTCCTTAGCATCCTTAGCTGCAGGAATTTTCTTACCGACAGAAGCAACGCTGTTAGGTTCATGGACCACTTCTGACTGGAGCCACTCCACTAAGTTATTACTACTAAGAAGAATTTCATTTCTTACTTTTTTTAGTGAAGGTACTTTTTCATAAGTATCCAAAAGATATTCACGCATTTCTTGTGTTGTCATCTTTAGAACCCAGTTAACTAAGCCAGGTAAATAATCCTTCCATAAGCCCTTTACGACTCCGTTCTCAAGCTTTATCATCTCTTTCGCCTCAGAATTTTTATCCCATAATGGGCGGTTAAACTCCACAGTTAAACGACGTCTAGTTAGGCCAGATGTGTTATCTGTTGTCTGAATAGGTTCGTTAGCACAAACCATAACCATTCCTGTGTAGACAAAAGGCTCTCCTACATTTTTATTTTTTTCTTCAAAGCGTAGATTATCTCCTCCAGTAAGTGCTTTAAATATTTGAGCTGATCCTCCATATCTTTCAGAATCATTAATAAGTGTCAATCTTTTTCCTTTAATAGAAGCAATTTCAAATCGACTTTGTTCTAGTTGATTAAGTGTTGTACTCGCATAGTTACCGTTACCAACTAAAGCACAACATAAGTTTGCAAAAGTAGACTTACCACGACCCCCTGGACCGATCACCTCAAGGAATCTTTGTAGCTCATGACCTTGTCCTACCAAACATGCTTTTAACCATGCTCTGAGGACTTGTACACGTTGATCATCGCCATATTGTGTTCTTGTTAGCCATCTAATAATCGGACCTGGATCAGATTCAGAGTTATAGTCAAAATCTAGCCCCCAAGTTAAGAAATTTTCGAGGTCATGATCAAAAAATTCTCCTGTACTTATTTCTAAAACACCATTGTTAAATGCTAAACGATCAGGATCATCATCCCAGTAGGTGTGAGTGATATAAGCCTGAGTTAGGTTGACAACATCTGAAATCAAATGAGATGTAAAACCACCTGGCGTAGGAATATTTTCCCTTAAAAAGAGGTCTTGTACGAAGTGTCGGTATTCATGTTTGTAATTTTCTCTTCTCCAAGTACCTTTTGTCCTTTGATAAAACATAAAAGTATCAAACTTAGGGTCATATCTCCAGCCACATTCAACAACTAGTTGAGTTACGACTTCAGCAAGTTCTGATGCTGGTGGTGTTTTTGGTCTACCTTTTTTCTCTAATTTTTGAGCTATTTCTTTTTTTGTTTCTTTTTCAGGTGCTCCCATAATTGCTTGTAAAGCACCTTGTATTGTATCTGCGTTGATTTCTGTATTGTCATCTTTAAAAAGTTTTTTAGCTTTTTCTGCCATTACCTCTTTTGAATCGACAACAAATCCATTTAAATCTACATAACCATCTTCTTTTGCTTTAGCTTTTAAAGTGTGAATACCGCAACTACCCTCTGGAGCTGGACCTCCTTCAAGACGTTCAAATGTATTCCACTTACTTTCACAAACACCTTCTTGAAAATTAGGAGCTTGTTCAGACCAAATTATCCAAGACTCTAATAAAGAGTCATCAATTTGATGGAGGGACATACCAATAGTTATCCACTCTTCATAATCAACTGCTCTATCTTCACTTAAAAATTCTAAATATATTTTTGCTTCGCTAAGTAATTCTCTTTTTTGAAAGTCTGAACCTTCCTCATAACTGAGATTGATTTGCTGAGTTAAGATTCCACTTTTTGGTTTCTTTTTATATTTATTAGAAGGATAAGCTTTTTCAATTTCTGTATATAACCACTCAGGCATTTCTGGTGGGTTTTTTGCATACTCAAAATTTCCGTGTTCTGTGGTGAAATACCCTTCTGTTTCAGGGTGACTTCCCATTATTGCTCCCTGTCTTGATCTGAACAAGATTTCAAAAGAAGGGATACCAATTTTTATAGTTGCTTTGTCAGGAAGTAAACCAAGTTTTGCAGTTGGAATACTAAAAAGCATTCTCTGTCTATCTTTTTTTCCTGATGAAATAGTTAGTGTTGGTGGGAAAATTTCAGCTAATGAACCACCACCTAATTTTTCTAGTTCTGGTATAGCTTCTGATCCGTCAATATCTACCCAAAGTAAGCCTCCTTCATTAGACCATTGACCAGTTATTAAACCTATGCCAGTAGCATTTCCATCTTCTAGCTCACGTTTTATTTGCTCAATCGTATATGGTTGAGCTGGCCATCCAGCTACATAAGCTTTCTTATCTCTGAGTGGTGTTAAAGCCCAATCAGGTGGGATCAGGTCGAGATTTATCTCACCAGATACGATGTTAAAGTTTGGTTTTTTTTCTGGTGATGCTGTTGACACTGTGTCCGTTACGTTATTGTTAAAAAATTGAGTCCAGTTTGAGGGTAACTGGTTTTTATAGATGCGCTAGTCCCAAAATAAAAAATAATTCTGTATCTCTAATTTAAGTTGCATTTACTTGTACTTTCACTTTCACTTTCTGCTTCCATTTCTATTTCTTTTTGCTCTTGTGCAGGTAAGATTTCAGAGTAATATTTTTCAACTGCATTTAGCCACTTATCTTTGTACTTCTCAATTGTCGAGCTTTGGATTGCAAAGACTTGTGTCCTATCTCTAGTTGCTACAAAGGTCATAATTAGTTCAGGTTTTATATTAACGGTATGCTCTAGCGCTAAAGCATATGCTGCCATTTGCATTTGACATTTTGAATATTTCATGAAACCTGCTCGTTTCATTCCATACAATTTTTTAGGAGTATCAGGACCAGGCCACTTGGCATAATATGGTCCATTACTTGTTTTTAAATCTCCTAATACAACTTTACCTTTGTATTCTGCGACTATATCTGGAGTACCAGCCCATCCCCAGTTTTCTTTTTTATTGACTCCAGGATGCCATACACGAGAAATACCATCTCCTCCTACTACCCAAGAAAAGTCATCTGGATTAGCAGGATTTTCTGCCCAAACAATATTTTCTAGTTTTGATAAATTATCTGGCAATCCATCCCAAAACTCAGCAATTTCTGCATCATCAATCTGAGGATCTTTCTCAATTCCTAATAGATATTCTTCCATTAAGGCATGAACCTTTGTACCCCTTGCAGCAGCTGCTTCTCTACCTCCTGGATTCTTTTTAGCCCATCTTTCTAATGCAGCTTTACTACCTGATGTAGCTGAAAGAATAGTCGTTACAGAAGGTAAGGCACCATACGGAGTTTTATAATGGCGAGAACCATCAATAGTGAGACGTGTGTCACCTTCAGAGCGATAATCCAAGTAGTTTGTGTATCGGCTCTAAGGAGAATAACCTTACTAAATCTTGCTTAACTCTTAGGTTCTACTTCAATTAGATGTTTTTTAGCTTCTTCGATGTCATTGCAAAATCTACAGCTACCTATGTAGCAACTTAAATATCTTTCAAAAGTTTTTTTACCACCTGTTATGGGATAAGTATGAACAGTACCACCATTGATAGATGTATATACAAGCTTTGGTTTCTTATCCATTAAATTTTATTTTACTAATTTTATTTTATCGTCAATCGTGTTCAACTTCAGGAGGTCTTTCAGAAGGGTTATTATTCGTAAAACAATTGTCAATTTTTTGAACAAATTGCATATTTTGAAATTGCCCTACATGGTTTTGTATTCGAGCATGTATGTCAAAGGCAGACTTAATTGCATCGTCTGGACTAATCATTAGCTTTGAATTAGCTAATAAACCTGCTGTCAGAATAGATATGGAGAGTTCTTGAGGATTAGAAACAAAACCTCTTAGAGATTTCCCATTGTCTGTAAAAGAAGAGACAAGAAAATCTAAGTGTTCTAAATAAGGATCAGGGGGAGTTTGTTCAGCCATGATTACTCTGTAAAATTGTGAATGTGATATAAAGATATAGTATTTCTTTTAATTACAGGATCTAGTAGACCCTCATCTTTTAAAGCGTGTATTCGTCTTTGTATGGTGCGGTGGTTGCGACCAAATTTCTTAACAACCTCTGTTATTGGAATTAATACTAAATTTTTACCTTGAAATCTGGTTGATTTTTCTAAGAGGTAGTTATGAATATCTATAGCTAGATCATCCATTAAGGTAGGCATTATTGGTCTTGCCATTATTTAGCATTCTCCACTACTACAGATTTAATTTTAGAGGCATCGAACTCGTTTTGGTCTTTAGAAAAGTGCTGTTTATACTTCATTACTCCGTTTTTTGCTGTTTGTAAATCCATCGTCCAGCAATTTTCCCAGTTATGAGATTTGCTAGGGAACCGATAAAGAATGTGACCTGTGTTGCCATGCTTGATAGTTTTAATTTCATAATTAGAAAAATGAATAGAGTCCAAGATTTCAGTTGGTCCTCCTTGGTATTTAATTTGTTTTAAATTTTTCATTCTTCTATGGCAACGGTATGAATAGATTATCCCCTCTAATCCAAGAACATTAATTACCTATCAAAAGGATTTGGATCGATATACTCAACCTTTTCTGTTTTCTTGCAAATACAAGTTTCAGTTTTTAAATGGACTCTAGAACAATTAGGACAAATCACTTTTGTAGTCATTTTTCTTCTTTACTGTGCGATTAATCCTAACGTGGCTTTATACACCTTTTTTTATTCGTTTTCTTCTGCGGTAAGACAGGGAAACACGTCTCATTAGTTTGGCTTTGTCTGGAGCTGAACCAGGATTTTGTTCTATAACTACTCGTAGTTGTTCTTTATCAGGAAGATCTTCTTCAGTTTCTTTAATTATTTCGTCAGATACGATTCTTTTTACTACTGTTTTCTTCTTGAGTCCAAACGTATTTTTTTCTTTTTCTGTCCACTGATCATAGTTATCAATGAGACGTGACTTTACTTTTTTTATTGTGGCTTGATACTTCTTTCCAGTAGGTTTTGAACTTATTAATTGATTTTCATAGGCCAACTTAATGATGTTAATAATATTAGATTTCTTATTTTTCCAATGTTCTAGGTTACTTTTTAGTTCTGTGATCTCATCAATAATTTGATCTGTATATTTATCACATTCTTTTAGTACTCCGATAATTGCATCAAATTTAGATTCCTCTCTAGTTTTTAGTGATCTATAGATATGTTCTAATTCTGCTTTCTCATCCTCATCAACCTCTGGAAGATTTAGTAGATATTCTATTTGTTGGCTTTGTTCGAGAAGATTTAAAAAAGATACGGGATCAGCCATTATTTGCCTTGTCCTCTATATTTTTTCTGTCCTTTGCATTTGTAAGAACCAGCTTTTCTTCTTCCATGACCGATAGAAGTTTTTTTGGGAGTTGTCTCTGTATTTGTTTTACTATCTGTTTGAAAACTTTTGGGCATTAGTTAGATATCCGCACGGTTTGATTGTAGTATTTGTACAGTGCGTGTCAATAATAGCAGTTAGACTTGATATATATGGAGGAGTTTATGTCGAAATTCAATGTAATTGAAGTGCCATTTGAACCAATGGACATCAAACCTACATTGGAGGATGAATTTACAATGATTTCTGTATCTAGAGAGCTTGAATCTATAAAAGATCCTAAGAAATTAAAGATGGCTGCATTAAACTTATTAATGATAACAATGCAACGTCAGGCAATAATTCGTGGATTGTGCAAACGGTTGGCGAAAGTTGAAACAGATGATGTAATTAAGACTACTCACAAAGGTTAATTTGAATCGGGAAAAACAGCACAAAAAGTTAATTAAGTTGGTTAACAAAGCAGAAAAATGCGCCTCTCGGAAAGAAGCGCAAAAACTGTTAAAGAAAGCAGATAAGGTTAAGTTAAAACTTAATTAGGCTGCAAGGTTAATTTCTCCTGTGTCAGGATCTCTAGCACCGAGACTTGTAGCAGCTGGTAATGAAGGAGAAGCTAGATCAACGCCAGGTTTTAATGCATTGATACCTACTTCTTTTTCAAGCTGTTTAAAGAAACGTGAAGCATAAACTTCAATTGGACAAGATTTCCAGACTTCTTCTATTTCATCAATTTTCTTATTATCCTTGGGCCAGAAAGTTAAGATATTTTTTTCAGTAGGTTCTTTCCATGTTTTTGCAACCATTACTTTAGATTTTTTATCTCCCCCATAGAGTTCAGTTCCAAAAGTAGGAGTCCAAATAACAGAGGCAGCCATTTTCTCACCAAAACCTTGGGCGTGAGTATCACCTGTTGCTTTGGCGTAAACACCTTCTAGTTGCTCTAAGAATTGTGCGTATTTATCTACGAACAATCTGGCGGCACCACCATGTAAAGATATATAGAGAGGTTTTCCGTGGGCAGGAACACCATTTTTATCCACTAGATAACAGAGTATGAGACGTCTTCTTCTATAAGGAGAAGGTTCAGCACCATGCTTTTCTTTCCAATCGTCATAGAGATAATTCATCTCATGATATGTACCTTCAATTGAATTACGTTCTTTTGTATTTTCAATAAAAGTAGTGTCATCTTTATAAGCACCTCTAAGAACAATTAGTCGAGGAGTTCTAAATAAAATACCTGTCTCTTCAGTGCCTTCCCCAAAGGTATGTTCTAGTTCTGTAGCGTCATCAAAGTCATCAACGTCACCATGCCAAGCACAACGATCTTGATCTTTTTGTTTTAGAAATAAACCTTTTTCATCTCGCAATGAAATAAGCATTCCAAGTTCACGCATTTGGCGTGGATATTTTTCTGTGTCTTTAAAACGATCTAAAACAGAAGGCATAATTAAATGAGTTTTGTGTGAATAATAGCGATGAAATTACTTTTTAGAAAGGTACATCATCGTTTTCAGGAATTACTGGAGAGGACTGCCAGTTTACACTCTTTGGACTTTGAACAGGTTTAGCTTCTTGAACAATTTCTTTAACAGTTTCTATTATTTCTTTACGAGCTTCTTCAGCTTCTCTATTTTTGCCAAACAATGAATATTGTTGAGAGCGAACTCTAACTTTATATTTTGCACATTGTTTACCTTCTTTATCTTGATAAGATTCAAATTTAAGAGTACCTCCTACAGATAATTGTCTTCCTTCATATAAATAATTTTTTAGAAATTTTGCATCATTTTCCCAACTTTCAAGCATGAAGCGAAGACTATCAGCTCTGGTGTAGCCAATTCTTTTATCTGCAGATGCTTTACACATCATTCCAAACTCAGTTACTTGCTTACTTAGTTTTGGTATGTACTTGCTATTTATAAAGCCAACACCACCTGCAAGAAATACTTGATTGATAACAGTCTCTTTTGGAATTTTTTGTAGTTCCATAGTAGGGACTGCGTACATGCTTCCATCAGGATGTGGATAGATCCTTGCGTTAACTAAAAGATTTGTACCTTTTTCAAATGCTCCAGCTAATGACGTTGGCATGTTATAGCCTTGCATTAGAAATATAGGTATTGGCTGTTGATTTTTTGAAG
>VMHT01138283.1_pt1 | contig 10238 bp, 11 predicted proteins | sample 4693611 | NCBI WGS metagenome assembly VMHT01 (sample SAMN12280063, study PRJNA550983) | marine metagenome | isolation source: seawater sampled from same location over 5 years 0.02-0.2 micron viral filtrate | place: USA: collected off the coast of southern California halfway between the port... ...
AACTGATTTAGGTACAGGTACAGCCTCTGGGCGCTTGAACTCTGTACGGCTCCTTGTAGGGGACACTGACACCACCGACCAACAAGTTCAGAATGAAGAAATTACTTTTGCTCTATCCCAGACTAGCGACAACATCTATCAAGCAGGTGCTTGGACTGCCAGAACAATCGCTGCACAATACTCTCGTAGGGTTACACAGAACCTGTCAGGCGCTCTGAGTGCTAACTACAGTGACCTAGCCAACCAGTACTCTCAGCTTGCTTTAGACCTTGAGCTTAACGGTAAGAAGGCTGGAGCTAGTGTAGGTGTAGTTGCTGGTGGTATTAGTATAGCTAGAGTAGATACTGTAAGACAAGATACAGATCGTGTTCCACCATCCTTCCGTAGGGATAGATTCAAGAACCCACCAAGTTACAGTGGTGATGACTACGATTATAGTTAAGGGGTAGGTAATGGCATTCTCAAGAGGTTATAACCTACTCAAGATGGTAGAGGAGTTTGGTGAGCCGCTTACTCTCCGCAAGAAGACTACAGCAGGAACCTACGACCCTACTACTGGGTCGGTAACAGGTTCAGCTACAACTGACTACAGCTTTGAGGGTTACTTCTACAACTACGATCAAGGTATCATAGCTAATGTAGATGAGATCCGTAGAGGCACCCGTAAATGCGTAGTCCCAGCTTTAGGATTGGCAGTAGAACCCGATGACGAAGATCAGATTATTGGTAACGGTGACACAGTTAATGTTATTTCTGTTGTTACTATATTTTCTAATGGGGTCAAGATTTGTTTCTTGTGTGATGTGAGAGAGTAATGTCTATACAAGCAACTATAAAAATCAACTCTTCTTTTAATCAAAAGATGGATAAGCTTGATGAAACAGTTGAAAATGCAGTATATAATAAATTGTTTGATATAGCACAAACAACTGTTGATTTATCTCCTGTAGATACAGGTGCTTATGTTACCTCACACTCTTTTCAAACTAATACAAGCTCTAGGGGCCGTGGTAAATCTTCTCGTAATAAACCTAGAAAACAAAATAAACAAGCCATGCGGCAGGAGGGTTTAAATAATCTAGTACAAGATATTAACGCCTTAGATTTATCCTCTACAGAAAAAATTACTCTTCGCAATGATAGTCCTCATGCTAGAGTAGTAGAATACGGTGGTCCGAACTGGAAAATACAACCTTACGGGGTTTATACTCAAGTGAGAAATATTTATGGCTAGTATCTATAATGACATACGGGCAGCACTTGAGAACAAGTTAGCTAACACCTCTAATTTACCTACGGGGATAGCTTATGAGAATGTTTCATTTAGCCCAACTACAGGTACAAGCTACCTACAGACCAATTTTCTCCCGACACTCCGCAGGCCCGCTGTAAGAGGTTTAAACCCACAACAGAGATACGATGGTGTGTTTGTTGTAACTGCCTACACCCCAGAAGGTAATGGCCCCGCCGCTGCTGATGCCTTAGCTAATACTATCTTAGAGGCTTTTGAAGCAACCACTAAAATCTCCTACAATGGGGATGAAACAATAACTGTATCTATTGACTACGCTGAGAGACAGCAAGGTTTCTTAGATGCACCTTGGTACTACGTTCCGATTAATATCGGATGGTACGTTTACAATAATTAGGAGAATACATTATGGCCTTCGCACAAGGTTCTCGTTCCAGCCTATCGTTCATTGTGGAAAGCACATTTGGCACGACTCCTGCTGGTAACTTCACAAACTTACCCTTCAGCACACACTCTTTGAACTTAACTAAAGATCGTGTAGCTGGTACTGATATTCAAGCTGATCGTATGCCTCGTGTTGATCGTCATGGTAACCGTCAAGCTGCTGGTGATATTGTTGCTGACTTACGTGATGCTGACTATGATGCATTCCTAGAATCAGCTATGTTGTCCACTTGGTCAACTAACGTCCTTAAGGTTGGTACAACACCTAAATTCTTCTCTATCGAAGACTATGCTGCTGACATCGACCAAGCTCGTTTGTTCACAGGTATGACAGTTTCTACTATGGGTATCTCTCTAGCCCCTAACCAGATGGTAACAGCTACCTACGGTATGGTTGGTAAAGACATGACCATGAGTGCTACTGAGAAGACACAGGACGCTGCATCAGGTGCTGCTCCATTCGATGCCTACTCAGGTACATTAGCTATCGGTAACGTAAATGGTACACCCTCTACATCAGCTATCGTAACTGGTATGGACTTCACTCTGACTAACTCATTCGCACCTACCTTCGTAATTGGTAGTGATAGTGCGCCACAGTTAGAGGTTGGTCGTGCAGAAGTCGAAGGTACTATCTCAGCTTACTTTGAGGATGCAGCTTTAATCAACCGCTTCTTGAATGAGACTGAAACTGAGCTTGAGGTAACTGTGGGTGATGGTAGCAATACCATGAAGTTCGCATTCCCACGGGCTAAGATTAATAGTGCAGATGTAGGTGTAGATGGCCCAACTAGCCGTGTTATCTCTATGTCATTCGTAGCACTCTATAACACTACAGATGCAAGTAACTTAGTTATTACTCGCTCTGCATAGGTTCCCTAGCTAGGGTGGGGAGGCATTGGTGTCGGGTCTGATGCTTCCCCTTTAATTACTAACCCGACAACTTTTTAACCCGATAAGGAAACTCGACATGGACTTACTAGATTTAACTCCGACTAATGACACCGTTGACATCATCTTAAAACACCCTAATACAGATGAAGATTTAAAGAATGATGATAAAACACCTATGGTTATTACCATGTATGCCCCACACTCTAAGCAGTATAAGGCAGCTATGCATGAGCAAACTAATAAACAACTCAAGAAATCTAAAGGTGGTAAGAAGATTGATGTTACCGCTGAAGAATTAGAAGACTCTTCTTTAGATGTTTTAGTTAAGGCTACAAAAGAGTGGAATATTACTTACAAAGGTAAAGTACCCCCCTTAACTAAAGCTAAGGAAGTCTACCAAGAAGTGTTTTGGATCAAGAATCAAATTGAGGAGGCACTCTCTGATTTTTTGGACTTTACGAAGAAATAGTATCAGATCTTTGTGAGTGGGCAGAGTTTAATTTTAAGCTTAGTCTACCAGATGAAAATGGTACTACACAACGTGAACACTTAGAACAAGTAGAAAGGCAGATTGGACATAAGCCGAAAGAACTGGAACCCCCGACAGAATTTCCTACTCTTCTTTCTCATGTCTGGTCTGCCTTTATTGATTTAAACAATAGCAGAACTATGGGGTTCTCTGGCCCTAACCCGATTACTTATAGCGAGATAAAAGCTTGGAAAGAACTCACACATACTCCATTATGTCCTTGGGAAATCGAGGCTGTAAAGTTAGTAGATGTGCAATATGTAAGGGTTATGAATAGTGGCTGACGTATCAATAATCATAGCAACTAATGCGGATCAGGTAAAACAAGAGTTTACTGGTCTTACTGGTTCTGTAGTTGGAGCGGCAGCACAAGCTAAAGTTTTAACTCAAACCATGCAGTTCTTAGATGCAGCTTTTAATAAAAACAGGATTGATGCTCAACAGTATAGCGCCGCCATAAAACAACTGGATGCCGCTGAAGATAGATTATATGCTGCTATAGGTCAAACTACTGCCGCCTCTAATCAACAAAGTGCCTCATTTGATAGGGCAACAGCAGCTACAACAAGAATTACTGGCGCTAAATCAAATGCCGCTATAGCTGCTAAAAGATTAGCGGATGCTCAAAGACTAGCTGGAAAGAGTACCAACAAGTTTGGTATGTACACTCAACAGGTTGGTTACCAAGTCGGTGACTTCTTTGTGCAGGTTCAATCTGGTACTGATGCCTTAGTTGCATTTGGTCAACAGGGTACTCAGCTTGCAGGTCTACTCCCAGGGTTGGCTGGAGCTATTTTAGGTATCGGACTTGCTATATCTACTGCTCTTGGTCGTGCATACTTAGAGTCAAAGAACCTAACTATAAACTTTAAAGAGATTAAGAAGGATATGGGTGCGGCACTTGAGCCGATAAAACCTCTTATAGATGCTATAACTTCTGCCTTCTCTTCTCTAGGGGATGTAGCAAGGAACGTAGGTACTTTTATAGCTGATAACTTTGCTAGACTTATTTCTTATGCCATAGCCTTTGGCGCTGTAATGGTTACAAAGGTAGTTGCAGGTTTTATCTTATCTGGTAGGGCAGCTAGAAGTTTCTTTGCTTTAGTTAGGACAGGCTTAATTGCTTCAGGTATAGGTATACTGGTAGTAGGGTTAGGAGAAGTATTATATAGGTTCAACGCCTTGATTACTGCAACAGGCAGTTTTAGCGCTGCTATGCAGAAGTTAGGAAACCTGTTTGATGGTCTGTGGGATTTTGCTATAGCTAAGATAGATGTTTACCTTGCTCAAATACAAACTGTAGGCCCCGCCGCAAAAGCCTTCTTACTTGGTATTTTAAATAGTGTATTAACTACTGTTGAAGAGGGGCTTCAAAAAGCTGTAGCCGCTATAAACAGGACTTTTAATACAAGTTTTGAGGTTCCTCCTATAGGAGGTGATATAGAAGACGCTATGGTTCAAGCTCAGAAGGATCTAGGGGAAGCTGAAAGAGCGGTGAACGATCTTAAGTCTGCTGCTGACGGATCTTGGGAATCTCTGATGGGTATGGTAAACGATCTTCTAGGTCTTACCAATACAACGACAACGGCTTTAGATACAACTGACTGGTTTATGAATAAACTAGATGACGACACTAAGAAAGCTAATGATTCCCTTAGTAAACAAAATGATGCGTTTAAGAAGCTAGAAGATCAAGCAAACAGATTAGCTGCACCCTTCGATAACTTCTTTATGGCTTTAGTTGACGGTACTACATCAGCTAAAGATGCCTTCAGAGTTATGGCTACAGATATTATCCAACAGTTATATAGAATACTTGTTGTTGAGCAATTAGTACAGTCTATTGCTGGCGCTATTAAGCCTATATTAGCTGGTCCAGTACAAGGGCCAAACTTACCTAGTGCAGATGGTGGTGGGTATACAGGCTCAGGCCCAAGATCAGGTGGCTTAGATGGTAAGGGTGGCTTTATGGCTATGCTACACCCTAGAGAGACTGTCGTAGACCACACTAAGGGTCAGGGTGCTGGCGGTACAGTAGTAAACCAAGTATTCAATATCTCAGCTAATACCTCAGACGATACTAAGAGACTTATTACTCAAACTATTGCACAAGCATCACCAGCTATCATCAATCAGTCCGTAGGTGCAGTTATGAACCAAAGACGTAGGGGTGGTGCAATGAAATCAGCATTTGGATAAATTATGGCTATAAGTTACCCTCTTAATACACCTACAACTATTGGCATAGAGAGTATTGAACTACGTGCTGTAAATGCTGTAGCTGTCTCTCAGTCTCCCTTTACATATAAGCAACAGGTTATTTCCCATCAGGGTCAAATCTGGTCTGCCTCAGTCAGTATTCCCTCAGTGCGCAGGGATCTAGCTGCTGACTGGAAAGCTATGCTTGTAGCCCTTAAGGGTTCTGTAGGTACATTTCTACTGGGAGACCCTGACTATGATACACCCAGAGGTACAGTGAGTGGCACTCCTACTTTATCAGGTACAGCAGGGGATAGCACAGTGTCAGTTACTATGACAGGCACTCTACTAGCTGGTGACTATATTCAATTAGGTACAGGCTCTGCTGCTAGACTACACCAAGTATTAGTAGATCAAAGTGGTAATGGTAACTTAGAGATCTGGCCTGACCTAAGAAGTACATACTCAGGTGAGACTGTAATCTACAGTAGTCCTAAAGGTGTATTTAGACTTGGCAATAGCACTACTTCTTGGTCTATAGATAATGCTAGTTTCTATGGTATATCCTTTGAAGCTATAGAGGCTCTACAGTAATGTCGAGAGTTCTACCTGACACAATAGTTGATGCATTAGATGATAATGTAATCTACCCCTTCTTTGCTGTTGAGATGAACTTTGATAGTGATAATGTCCTACGTCTGTGGACAGGTGTAGGTACTCTTACCTTTGAAGGGGTTTCTTGGACAGGTGCTGGTACTCTCTTAGGCATATCTTCTGTTGAGGAAACTAAAGAGATTGCTGCTAAAGGTGCTAATATTAGTATTACAGGTTTACCCTCTGAGGTATTAGCTTTAGCTCTTAGTACTCCTTATCAGGGTAGAACCTGTAAGATATACTTTGGCATGTTTGCTAAGGGCAGTCTACAGAAAGAAAGCACTAACTTTATCTTACTAGAGGATGGCTCACGTATTGAGCTAGAGGATAGATCAACTGGCTTAACTGAAATATTTACTGGTTACATGGATCAGATGAATATATCTGAAGATGCTGGTGCAGGAACTATTCAAGTTAGTGTTGAGAATAAGTTAATTGATTTAGAGAGAGCTAGGGTGGCTAGGTACACTGCTGAGTACCAAAGGTCTAGGGATATAGTTGGTGCAAGTACAGACGCTGGGTTTGATTTTGTAGCTGATATGCAAGACCAGAAACTTGCTTGGGGTAGGAGTTCTGGAAGCTAATGGCTTTAGATATTGATTTTCGTGAGATTGATTTACTAGATGAAGATTCTAACCTAGCTGCTGTTGGTGCAGCTACTATTGCAGGTATTGTTGGTTATTTTACAGGCGGTTGGGTTGGTGCAGCTACTGCATTTGCAAAAACATATGCAGCCACATTAGGTGCCACTGCTTTAACTAAAGCATTAATGCCTAAATTAGATCAGCAGGGTGGGGATCAAGGCTATCTAGTAACTCAAAGGGGTTCCGCATTACCTCATCAAGTTATCTATGGTAAGACTAGAATAGCCAGCGGTGTAGTATTTCAAGGTGTTACAGACAACAATAAATACTTACATAGTGTATTAGCTTTTGCTGGACATGAAGTAGAAGAGTTTGAAACTATCTATTTTAATGATGAAGTTCTTACTCTGAGTGGTAATGACGTTACGGCTCCAGCTAAGTATGTTGGTAAGGTTAAGATAGTTAAGAAGCTAGGAACTACTACACAGACTGCAGTTACATCTTCAGACTTAGGTGTAGCTCCACCTTCACAATGGACAACAGATTGTAAGCTATTAGCTACAGCCTATCTCTATGTTATGTTGGAATTTGATGCTGATGCATTTCCTAATGGCGTTCCAGAAGTTACTGCTGTAATTAAAGGTAAGAAAGTTTATGACCCTCGTACAAGCACTACAGCTTGGTCTGACAACCCAGCCTTATGTTTAAGAGATTACCTTACATCAGGTAAAGAGGGTACTAATACAACTATCTATAATTACGGTCTTAGTGAAGACATTGAGAGTGTAGATGATGATCTTGTTACTATAGCAGCTAATGTTTGTGATTACTTAAATTACCCTGCTTTATCAGGTGGAACTAGGTTCTCTCTTAATGGGGCTTTCACCACTAACACTACTCCCTATGATGCTATTGGTAATCTATCTACAGCTATGGATAGTTTGTTGTGGTATGCTCAAGGTAAGTGGAGAATGAAGCCAGCTTATTATACAAGCCCAGTATTAGATCTTAATGAGGATGACCTAAGATCAGGTATAGCAGTAACAACTAGACACTCACGTAGAGATAATTTCAATATAGTTAAAGGTACATTCAGAGGCCCAGAGAGTGACTATCAACCATCTGACTTTCCTCAGGTACCTATCCTTAATTCAGCTACCTATGATGCATTATTAGCTGCTGATGGTGGTCAAGAGAGCGTAATTGATTTAAGCTTACCCTTCACAGATAACACTACTGAAGCTAGACGTATTGCTCGTATAACACTTGAGCGTAATAGACAACAGCTTACAGTACAAGCTGCATTCGGAATGAAGGCCTTTCAAGTTCAAGTTGGAGACATCATACGTCTTACCAATACTAGATTTGGCTGGACTAATAAAGAGTTTGAAGTTGTAACTTGGGATTTTGGCCTTCAAGATGACTATGATATACAAGTCAATCTGTCCCTTAGAGAGATCAGTGAGTCTGTCTTTGATGAAGTTTCTGATGGTGCAGTATACGAGAGTGATAATACAACCTTACCATCACCATTTGATGTACCACCTGTAGCTGTAGCTCTTACTCAAGAGTATAGAATTATCAATGAGCATGTAACTAACGTCCTTGTAGTTAATGTATCAGCTACAGCATTTGAACGTGTAGATTACGTTGAGGTAGAGTTTAAGAAGTCTACAGAGTCTACTTACAGTGTCTTAGGCACAGGTGACTTAGGTAGATTTGAAATCTTAGACATTGAGACACCTCTAGCTGGTGCAGCAGGTACAATAGTCTATGATGTCAGAGCTAGAGCTATCAATGCCTTTGGTGTTAAAGGTGAATTTACAGACGCACAGAAGACTGTAGAGGCTGATACTACTGGTCCATCTGCCCCATCTACTTTTGAAAAGCAGTTATCTGGTGGTACTCTATTCTTTGCTTGGACTGCCTCAACTGACTTTGATCTGTCGTACTATAGACTGTGGCATAGCTCATCAACTACAGCGACATTCACTGATGGTTCCCCCCAAGTCATAATTAATAAGGTTGCTAGACCAGCGACATCTGTAGCCTACCCAGCTATCTCAGGGAAATTCTTTATTGAGCCTTATGACAAGTCAGGTAATGAAGGTACTGTAGCCTCTGTTGTTGTTCTACCATCTGAATTACCTGAGTTAGGTACATCACAGACTGACACTGAGAACCCAAGTTTCGCTGGTAGTAAGACTAACGTAGCTGTAGCTACAGGCCCAGATCCTGATGAATTAAGATTATCTAGCTTTGCTACTGCACCCTCTACAGGTACATATGAGTTTACAGGTTACTTAGACACAGGATCAACTAGAACTGTAAGGGTATCAACTAATTTATCATCAACAAGGCATCACGCTAATGCTTCTGGTGGATTAGTAAATTGGGATGACATACCCAACAACTGGGATACTTGGCCTAATAATTGGGATGATTGGTCAGATGAGGATCAACCCTATGGTGACTTCAGTACAACTATTTATGTCGCCACGACAACGGATGACCCTGCTGGTTCTCCTACATGGGGATCTTGGGTTGTAGCTGCTGGTGAACTCACAGGCAGAGCATTTAAATTCAAAGCTGAACTCGACAGTACCAACAACAATGTATCGCCAAGCGTAAGCGTCTTGGAAGGGATAGTGGAATACTAATATGGCACAACACGACTATAACATAGCTAACCAAACAGCAGCTAATGCTAGAACTGACATAAACAACGTCTTATCAGCTATAGCTACAAACAACTCAGGGACTGCTGCACCTAGCACTACCTTCGCTAATCAATGGTGGTATGATACTGATGCTTTTATCTTGTACATAAGAGCAAATGGTAATGATGCTTGGATACCTGTAGCCTACCTAGATCAAACAAATGATAAGTTTCGCATCCTAGATGACACACAAGTAGTAAACACTTCTGGCACTCAGACTGGTCTACTAGGGGATCAAGCTACAGCTACATGGGAAACTGGTACAGGTACAGTTGAAAGCCTTGTGTCACCAGCTAAAGTGGCTGCATCAGCAACTGAGGTTGTAGGTGACTATGCTTTAGGTGTCGGTCAAACGTGGCAGAGCTTAGCAGGTAGCAGGGCATTAAATACTACCTATCAAAACACCACAGGCAGGCCGATATCAGTCTCTGTTGTTACACAACCGGGGGGTAATCAAACGTCAAGTTTTGAAGTGTCTCCAAATTCAGATATGTCCAGTTCTATAGTAATATCAAGACAAAGAGACATCGATGGCCTTACTACAGACAAGGGTATTATTCCAAATAACATCTATTACAGGTTGAATTTGGGTAATGGTTTTATATCATCTTGGGCAGAACTCAGATAAGGGATAAGGAATAGTAAAAATGGCAGATCAAAAGATCTCAGAATTAACAGCCCTTACTGGGGCTAACGTAGCTGACGATGATGCAATAGCTATTGTAGATACCTCGGCAACTGAAACTAAGAAGATAGTCTTTAGTGAACTTAAAAATGCCCTAGATACAGCTACTGGCTTTGTCAGGATTACTGGCGATACCATGACGGGCAACCTTAGCATGGGTGATAACGTCAAAGCCATCTTCGGTGCTGGGTCTGACCTACAGATTTACCATACTGGTTCAGATAGTTGGGTTAAAGACAACGGCACTGGCAATCTATACCTAGACACTAACGGTTCA
>VMHT01024441.1_pt1 | contig 10237 bp, 7 predicted proteins | sample 4693611 | NCBI WGS metagenome assembly VMHT01 (sample SAMN12280063, study PRJNA550983) | marine metagenome | isolation source: seawater sampled from same location over 5 years 0.02-0.2 micron viral filtrate | place: USA: collected off the coast of southern California halfway between the port... ...
AATCCCTTTAGTTGTAGGCGCTCCTTTTGATATTTTCTTATAAGCCAAAGCATCAGCTATAATTGCCAAGGCCACTAGACCAACACCTGTAAACAACAGAACAGGATCCCCGACGGGTGTCGCTATATAATTTACAAATACACCCAACACCAAGGCAATCCCAATTCCAATTGGAAAGGCAATCGCCATTCCAGCAATATCAATAGCCGCTACCAACAATAAATTAGCGATATTAAAGATAGCCCCCCCTAGTAGAGCATAAAAAATAGCATTTAATGACGCATTATCAAGGTTTGGAAGAAAAGCTTGTCCACTTTCTCCAGTACTTCCAAATGTTAATCCAAACAAAAGTGATAACAAAATTACTCCCAAAGTAAAGTCCCAATAAAAAAGTGGAAAACCCCATTTTTTTGAAGCTAATTTTTGAGTATTGGCCCACGAACCCCAACATAGCATTGTGATTAAACAAAGAAATACTGCTAATTGATAATTTTCTATAATAAACATAATATTAATTTTTGTTTTGGTTAGCACTGATTTATTCGAATTGCTACATACTTAATTTTTATAAATCCTTCTTATTATTTACTTTCATAAATTCCCGCAATCTCGTCGTATTTAGAATTCGGCAACATCATTTTTGCATTGACATTCCTTCTCCAATTAGTTAAAAGTGAGCGAAGTTTATTTACACGTTCAGGCTCTAAAGTAGACAAATCGTTTTGCTCTCCTATATCATTGGCTAGATTAAACAGTTGAATGGTATTATTTTCGTAGTATTCAAGTAGTTTATAATCTCCGCTCCTAATTACCCCTCCTGGACTTTGATTTCCGTGATTACTATAATGAGGAAAATGCCAATATATCGCTTCTCTTTCAATTTTTTTGCCCCCTTTTAAAATTGGAACCATACTTATTCCATCTTTTTGATTTTTATTTTCAACTTCAAGTCCTATCATTTCAACTATAGTTGGATAAAAATCAGGACTGGTTACGGGAACATCACTAACAACACCTTGGAGTCCTTTTCCTGGCCATTTTATAATTAAAGGAACTCTGATTCCTCCTTCATACATCCAGCCCTTTCCTCCTCTAAGCGGAAGATTTGAAGTTGAAAAGGCTTTGTTTATTTCTTTCTTTGAAATTTCACGGTCAGGAAAGTAAAAATTTGCAGCAGACATTCCACCATTGTCAGAGTAAAAAATGACAACTGTATTTTGATCAAGTTCGAGTTCCTTCAATTTTTTCATTATTCGTCCTAAACTTTCGTCCATACTCTCGACCATCCCTGCAAATTCAATATTGTCTTGATGTTGTTTAATCTTCACTGATTGATTCGAGAAAATTTTATACCCTTTATATTTATTATCCCCTAACAGGCTGTCTAATTCAATTCTACTTATTGGTTTTTTTTTATCTGGATTGGCTTCTAAAATAAATGGTTCCCCTATAGATGGGCCACTTCCTTTCAACTTATTCGAATATTTTTTAACTAAATCCTTTCTACCTTGTATTGGATCGTGAACTGCAAAATGTGATAGAAGTAAAAAGAATGGGGTTTCTTTGTTATATTCAATATATTTTATAGCTTCATTTGTTAATCTATCTGTTAAATATTCCCCTTCATCTCCCTCCTCGAGTCCTTTCATTTCATAAGGGAAATTATACCCTTTCTTTGGCCAACCTTTATTCCAGTCTGGCAAATGTAAGTCAAAGCCTTGCCTTAAAGTGGTGGCATCATCTTCACCTAAATGCCACTTTCCTATAATAGCTGTTTTGTATCCGTTATTTTTAAGTGTTTTAGGAAGTGTACTAATATCATATGGTATATGTTGGTTAATTTCAACATTCCTCAATTTCTGAAAGGAAAAATCTCTTCTTCCTGGTAACCAATCTGTTAAATTAAGAGAAGCTGGATATTTACCCGTTAAAATACTAGCTCTGGTTGGAGAACAAACGTGACATGCAGAATATGCATCTGTAAATCGAACCCCTTCATTTGCTAACTTGTCAATATTAGGAGTTTCGTAAAATTCACTTCCATAGCATCCCAGATCGGACCAACCTAAGTCATCAACAACAAAAAAAATAACATTTGGGCTTTTCTCTTTGATTGAATTTTTAGTACAATTCGAAAAAAATAATATCAATAAAGGTATTATGCAGAATTGAATTAAGTTTTTCATTTTATAATTTTCAAAAAGTTTTTTTATTTTTTTTTTACTTGCTATTAATCTATTACATCAGTTTCAATATCCGATGCATTTATCCACATTGGAACAATTTCTTCACCTTTATTAATCATCCTATCATATAAGTTTCGATAAAGATCCCATGTATAATAGTAGTTATGAAAAATATCACCATTACCAAATATTCTGGGGTCTGACTGATTCTTTAATTCTGCTTCCATTTTGTTAATCAGCTCCTCTTTTAGTGTTTTAAATTCTTTCTCTGTCGCAAGATTATTTACACAAAATGGGTCGTCATGCAAATTAAAAAGTTCTTCCATGGGTCTTTTACCAAAAGACCAATCCCACAAATATTTGGTTTCAGGATTGTGCCTTGATTTTAGGATTTCTGTTTTAGTAGGACTTCCATCAACTGTTGTATACCCACATTCTGGATTACCAGCTGGCCATAATTCAGGTCGATAATTCCGCAGGTAGATCCAATCATCTTTTACAATTCCCCTAATAGGGTAACCATAATCTTTTGGACGTCCTACATCATGGCGTTCTTTTCCTATCAGCACATAATCTCTGAATTCTTCAATATCCCCTTTAAAGAAAGGGAACAGGCTTACTCCTGGAGATTTATGCATTCCACTATTTTCCCAGTCTAATCCAACTGCATCAAAAATAGTTGGAGCGATATCAATTAAACTTACGTATTCGTTGATTATCCTTCCTGGCTCTTTTATATTGTTACCCCACATTACGGCCAATGGAATATGGTTTGAGTCTTCATATTCATCACTTTTTACCCTTGGGAAAGGCATACCATGATCGGAAGTAACAATAACAATTGTATTATCCAACTCGCCTTTAGATTCGAGGAAATTTAGAATTTCTGTTACATGCGAATCAAAATACTCAATTTCCAAAGCATAATCTAAAATGTCTGTACGAACAATATCATTATCGGGAAAAAAAGGTGGAACAGTTTTTATATCTGTCAGTTTTTTTCCGGCTTTTAGAGAAGAACCATACTCGTAACGACGATGCGGTTCGTAACCACCATACCAGAAACAGAACGGCTGTTTGTCTTGCTTATGATTGTAGAAATCTATAAAATTCGCTGAATAATCGGTATTTGCAATTGAATTTGTGGGTGTCTCCGTTTTGATTCTACTCCACTGGCTTCCACAAAGTTCGCGCATTTTTCCGTCAATTTCTCCTGGATTTCCTGGCCCCCAACCTTTGCCTGTAAACCCAGTAAAAAAGCCTATATCTTTTAGAGCTTCAGGGAATGTTTTAAATTCTTGATCAAAATTATTCCAATGATTTGCAGATTCTTTTAGTTGCCATGAATTACGAGCTGTTAGCAAACAGGCCCTTGAAGGAGCACATTTTGCATTAGGTGTATAGGCTTTTGAAAAGCTGATTCCCTGATCAGCTACTCGATCGAAAGCCGGGGTATTCACCCAAGTATACTTTTCGCCCATATGTCCAGCATCATCAGCAATACAAATTAAAATATTCGGTGCACTCGTTTTTTTTTGGCTATCGCAAGCTAATAATGTAGTTAAAATGAGAAAGATCATAATGTAATCTATCATACTTAATATATTATTTAATTATTAAAATAAGTTTCGATAACAGAATTATCAATTTCTAGAGTCATATCTGACTCAAAAATCATATTCACCGAATTTGACTGAGTAAGCTCATTACCTCCAACATGAATAAAACCAAAGGAAATCTTTACTAAATTTTTTATGAATATTTTTTTAGAGCCATTAATTAATGATTCTCTAGAGATTCACCTTAAACGGCTTATCATCATAAATAATAGCATATTTTAATTGAACGTCAACAAAATGAACAGGGTTTAAAATTTTAATAACTACTTTGTGTTTCCCTTTTGGCAATTGAAACTTCCAGAAAGGCGTAAATCTTCTTTTATTTCTTTCAGTTGGCAGTTTTACTTTTTCAACAAGCTCACCATCAATATACATTTCCGTTTGAAATACATGATTTTTGCCTCCTGGATTACTTATATTAGCCGGGGCTGCCAATGCAAATCCTATACCTTCAAAATCAAAATAAATTTCATCTTTAGTTTGATGAGGAATTAATTTTTCTTTTGGATAATGACCTTCAAAGGACACTTCCAGTTTTATGGTTTTAGGTTGTTGAGTTTTTATGGTAATATAATTTTCAGTAACATTCCCTCCATTTTTAACGATCATATCAAGCGCATGGTTTTCTGAAAGTCGGTAAGCGTCAATTAGCGAATACTCTGATCCCATGAAAGTCAAGTTTTCCACCTTGTCGAGTCCTTGTACCCAGAAATCTGGGATTTTATTAAACCCAACAATAGAAGCAAGAATACCTCCTGCTGTTGCTGGATTACAATCAGCATCGTCACCACATCTAGTCGCTATTTCAAATGTACGGGTAAAATCTCCGTTCCCATATAATAAGCCCATTACTACCCAGGCAGCGTTTATTTTTGCGTCTATATTAAAGGGATGGAATACACCTAGAGGTGACCCTATGTCTGAACTCCATTTTGCATTAACTTTATGCCAGTTAGTTTTCCAATCTGTTGGATCTTCTTTATACCATTTAATTACATCATTAATACACTTGGCAAAATTACTAGCTGATGGAATCACTTTTATAGCATTACTAACAATCTCTTCAATATCTTTAATATCCTCAGACACCAAGGCTAAAGAGTATAAACTTGCTACAAAAACGCCACCGTAATATCCATCTCCATAATTCATTATATGTCCTACTTTATCACAAATTCCTACTGCTGAATTTACCATTCCAGGGTTCATAAGTCCTGCAAAATCAGCTTCAATTTGAAAATCGATATCATCAGCGCATGGATTGTTTGTCCAATGTCCCGATTCAGGTGGTGTCAATCCATTTTGAATATTATACCTTGCTGATTGGTTAGCAAACCATAGTTTATAATCAGCATTGGCAAATGATAGTGCAAAAGATTGTGCAGGCGCATCTACTCCCTCTTCTTCAATAACTTTCATAAAGGATAAATCCATATAAATATCGTCATAGGTTCCCGGTCTTTCTCTGAATTCTAATTCAAGAGAGTTCTCATCCCAGTTCAGTTTCTGATAATCTTGAATAATTGTTGAGTTGTATTTGAACTCCACAGGTACTCCAAAAGTTACACCTACAGTTTGAGCAACCCAAGCTCCTTTAAGTTTGTCTTTAAAAACAGCTCTACTCATTACTTTTTCTTGTAGATCTTTCTTTGAACTAGGTTTGCTATCATCCACTTTCTCTTCACACGCTACATAAAATAACAAACTAAAAAAAAGTACTATCAACACTGTTTTTTTCATAATATCAGGGTTTTATTTTTTCAAATTTTTAATAGAAAGTATATTTTTATTTAAAAATGAACGAACATCATTTTCTTTTGGGATAGACGGTTGTGCACCCATTTTAGTGATGCAATTTGCTGCTGCTGCAGATGCAAATATCAAGGTGTTTTCCCAACTGTTACCCCTTGCAATTTCAGCCGCCAGTGCTCCACAGAAAGTGTCTCCAGCGGCTGTGGTGTCTACTGCGTCCACTTCAAAAGCTCCGAAATGTAAATTCTCCTCCCTATTTTTATAAAAGCAACCATTTTCCCCAAGTGTTAGAACAACAGTATTAACTCCTTTGTCTAATATTATATTCACAACTCCTTCTTTTCCTATATTTTCAATCTTTTCTCCTGATATTTTTTCTGACTCCGTTTCATTTACAACCAAAATATCAACATTACACAATAGTTCCTTATCTACATGCGTTGCCGGGGCAAAATTTAATATCACTTGAGTTTGATTCTTTTTCGCCAAGGCACAAGCTTCTTTAACAGTTTCATATGGTACCTCCATTTGAATAACCAGTATATCGAATTCTTTAATGATATTTTCAATACTGGAGAGGTAGGTTGGACTGAGCTTATTATTTGCGCCTGGAGTTATAATTATACTATTTTCTCCATGCTCATCTACCATAATTATCGCAGTGCCTGAAGCTACCCCATTAACTATTAATGAAGAAGATACATTCAGTCCTTCCTTATTATAATATTCTAATGCATTCTTTCCATTTGTGTCATCCCCTAGACAGGTTATAAATTGTACTTCCCCTCCTAACCTATGGGCAGCCATTGCCTGATTTGCTCCTTTTCCACCCATAGCCTCCATGTATTCTTTTCCAACAATCGTTTCTCCTGGTGCAGGGAATTTTTTTACCTTGGTGATCAAATCCGTATTTGAACTTCCAATTACAACTATTTTTTTCATAATTTTTCTTTAAATTAAGGAATTTCATTTTTAAATTTTCATAAGCTTACCATATTATGCCCAATAAATCTTTTTTTATCTATAAACCATACCCTAAATTATGTTCCCCCTTTTTCTAAAGCACGTTTGAAAAATGATACTACTCGAATATAAGTTTACTGATTGAACCCTTATTTTTTAATTTTTAGTGGTAATGCAACCTAAAGCTTAAACATAGATAGAAAGACACTCTAAAAAAACCCACACCACCTTGAGGCATTTAGACAGACCGGAAAGTTTTTAGATTTTAAAAAAAGATGAATTTAGGAAGCGTCATTTCCCGTGGTTACCGTGCTGTAGTTTTTGGCAGGGACATTCATGACTTCCAAGTCTCTTAACTCACCCGTTCCTCCCCTTACTTCGGTACCTGTAGCTATTCCTCCCATTGGCAATGCTATTCGGTGTAGATGTTCGCAGTCATACTGTTTGAGTATTTTTAATTACCCACTCAAAAGTTCTTTTTGGGAATGTCCCAGACTTGGAAACCCAAGGATTATGATCAGTAGTAATGGTAATGATTTGGTTTTCACAGAATTCTGTTTTAGTGATTTTTATTTATTAAAAATATTCCCAAGGTAATCCACGTTATTTAATGATAATTTTTTTTTGATTTCCATAGCCTTTCAAAACCAAACTGTCTTTGTAAAATTCGAGTATTCCGAAGGAGCTGATCATTGTATCTACCATTCCAAATATGGTGATGTAGTGAATTCTGTTTTTGAATTCATAATCTCCGGAATGGTTGTGCCCATTAATGAATGCTACGACCTTGGTACTTTGCTCAATAATATTTATGATTTCATTATCATTCCACAAATTATGTGGATCGTTTTTCGGTCTTAGGGGCATATGAGAAAAAAGAATGACTTTTTGATCCAAAAAATCAGCATTTTCTAGTTCTTGTTTTAACCAGTTTTGTTGTTTTTTACCAATAGCACTGTTCCAATGGTTACTGTTGGGCTGATCTTTGGTGTTTTCAAAATATAAATCGATCTCCCGGATATCGTGATCATGCAACGAATTTGAATAGTATGCATAATCTGTAGCGTCCAATACTATAAATCTCCATCCTTTTGCGGAGTAGGAATAATAGTAATCGGGCATTGATAAGCGCTCAAGAATATCTTTAAAACGAGTGGAGTCAATAGCAAACTCATGATTTCCCAAAAGGTGGTAGTTCTCGATGTTGGGATTAAGTTTGTCATATATTGGCAGAATGGCATCATAACTTTCCCATTTTACATCTATGACGTCCCCAAGGTTTTGAATCAAATCAATCTTATAATAATTAAAGGTGTCAATGGCTTCTTCCAGTTTCCTTAGGCTCTCTCTGTAATGTCTTTTACCTGAGGTGGGTTGGTTGGCATACTGGGGATCAGCGACCAGACCCACTTTCAGAAAGGGTTCTGTTTTGGAACAAGACCCCAATAAGAAATTCAGAGCTATGATTAAATAAAAAATCTTTTTCATTATTGAGTTTTTATATGAGGCTAATTATTCAATTTAAACCGGGTTAAAACACCCGATACTCCCAATTAAAACCCTCCATCAGGATCTTCCATCATAATTTTAGATGACAAGGTTTTAAAATTTTGTCATTTGTAAAAAGCGAAATCGATTCGGTCCAATATAATATTCCTCGAGGAGTGATAGCACCATATTCCCTCAAAGGTCATGGTAGAGTCGGGATGTGCTTACCTGAAAGAAGCGGTTTAGCCGTGTTAGAGCATCAATTTGCTTACTTGCATTGAACCACCTTTTATGATAAAAATTCTTGGTGTAAGAGTTCAAACCACATATAAAGTTTGAAAATGGTCTAATTATCCCTTATACTCCCAATTCTTTTTGGCTTGCAAATATTAAAAGAATAAGCGAATTCATTTTTTCTTTCATTTTTTTTCTTAGAACAGAAAAAGCCTTTATCATATGGTTTTCAACTGTTTTTATTGAAATATTAAGGTGATCTGCAATTTCAATATAAGTTAACCCTTCGCGCTTACAAAGCAAAAATGTTTCTTTACACTTTGGGGAGAGTTTTTCAATTTCATTGTGTAACAATGCAATTTGTTGTTCGGTTTTACTTTCATCTTGATCATCACTAAAATCTTTTAATGCTTCGAAATACTCTTTTTCAAAAACCATCATCCTACTTGAGGTCCTGATCTGATTCAGAAACTCGTTATACACAGATTTATAAAGATAACTTTTGAAAGATTTAATGTTCGGTAAAGCTTTTCGGCGTTCCCAAAGGTTGACAATTATGTTTTGGACAATATCTTTAGCTCCATCATAGTCATTTGACAAACTATATGCATAAAAACACAAAGGTTTGTGATAATGATCCATTATATAGGACAAAGCTTGATCATTGCCTTTCTTAAATTCAGACAATAAAACTCCCTCAATCGCAAAATCTTTTTTCATAAATCGTATTCAAAATTGCATAAAAATCTTAAAAAAAAGAAATTTTTATAGGGGTGTTGTGTAATTAATTATACTAATAAAATGAAAGTTAATGTTACGATGGACAAAAAAATCGAAAAAATAGTAATAAAATATTTTGCCAAATCAGCCTCCGTTGATGAATTGGAGATATTATCAAAATGGTTGGATAACCCAACACATATTGATTTATTCAAAGACTTGGTAAGAACTAATTGTTTGGTTGAATATAGTATGATAGATTTCGATACCGATAATGAAAAGCAAATAATTAAAGCAAGAATTTATCAAAAGCAATCCAAAAAGTCTAAAATTAGGTATATCAATTATTACAAATATGCTGCTGCTGTTGTTTTGATAGTTGGTTTAGGATACATGTTTACAAACAATCTATCTAACAAGTCCTCCAATGATACTCCAACAATAGTAAATACAATAATTGAACCAGGTACTGATAAAGCAATATTAACACTGGAGGATGGTACTGAATTAACTTTAGAAAAAGGTCAAAACTTCAAGACTCAAAATGCAAATAGTAACGGAGAGGCTATTGTATATGAGTATACCAAAATAAAATCTGAAGAAATTCAATATAATTATTTAACAATTCCTAGAGGTGGGCAATATCGCATAGTTTTATCTGATAAAACCGAGGTTTGGCTTAATTCAGATACCAAATTAAAATATCCTGTAACCTTCATCAAAGGTAAGCCACGCTTTGTTGAGCTTGTATATGGGGAAGCCTATTTTAATGTATCTCCAAGTTCAGATAACGAAGGCACAGTATTTCAGGTAAATAACGAATCTCAAGTAATTGAGGTGCTTGGCACCGAATTCAATTTAAAAGCATACAATAACGATGATAATGTTTTTACAACCTTAGTAGAAGGTAAAATAGCCATAAACTTTAACAATAGTGAGAAAGTAGATTTGTTTCCAGATCAACAGGTTGAATGGAATCCTAATACGAATACACTTTCCGTAAAAAAAGATGTAAATGTTTACAATGAAATTTCTTGGAAATACGGTGTTTTTAATTTTAATGGAAAGCCCCTAAAAGAGATTATGAAAACTATTTCACGTTGGTATGATGTACAGATTATATTCCTAGACAAAAAAATTGAAGAAACAGAATTTGTAGGAGTGATAAGGAAAAATAGAAATTTAGAGGATATTCTAATTAATATAAAAAACTTTGGAGTGATTAAAGATTACGAAAGAAAAGAAAAGACGGTAATTCTAAAATAGAAATAATGA
>VMHT01108497.1_pt1 | contig 10237 bp, 6 predicted proteins | sample 4693611 | NCBI WGS metagenome assembly VMHT01 (sample SAMN12280063, study PRJNA550983) | marine metagenome | isolation source: seawater sampled from same location over 5 years 0.02-0.2 micron viral filtrate | place: USA: collected off the coast of southern California halfway between the port... ...
ACGATGAGTTCGTCGTGTCCATCGTTGTTGATGTCGCACGCTTGCAGAGAACGACCGAACAGATCGCCGTCCTTGGATTGGGTCATGTTTCGCATCGGATGCAGACCCGAGGTGTTGGCGGTGAAGACGTTCACCTTCCCTTGATCGGTTTGCGTTGCGCTAACCGTGGCCGTGAAATTTCGTGCCGTGGCCGCCAAACCATCGCCAGTTCCCGCTCGTTGAAGAGCGGCGAGAACACTGCCCAACGACTCGTTCGAACTCCCGACCACCGTTGACCAGGCGGTTGCTGTCAAGCCAGATGCGTTGCCCAAAAACACCTGAATGCGGCCGTGTCGGACCTCGACGTCGTCACTTGGAGCCCAGCCGGGGGAACCGATGGCGAGGTCGGCCGTGCCGTCGTCATTGAAATCTCCCACGGCGATTCCGCTTCCCAATTGAGCACCGCTTACCGAGCCGTGATGAACGGTATCCGGTGCCGACGAAACCCCGCTGGCTGAGCCATGGTGTACATCCACGCGACCGTTTTCGACCAAACCGTTGGAGGAAGCATGCGGGCTTGAAATCACCAAATCGTCAAACCCGTCGTGATTCAAATCCCCCATAACGAGTTGCCCCTCCATGGCGTCGTTCTCTCCGGTGAGCGCCGTTACGGGAGCAGGGTCCACTCGTCCCGTGTCTTGACCGGCCAACGAGCGAATGAGGTTGATCGAAAAGGAAGAAACATCCTGTGTTGCCGTCGCCACCTGTTCGATGTTGTTGGCGTCCAAATCCATTCCCAGAGCGTCCACAAGGTCGGCGTCTCGCAAGAGAATTCTGAGGTCGCGGTCGTGGCCGTCAACGCGCAGGAGAACCACGTCGCTGGTGGCTGTGCGAGAATAGAGGACGTGAGCGATGCCGTCCTCGTCGATGGCGAGTTCGAAGTTTTCACCGACCGGTCCCGCATCCAGTAGGTATTCGGTCCAATACGCTCCGCTGAAGTTGACTTGATGAAGAGCACCCGAAGCGGTTCGCATCAGACCCCATTCCAGCCCCTCAGGCGTTGTGTCGAGTTCCAGGTGGGTTGGATGGGCGTCTTCCATGATGGTGCGTATGTGCCAACGCGGTCCATCCCAGTAGGTGGCGCTCTCGAAAGCGTAGCGGCCCATTTTGAGATCTCCTCCGTCCGCAAAGAGCACCCGTGGACGTTCGTTCGCCGTGACGGCGATGGCGCAATCGACCAACGTTGAGGCGTTGGACGTAGCGACGGAATCAACCAACGTCGTGGACCACACACCGGTTCGGTGGACGGCGGTTCGCACACTGCCTTCGTGGGTTGACCAGCAAAAGTGGGTCTTGTCGCTTCGAGTCAGTTTGATGTCCGGCGTGCCGTGATGTTCACCGAACGACAGGTTGAGTGCTTCCGTGTTCCACATGTCCAACATGGATTCTTCACGAACCGAAACATCCACCAGCCCGTCGATGTCGATGGTGGTGCCACCGATGTCGTGACCGAACCCGGATTCAAGAGAAAACGGTCCGGTGAAACCGCGCGCTGGAGGGTTCTCGAGTGGGTCTTGAAGGTCGTTCACCGCGAGGACGGGCGCCCAAAGCGATAACACGAAAATCAGAACGAGCAGGACGCTTTTCATTCCGTTGTTCTGAAAACCTTCGTCCGCCATGTCTGGAGCAGAGACCCCGACATTGAAAATCATTGTTCACTGCACGATGACCCCCAGAGGGGGTCAACCTTCGTTCGGCGACACCGTTGATTTGAGAAGGGCGCAGTGGCTGGGCCGACCGTGCAGACCGCGTACGACCTCGTGTTTGCCAGCGGAACGTGGGTGGACCGTCAGAGAATCGGCGAATTGCTGCGGGGCGCAACACGCATTGTAGCGTGCGACGGAGCGCTTCAGCGATGCTTGAGCGCTGAAGCGATGCCCAACGTCGTCGTGGGCGACATGGACAGCGTCGACCATGAAGCGCTGAACACCTTCGCGGCCTCAGGCGGCGAGGCGGTGAGGCTCCTCGAGCAAAACAGCAACGACCTGGCCAAGGCTCTGGGGTGGCTCGAATTGAACAAGGGCGGCCGTTGCATCGTGGTCGGGGCCACCGGAGGCGATCCTCAGCACGAGTGGGCCAATCTTCTTTCATGCGCCGCCTCGAACATGGATGTTGAATGCGAATCAACCACGCAGACCTATCGATTTCTCCAACCCGGAAGGACCTATTCTATAGAGGCGAAAAAGGCCTCAGAATTTTCCCTTTTTGCGCTTCCGGAAGCCCAGGGAATCGACTTGTTTGGCGTCGCTTACCCGCTGAGAGACGCCACCTTGGAGATGGGTTCGCAAGGTCTGCACAACGTGGCCGAAGACGAGCGCATTGAATTGAGGTTCAAGCAGGGCCGTCTGATGTTGATGCAACCTCGTCCCGATTCGACGGCGGAAGAAACGAGCGAAGCATAGCCGAATAATCCTCAACGCCGTCCCATGCCTGCGCCCTCTCGTCGATTCGCGCTTTCTCAAGGGTGGCCTCAAATCCGCCCCAATCTTCGATCAACTTCAGTTTGAACGCCGCCTTTGGCGTGTATCCCGGAAGGAAATTTCGCCAGAGAAACGGGATTCTTCCCGGTGCCACCTGATTGACGATTTGAACGATGGACGTGTTGCACGTGGTCAGCAAGGAGTGGTACCATTCCGGGTTCACGGCGAGGTCGTTGAGTTTCTCAATCATGCCAAACAGGAGTTCCTTGTCCTTCCCCGGAAGCGTCACAGCGCGGAACATGTAGTCCTTGTTTCGCCGGCCGTGGGTACGGAGACCCGTGACGTCCCGTTCAAATCCAACCAGCAAGTAGAGTTCGTAGGCGCGCCACATGCCGTCCCAAGGATGGTATCGTTCGCCTTTTTCTCTGCGAGATTCAAACGAAAACGATAGACAGGTCCCGCACCCGAACTCAAACGTAAGGTAGGTGTGCGCCATTCCTTTGATCGAGTGGAAATGATCAACCATGAACCAGACCTGCTTCAGCTCGTCCGCATCAACTTTGACCTCGTCAGCCCAGTTTTCGTCACGGTCTCGAGTGGTTCGCCACGTGAAATCTCGAACGTTGCGGAAGGTGATGGATGAACCCTCAACGGCGGCGGTGGTCAGGTGCTCACAATCGGCAGCCCACTCCAAATCCAACGACGGTTCAAGAGGACGAATGCGAGTGTTCCAAACGTAAAGGAGTCGAAGAACAACCACCGATGCAAGAGCACCCACGACCATCAAAGCGATGCGCATCCAGTCCATTCATTCCCACCTGTGCCAAACGTTCCAGTCCTTGTCCCACCAATCCAGCTCACCGCTGGGATGCTGACGCCACAAAACACCTTGATCGTCGAGCGTCGTTGGCAAACCTTGAGCGTCTGGGCTTCCATCCGGGAGGGTTTGAGGCGTGGGTCCGATCGACGGGAGTTCAAGGGCTTCGGGCTCTCGTGTGCGGATCAACAGCAAAAACACCACGATGGACACCACCAGCGCCAGCGCACCGATGGAGAGCCACCCCACGGATTCAGTGGGGGTGTCGGACCCGAGGGAACTGGAAGGCAGACTCAAGCGTTCTTCGGCCGTGAGCCCCTCGCCAGGAAGACGGATGAGGTTGACCCCCTCCGTGGAGGTGATGAGCTTCTCCGTCACGACTTCCAACGACACCAAATACGCCCCTGCTGGGAGGTTGGTGCAGTCCAGCGAGGTTGCGTTGGCACCCTCTTGCACCTCGCCCTTGATTCGCCAGATTTTCAACAGACCGTCGGACGAGCGACCGTCTTCGAGAATCATGCGAACGGTGCAGGGTGTGTCCGTCGTATTTTGATGACCGGAGACCGCCAAGGAGAACTCAGGAGCTGGACGGTTTTGAATGCTGAAATTCAGGGTGCTCTCCGCCGTTTGCCCCAACCCGTTTCGGTAGGTTTCTTTGAGTTCGTACGACCCCGCAGGCCACGATGAGCAATCCAAGGTTTCGTCCGAGTCGAGCACGCTGAACGGTGCACCCGTGAAGGTCCGAACACCTGTCTCTCCGTACCTTGGGCCGGTTTCATCACCGAAGTTTCGTACGATTTCACAGGATTCGCCCGTTTGGAGGGTTCCGCCTGCGTTGAGCGTCAACTCCACTTTGGGGACCTGCAGAGCAGGCGTGAGCATGAAACTCGGGAGCGGATAAGAAGCGATGAAATCCCCGTCCTCATCAAAGAAATCCAGCCTCAGATTGTGTTCGCCTTTAGACCAGGCGTCGTACACCACCGTAATGTTCGTTTGACCTTGGAAGGCGACCTCTTGAATTTCAAGCACCTCGCGCTCTTTGTGGAGGCCCCGAAGTTTAACGATCAGCTCGTTGGAGGCCGCGGTCGAATTCAGCACGATGACGACGCGAACCGCATCGATGTCACCGTCCTGATCGGTGTCGATGGTGTCGTTGCGCAAAGCGAGAACGGTCAGCCCCTCTTCGGAAAGACGCTCCTCAACCGAGGGCTCGGCGGCCACGCTGGAAAGAGGCAGGAGCAGGCAGCTCATCACGAGCGCCATGAGGAAGGTTGAGCGGGTACGCTCACTCAGGTTCTTCACCCCCTTCCATCGGTGGAAGCGGCGGCAGCTGGTCCAAAGGAATCATTTCGGGAACCACCTCGCCCATGCCGGGTGAATTCATGAGTTCTGTTTCTTTGTCGAGCATCAATTGCTCCAACAGCTCGCGTCGGCGACGAGCGCCTTTGACCAGCACGGCGCCCAACGCACCCAAGAGGAATCCAGCGCTCATGACGGCATAGGTCAGCCACGAAGCTGCTGGGTCTTCGCCCATGATGGCAATCGCAGCAGCAAAATCTCCGTACGCGTCGGACCAACCATCACCGTTCCCGTCGGGGCAACCCTGCACGTCTCGGCGAGACTGTCCCGTTTCCTCCGGACAGTCGTCCCTGAAGGCACCCAAAGGAAGGTCGCCAAACCCGTCTTGATCGGTGTCCATCCACTGCAGGGCTTCGGTCGGGAAGGCATCGGCCGAACCGAAGGGATGCGCAGGCCATGATTCCGTGGGGTCGGACCACCCATCGCCGTCGGTGTCTCGACATCCAAGGCGATCGAGAAGAGATGTTCCTCGGGTCTCGGGGCAAGCATCCCCCTGGTGACCCGTCATTCGGTCGCCAAACCCGTCACCGTCAGAATCACGCCACTGAGTGGGTTCGTGAATGAACGCATCGCCAAGGTCGGACCAACCATCGCCGTCCGTGTCCTTGCATCCCCATCGGTCGCCTCCAGAAGAGGGACCAACCGATGTACCCGCCACGGTGGGGCACACGTCGGCGGTGGTCCCTCGCGGGTTGTCGCCGCGACCGTCTCCATCGCTGTCGTGCCACTGTGTGGGGTCCTCGGGCCATGCATCGCCGGAACCTCCAGGGCTCGCAAGCCAAGTGGACGTGGGGTCCGACCATCCGTCCATGTCAGCGTCCGGGCACCCCCACCTGTCAAAGCTTGATTCACCTGCGGTGGTTCGACAACCGTCGGGTCGGTACGAGGTCCGCCACGTTTGTCCGTCGTAGTACTCTTCGTTGTCGCCAAATCCATCGCCGTCGGTGTCGTACCACTGAGATGGATCGTCCTGGAAGGCGTCTGCAAACCCGTCAGGGTGAGCAATCCACAGGTCCGTCGGGTCGGAATAACCGTCCCGGTCCACGTCTCGGCACCCGAGACGATCGTATCGACTGATCCATCCCGAATCAACCTCCTCCGGGGTGGATTGGATGCAAACATCGCCCTCAAAACCGGTCAGATTGTCCCCGTAGCCGTCGCCGTCCGAATCTCTGTACTGCGAGGGTACGAGGGGGAAATCGTCCACTTGAGTTGCCCCGTAGGTTTGATTGTCGCCCCATCCATCGCCGTCGGTGTCTCGCCAGTGGGATGGATAGAACGGGAAATCGTCGATGCGCTGGGCCCCCACCGTTTGATTGTCGCCCCAACCGTCTCGGTCAGTGTCAAGCCACTGCGTTGGCTCGAGAGGGAACGCGTCCGAGCCGTTTTCGACGGTCCAATTTTCATCGCCGTCGGAGTACGAATCAAGATCCGTGTCCACGCATCCGTAGCGGTCGGAGAAGGACGTCCCACGAATGAATGGACAGGCGTCGGGCATGGAAGCGTTGTCAACGAACTCCCCGATGCCCCATAGATATCGGGTGGTGTTTTGGTTGGGGTCGGCCCAATTGTCGCCATACCCGTCCTCATCGGTGTCGTTCCATTGCGTGGCCTCGAACGCAAAGGCGTCAGCGTCGCCGACGGGGTGGGCAAACCACGCTTCGTAACCGTTCAAACCCCCTGGGTCCGGGTCCGAATAGGAATCGCCGTCCGAATCCACGCACCCGTAGCGGTCCGAGGAGGAATACCCTCGACTGTACTGGCAGTGGTCGCCCTGAAACCCATCGAGGTTGTCGCCGTAGCCGTCGTTGTCCGAATCAAGCCACTGCGAGGCTTCGCCCGGGAAGGCATCTGCGCCGTTTTGGACACCCCATCCACTGTCAGGGTCCGACCAGCCGTCTCCGTCCGAGTCCGTGCAACCGGAGCGATCGTTTGTGGAGGTGCCTACGAGGTCAACACAGTCGTCCACGGTGTCCTTGAAGCCGTCTTCGTCCGTATCTCGATTGGTCTTGTCGATGGATGGCGTGAGCGTGTAGTCAAAACCGTCGTTGCAATACGAGTCCTTCCCTTGGACCTTGAGTATGATTTCACCAGCGGTCGAGAGCTGAGCGGACAGCGTCGCCGTGGGGGTGTTGTCGTCGACGTTTTGAGAGACAGAACCCATGGTGAAGGTTCCTTCCCAACCGTCGCCCCAAAAGCACAGAAGGGATGGGTTCACCATGCTGCCCGAAAAGGAAACTTGGACGATATCACCCTTTTTACCTTGAATTTTCCAGAAATCACGTTTGTCGGTTGGCGAGCAACCGTCAGGGTCGCAGACGTAGCCGGTCGATGAGACGCCGTCGGTGAGCGTGCTTGCGCTGCTCTCCGTGTCGTCGGCGCTCACCGTCGGCAAATGCAGCAGGGCGAGCCCCAGAAAAACCGCAAGCGCAAGGCGACCGCCCATGCATACGCATGAGCAAGCGGATTATCAAAAGCACCCCTACGGGGTGATGCAGGATTCACGCCAACTTTTGCTTCCCCAGACACTGCCGAAGGCACGGTTCCAAACGCTCGTGCTGGAAGGTGAACCCGCTGTCAAGGAGGCGCTTTGGCACCACGCGCTGACCGTCAAGAATCAGGGCTTGAGCGAGTTCACCGAACATGATTTTGAGAACAAAACCCGGTGCTGGGGCGAACCACGGACGAAGCAACACCTTTCCAAGCGTTTTCGCATACTGGCGCTGCATCATCGGCTCGGGTGCAGTGAGGTTGTACGGACCTTCGCACGAGGCCGTCATCATGAGGTGATACGTGGCGTAAATGTGATCGTGAAGAGAGATCCATGATTGATACTGGCGACCTCCCCCCATCGGTCCGCCCGCACCGAGGAGAGTGGGGAGGAGCATCGGTTGCAACGCTCCACCCATGGGCGTTGTGACGATGCCGGTTCGCAGCCAAATTGTGCGTATGCCAAGGTCCTGTGCCGGTGCAGCAGCGGCTTCCCATGCTTGGGCCATCTCGGAGAGGAAGCCCTCACCCTGAGATGAGGATTCGGTCAGTTCTTCGTCCCCGCGACTGCCATAGAAACCCACAGCAGAGCCGGAAAGGAAGGTCTTGGGGGGTTGCTTGAGTGTGCCAAAGAGCCGAACGAGGTTCTCGGTCGGCTTGATTCGGCTCGATTTGAGGAGGGCTTTGCGCTTGGCGTTCCAACGTTTGTCGCCGATGCCAGCACCTGCGAGGTGGATGACGGTGTCGAACCCTTCGAAACTCCCCTTCACCGCCTCGCCCGTTCGGTCGTCCCAGACAACGGTCTCTTCGTCGGCAACGTCGGAAGGCAGCACGCTGGATGGGCGCAACAATCGCACGACATCGTGGCCGGCAGCTTGCAGAAACGCACACAATTGCATGCCGATGAGACCCGTGGAGCCACTGACCAAGACCCGTTGTTTGGGTTGATCGGCGTGTTGAGCGATGCGTTTCACGTCTTCTTGGACTCGCAAGGTTCGATAGGCAAACATTTGGTTCATCCGTCCCTTCACCGTGAACGGCGCGGTCCAGAACGTGAGCGGGTGGAAAGGAAGTTTCCATTGAATGGTGTCTCGAATTTCACTGGTTTGAGATCCGGTCGAGACAAATCGATGCTCATGGTCCCACGCTCCAAACGGTCCTTTCTCCATGACGTCGTTGAACACCTCACCGGAGACCACACCGTAATGGCGAGCGACCCAGGTGGGTCGGAGAGGCCCGAGGGTGAGTTTGAAACGAGTGGTGGCATCGTCAACGAGCGCTCCGGCCTTGACCGGCCGAATGCCCTCCCACTCAGGCATGATTCGTCGAAACGCTCCTTTGCTGTCGTACCAAGCCCAAACGTCCTCCACCGGCGCATCGTAAGGTGCGACGTGGGTGTAGGTGGGCATGAACGGACCTCATTGGTGCATGGAATAAAAGGAGGTGGTGGGGCTGAGGGCGGTGGACGATTCGTTGGAGGAGGTGTACTTCTCAACGTACGCCTTGGTTTTGAACTTTCGAGCGGTTGATGCGCTGGTCATGCACCGAACCTTGCCGTACACGGCTCGTTCGGTCCATCCTCGGTCGAATTTGCCCATCACCCATCCGATGCCCGTGTAGGAATTTGGATCGCGCCCGTCCAGCGCCCATCGGTCGTTCAGGTTGATCATCCACTGCATGGCGGTTTGTGGGTCGGGAGACCATTCAAGGATTTTCTTGCCCCAGAGCATGCGGAGGTAGTTGTGAATGATGCCTTCGCTTCGAAGTTGATTTTGTGCGGCGTTCCACAACGGATCGTGGGTCGCAGCGGTTTCAAGTTCCTCAAAGGTGTACAGGTGGGGGCGCTCGTCGTGCTCATGCTGGGCCAGCGTCGTCTTGGCCCATTCGGGCAGCGATTCGTATTCGGTGTGGTTTTCAATCATCGCACAGTGGATGAACCCGATGTCGCGCCAGGTGATGATTTGGTCCAAGAAGGCTTCAACGGGCTCGGGCAAGGACCACCAGCCTTGACGACGTCCGTCGTTGGGCGGGTTGACCATGCTCAGGTCCCATCGGTGGTGGGTGAAAATGTCGTGGAGAATGGCGTGAACGCTGATGTGACCGTAATGCAGCCACGGGGAGAGCCCGCTGGCTCCCCGTTCCTGAGGCTCGTTTCGCTTCTCATGGTAGACTTGCAGTCGGTCGGCAAAGAATTCCTTCCATCGTCGACGACCTTCGACGTAGCCACCTCTCTTGTCCTTCACAGGTTGAACGCTGTGGTCGATGCTGAGGGTTGAGAGGGCTTGTCGTCCGATGTCTCCACCTTCGGAAACTCGCCAAAGAAACTCGTAGGGGGTCATCGGCGTGTCGGTTTGTGCGAAGATGGCCTTCACCATGGCCGGGTCGAGCTCGGGCAAACGGGTTGCGCCGTCGAGCGGATTTCGCTTCGGGAATTCGTGCATGTGCTCTCGGATGGTTTTGTGGAGGTGTCGTCGAAGGGAGTAAGCGGTTGAAAAGTCTCGACCTTGAGCGCGCATGGCCATGAACCCGTTTGAGTCGACAACGTGAATCTCGCAGGGGATGACGGTCAAGGCCGTATCGAGCACGTGTTTTGGATAGTAGGTGGGGTAGTCGTCGATGATGCAGACCTTTGCGTGCTCCAGCCATCCCTTGAGGAGGCCAGATGCCTCTCGCTTTTTGGTCTCGACGTACGGTATGTAGGTTACTCCTGACCTTTCAAACATGGTGCGGTTGTCAACCATGCCTTGAAGGACGAAGGTGGAGATACGGTCGTTGGCCCATCGGTGTTGAAGCGCCAAGCATTCAATCACGACGAGCGGCAGGTTGTGCTCGGTTGCCAGGTCAACGGCGTGTTCCAGTGCATGGTTCCATTGAGCTCGTCGAGCGGAGGTCATCCAGTAGACCACAAAGTCTCCGTTTTCGTTGGGGACGCCGTGGATTTGAACTCGGCTTCTGGGAATCACGTTCGGTCACCCCGCTGGAGTTGCTCGGTTGTGCTGGTCCTGTAGACGGCGTATGGATTGGTTCGTGGCGTCAACCCTTGATGACTGGGCATCAGGCGGCGTTGCGTGAGGCCGTCGATGGCGAGTTGATGCATCGTCTCGGAGACCCA
>VMHT01135162.1_pt1 | contig 10237 bp, 5 predicted proteins | sample 4693611 | NCBI WGS metagenome assembly VMHT01 (sample SAMN12280063, study PRJNA550983) | marine metagenome | isolation source: seawater sampled from same location over 5 years 0.02-0.2 micron viral filtrate | place: USA: collected off the coast of southern California halfway between the port... ...
AGTTGCTGATGAGAAGACCTGAAATAAATAGGTTTATAGCAATATCACCTCAACCTAATGTCTATGACTTTTCATTTTTGTCTCCCTGTCCCACATCAGGACTAATGATCTATGGAAAAAAAGATGAATTAGTACCTTCAGAATATATCACAGAGCTTAATAAAAGACTTAGCGCTCAAAAGGGTATTAAGGTAGATTTTCAATCTGTTCCTGAAGCTAATCATTTCTTTTCAAAGAATGAAGATCAATTAGTTAGACACCTAGATAAGTATATTAAAAAAGAAACTGCTTTATATTAAAAATTTTCTACCAGTACACCTCCTGTGCTTGGTTCCTTGCAACCAGTTGTACTAGGAAAAGAAATTGGTAAATTTAAAAAAGATCTTATAGCCAAATAGCCAAAAGCTTGAGATTCTACAAAATCTCCATTTATTTCATACTGATCAATTAATTCGATATTTATTTTTTCAAAAGTATTTTTTATACCTTCTAAAAGATATTTGTTTTTTCGCCCTCCTCCACATACTAACCACTTATGTATAATTGAATGGCCCATTCCATGATAATATCTCATTCCATTAGATATAAGTCTTGCAGTAAAATTAGTAATTGTTGCAGCACCATTTTCTAATGATAGACCTTTTGCAAAAAAAACATCAAAATCTTTAGTATCTAAAGATTTTTCATAATTTAAATTTTCTTCAAAATTGTCTAAAGCCTGATTTAAAACTAATTTATCTATCTTGCCAGATTTTGCTATTAAACCATCTTTATCATATTTTTTTTTAGAATTTTTTCTTATCCACTCATCTATCATACAGTTACCTGGCCCAATATCATTTGCTTTAATATCATTTAGTTTGAGCTCCAAGTTTTCCCAATTTACAGTGGAAGTTATGTTTGAAATACCTCCAATATTTAAAAAATTTAAGGGAAAACCTAAATTAAATCTTTTATTTATTTTATTTGCCAGAACATTATGAAAAATAGGTGTTAGTGGAGCTCCTTGTCCCCCATTTTCTAGATCTTTTTGTCTAAAATTATAAACAACTTTTCTCTTTGTTAATTGAGATAATAGTTTTCCATCACCTAGTTGTTTGGTAATTTTTTTTTCTGGATCGTGAAATATTGTTTGTCCATGAAAGCCTATTAAATCCACCAAGGATTTTGACATTTCAAGAGTTTTTTTTATTACATCAGCATGGAATAGTGTGATTTTTCTCTCTAAATCTTTAATTTCATCTAAATATTTATCTAAGTGTTCTGGAACTGTGATTTTTTCCCTTAAAATCAATATTTTTTGAATTAAATCTTTATCATATTCAAAATACCTATCTAAAATTGATGAAAATTCTTTGTTACCATCTGACTCAATTATAGATACATCTACACCATCTAATGAAGTGCCACTCATAAGGCCCATAGCTGTATATATTTTGCCCATTCTTATTTTTTTTTATTAAATAATGTATATTGTAGAACTATAGACCTATGAATAAATTTTTAAAAGAATTTAAAGATAGAGGATTTTTCTATCAATGTACAAGTGAAGAAGATTTATCAAAATTATTAGATAAAGAAAAAATCAATGGCTACATAGGTTTTGATTGCACTGCTGAAAGTCTTCATGTTGGTAGTCTTCTTCAAATAATGTGTTTAAGATTACTTCAAAAACATGGTCATAGACCAATTGTATTATTAGGTGGTGGAACAACTAGAATTGGTGATCCTTCAGGCAAAGATAAAACAAGAAAAATTTTAAATGAAAAAGAAATAGATAAAAATATTAGAAATATAGAAAAAATATTAAATAATTTTTTAGATGTCAAAAATCCAAAAACAAAACCAGTTTTTGTTAATAATTACTCTTGGCTTAAAGGATTAAATTATATCTCTTTTTTGAGAGATATCGGAAAGCATTTTACGATTAACAAAATGTTAAGTTTCGATAGTGTTAAAAATAGATTGGAAAGAGAACAGTCCCTTAGCTATATGGAATTTAATTATATGATACTGCAGGCTTACGATTTTCTTGAATTAAATAAAAAAAAAAATTGTTCCCTTCAAATTGGTGGTTCTGACCAATGGGGAAACATTGTAAATGGTGTTGAATTAATAAAAAGATATTCTAACAAACAAGCTTATGGCTTAACAACTCCTTTGATTACACTAGCTTCTGGAGCAAAAATGGGAAAAACTGAGGCTGGAGCAATTTGGTTAGATAAAAAATTTTTGTCACCATACGAATACTGGCAATTTTGGAGAAACACAGATGATAGAGATGTTTTAAAATTTTTGAAATTTTTTACAGATCTTGAAATTGAAGAAATTGAAAATTTAAAAAATAAAGATATTAATGAATTAAAAGTATTATTAGCAAATAAAACCACAACAATGCTTCATGGTAAAAAATCTGCTGAAAATTCAGAGCAAGCTGCTAAAGAAGCTTTTTCTGGTAATTCCCTTGGTGCTAATTTGCCATCAATAAAAATTAAATCAAAAGAACTTTCTAAGCAGATGAGTATTATAGATCTCATAATTTTATCTAAATTAGAAAATTCTAGAAGTGAAATAAGAAGATTATTTAAAGGTAATGCTATTAAGATAAATGATGAACTTATTAAAGATGAAAAATTAATTATTAAAAACGAACTCTTCAATGAAAATTACTTAAAACTTTCGATTGGAAAAAAAAGACATATCAAAATTGAAATTATTTAATTTCTTTTAATTTTTTCTAATGTTCGAGTAATAAATCTTGGTGTTAAAGTTTTAATTGGATTTACCGTAGTCTCTAAATTACCTGGTGGACCTTTAATCTTAAAACTTACACCAAAAACTCCTTCACCAACTTTTTTTCCAACCAATATATCTCCAATTAATGGTATAGACGATATTGTTCTATTTACAGTTGTTGCTGGAACTAATGTGCCTCTCAGACTGATTAATTTTTTGTTTTGAATATATCCTTCCATTAAAATTGAAATTGCAGGACCAATCGCATAAAGTTCTTCTATGGTCATTAGTTTATTATCACTCGAAAATTTCATTTCAAAATCTGTAAACCGTATTCCCTCACCTGTTAATAAATCGGCTATTCCTTGCAGAGAAGCTAATGTTAAAAGTTTTGCCAATGCAGGAATTTCTTGAATTTTGAAATTATCAATTTTTAATATCGAATTTGAAATACCATTTTTCTTTGTTGAATAAAAATTGAGATCACCATCTTCAAAACCTTTTATAAATTTATAGCTATCTACAAAAGGTTTTGCTTTATGCGAATATAATGTTGTAACTTTTTCATTACCATTTTTTTTAATAGTGAATTTAATTTTTTCTTGATCAGAAAATTTCGATTCTAAATTCAAATCAACAATTTCATTTTTGTTTAAAGATAAAAATCCTTTTAATTTCTTTGCAGTATTTTTTTTATCTAAATTAATTTTTTCAATATCAAAAAATATTTTGAAATTTTTATTAAATATTTTTAATTTATTATCATTTTCTGAATTCAATAGTCTTTCAATTATACTTTTTATATTAAAACTGTTTCCTGAAATTAAATAATTGCCATCTTTTTCTATTAATTCTAAATTATTTCTAAAATTGTCCTTATCTATGTAATTTATGTTAATATTTTTTAAATCATTAATTTTATAATCTTTTGATAAAATCAAATTTTTAATAAAAATAATATTTTTATTTTCTTTTAAAGAAATCTTATCAAATACTAGTTTGCCTTGAATATTGCTTTGACCTTTAAAATTTATTTCCAAATCTGAATTTATGTCTTTTTTATAATTTAAAATATCTAGTTTAAATGAATTTTTTAAAATTTTTAATTTTGTCTCAAATTTAATTTCATCTTTCTTTTTTCGAATTTTATATTCGATTTCATCAATTCCATTCTGCAAAAGAGCTTCCCCTTTTCCAGCAATACTTAAATATTCTTTTTTATATTCAAGCTTTAACTTTTGATTTTTAAAAATTAAATCATTTCTAATTTTTGGAAAAATATTTTTCAATTTAAAAGAATTTCTAAATTCAAAATTATCTAAATCTATGTCCGATTTTATATCTAAATTTTTTACTTCATAATTCTCATTAATTTCGAAATTAAAATCATTTTTTGAACTAAATGAAATCTTTTGAATATCTAAATTTATTAAATCATCACTGATAATTCTGTTAATTTCATTTTTTTTAAGATTTGTATTTTTGGTATTAAGTTTGCCTGAAAGTAAATATTTTTTATTTTTTTTTAATACAACTAACTCGGGGATAAAAATATTATTATTATTATAAATTATTTTAATATCATTAAACTTTAAAACTTTTTCATTAATTTCAAAATTAAAATCTACTTTATTTAAATTATGTTTTCTTAATAAATCAATTTTTCCATCTTTTACTAATCCACTGAATTTATAATTCTTTTTTACTTTTCCTAAATCGTCAAATTCTATTCTTAGATCAGCTATAATAAATCCATTTTCAATAAATTGTTCAGCTATTAAAAGTTTTGGATCATTTTTAATAGCTCTAATTAAACTTACTAAATTTATTATGGGAATAGACTTAGTTGAAATCACTAATTCTGTTAAAGCAAATTTATTTGTAATCAATGACTGTATAGAAATTTTAGATTTTATACTTTCAAGTTTAATGGCTTCATTGTTATATATTAAATTTGTGCCCAAAGTTTTTAAGTTTATTGCAAAAGAAAATGGAATTAATTTCACACTAACTTTATTTATTTTAAGATTAAAATTAGGATCAACCTCATTAACTTTAGAAGCTATTAAATTATTAAATTTTTTAGTTTCTATCCCTATTGTGCTAAGATAAATAATTGAAACAAAGGCTATTAATATTAAGCTGAGAGTTGATCTATAAATTACCTTTTTCATTTTATTTTATATAGAGATTTCTCTAGAAATTCATCAATTTCACCATCTAACACTTTATCTGGGCTTGTGCTTTCATGGTTGGTTCTGTTGTCTTTTACTAATCTATAAGGTTGAAGTACATATGATCTAATTTGATGACCCCATCCTATTTCTGATTTAGAAGCTTCCGCACTTTGATTTTGCTGTTCTTTTTTTTTGATTTCAAAATCATACAGCCTTGCTTTTAACATGTTCATGCAAGTTTCTTTATTTTTATGTTGTGACCTTTCGTTTTGACATTGCACTACAATTTTAGAGGGAATATGAGTAATGCGAACTGCACTATCTGTTGTATTAACATGTTGTCCACCAGCTCCACTTGAGCGATAAGTATCAATACGTAAATCTTTCTCTAAAATTTCGATATTTATATTTTCATCTACAACTGGGTAAACCCATACACTTGCAAAGCTTGTATGACGTCTTGCCCCTGAATCAAATGGTGAAATTCTAACTAATCTATGGATACCAGATTCATTTTTTAACCAACCAAAAATATAATTTCCCTCAATTTTTAAAGTTGTTGATTTTATTCCGGCTTCATCACCTCTGTGTTCACTTACTATTTGATATTTAAAGTTATTATTATCAGACCATTTTAGATACATTCTTCTTAGCATATCCGCCCAATCTTGACTTTCTGTTCCTCCAGCTCCCGCATGTATTTCAATATACGCATCTAAAGCATCTGCCTCATTAGATAAAAAGCATTTTATTTCATTTTTCTTTGATAGCTTCCTTAGATCTGAAATATTCTGATTTACCTCATTTTGAATATCGATGTTATTTTCCTCTAAAGCTAATTCATATAAATCATTAAGATCTTTAATTTGATTTTCTGAATAATTATAAGAATTAATTAAATCTTCAAAAAATTTTTTTTCTTTTATTATTTTTTGTGATTTTACTTTATCTTGCCAGAAATTATCTTCTAGCATTATTTTGTTGAGATTTTCTAATTTAAAATTAATGTTATTTTTTTCAAAGATACTCCTTAACTCTTTGATTAATTTTTTCTATTTCTTTTTTAAAACTTAAATATTTATCATTCATTAGTAAAACTTTAATATATTATTTGTATTTAATCTATTTTTATTTGAATATAAAATTTTTCCATCAAGTACATTTCTACTTTTGTAAGATTCTATGATTGTATTCTTTGAACTAAATTTTGCTTTATTGCCAGTTATAGGATCTATAACCATCAATATAATATCTTCTGGAACTTTAAAAGGTCTAGCTTCTGATTTTTTAATAGCTTTTTTAACAAATTCTTCAAATATAGGTAGTGCTGCTTTAGATCCTGTTTCAAATTTTCCTAAAGGCTTAGGGTTATCCATTCCAACATAAACTCCGATAACTAAATTTGATGTAAAACCAATAAACCAAGCATCTGTATTATCATTCGTAGTACCAGTTTTTCCTGCTAAGTTAAGTCCGAGTTTTTTCAATTTTTTTCCTGTGCCTCTTTCAACTGCACCTTGAAGCAAAGATGTTACTTGGTAAGCAGTTTGAGAAGAGAAAATTTGCTGATAATTATCTTCTATTTTTGGAAAATCTTTACTAGTAAATGAAATTTTATCACAATTAATGCATTTTCTATTTTCATTATTTATAATTGTATTTCCTTCTCCATCCTGAATTCTATCTATTAAAATAGGTTTAATTAATTTTCCTCCATTTACAAAAGAGGAGTATGCAGAAGTTAAATTTAACAAAGTTGTTTCTGCTGAACCAAGGGATATTGATAAAAGTTCCTCAGGTTCTTTGTAAATACCCATTTCTTTTGAAAAATTAGTTATTTTATCTACTCCTAAGTTTTGAGCAATTCTAACAGTCATTAAATTTCTAGATTTTTCCAGCCCAACCCTTAATGTTGAGGGGCCATAAAATTTTTTACCATAATTTTCAGGTTTCCATTTTTTCAAATCAACACCTTGATCTAAAACAAGTGGTGCATCTAAAACTAAAGAGGATGGTGTATAATTATTTTCTAACGCAAGCGCATATACAAACGGTTTAAATGCAGAGCCAGGTTGTCTCAGAGCTTGAGTTGCTCGATTAAATTCACTATTCTTAAAACTAAAACCACCACTTAAAGCAAGCACTCTTCCTGTAAATGGATCCATAACTACTGCTCCACCATTTATTTTCGGAAGCTGTTCTAGACTAAAATTATTTTTATTTATTTTCTTTACATATATTACGTCACCTTTTTTTAATAAATCTTTAAAATCTTTTTTTGTCCAAGAAATATCTTTATACTGAATAGTTCCTCTTTGATTTTTTTCTGTTTCAATTATTGCATTAAATTGATTTACTTTTTTTACAATTGCAACCTGCCAACCAATTGATTTTTCTAATCTAAAAATTTTTTCAATTTTATCAAGCCAGTTTTTTGAATACTGAATATTCTTTAACGGACCTCTCCAACCTTTTCTTCTATCATAAGCAATTAATCCATTTCGAAGAGATTGTGTTGCTATTTTTTGTAATTCAAGATTTATGGGGGTATTTATATTGTAACCTTGCTTATATACTTTTTCATAAGTTAATTGATCAATTATATTTTTCCTCACATCTTCAATGTAATATTGAGAGTCTTCTAAAAAAACTTTTTTAACTTTCTTTAAATTAATTGGCTTATCTTTAAATTCTAAATATTTTTTTTCAGATATAAAATTGTTTTCAAATAAATTATTTAAAACTAAATTTCTTCTAAATTTTGCGAGATCTCTATCTCTATAAGGATTATATTTACTTGGTGCCTTTGGTAGTGCTGCTAATAAAGCCGCTTCATTATAATTTAATTCTTTTATTGATTTATCAAAATATTCTAAACTAGCTGCAGCCACACCATAAGCTCCACTGCCAAGATAAATTTGATTGAGATATAATTCTAATATTCTCTCCTTTGATAAAGCCCTTTCAATTCTAAAAGCTAAAATTGCCTCTTTAATTTTTCTGTTAATACTTACTTCATTTGTTAATAAAAAATTTTTAGCAACTTGTTGAGTGATTGTAGATGCTCCTTCTAATCTTTTAGAATGCAAAATATTATCTATATTATTTATAACTGCTCTCATTAGCCCTTTGGCATCAACACCTGGATGTGAAAAAAAATTCTTATCTTCTGCAGATAAAAAAGAGTTTATTACATTTTCAGGTATTGTTTCATAAGGTACAAATATTCGCTTTTCTTTAGAAAAATCTGCAACTAAATCGCCTTCTCCAGAATACATTTTGCTTGAAACAGGGGGTTTATAGTTTTTTAAAAACCTATAATCAGGAATACTGTTTGAAAATGTCCATAAAACTATCAAAACAGTAAATAGTAATAGTAACAATAGGCTTGAAATAACAATGAATGTATTTTTAATTATATTTGTCATTTTAATTCCATTATATAGTGGAATTTGTTAAAGATAAGGCAATTTAATAAACAAAATTTTAATACAAAAATAAAACTAATGTATCTAATCAATCAATCAAAATGGAAAAAAATTTATATATCGATGCTTCGCATCCAAATGAAACTAGAGTTGTTCTTAAATCTGAAAACAATATTGAAGATTACGAGTACGAAGGCTTAAAGAACACACTTATAAAAAATAATATCTACTTGGGCAAGGTAAGTAGGATTGAGCCTTCTCTTCAAGCAGCGTTTGTAGATTTTGGGAGAGATAGACATGGTTTTTTATCATTCAATGATATTCAATCAGATTATTACCAAATACCAAAAAGTGATTTAGAAAAAATAAAGCAACAAGAAGAACAAGCAAGAGAAGAATTATCAAGAGAAGTTGAGGCTAAAGAGGAAAAAAATCTTGCAGAGGGTAAGCTTGAAATTGATGATCCTTTAGAAGTTCAAAAAGAGACTGAAGATAATCAAGAAGATAATTTAAATGGCCCTGAAAATAAATCAGAATTATCTGAGATTGATAATCAAGATGAAAAGGTAATTGAAAATCAAGAAATTAGAGATAACAAAAAAAAATTTAAATCATTTAAATTCAAAAGATATAAGATTCAGGAAGTAATAAAACCCAACCAAGTAATACTTGTTCAGGTGATTAAAGATGAAAGAGGTATGAAAGGTGCAGCTCTAAGTACTTTTATATCAATTGCAGGCAAATATATTGTTTTAATGCCTAATACTCCAAAAGGTGGGGGAATCTCAAGAAAGATTTTTAACCCAGCTGATAGAAAAAAAATTAGAATTATTCTTAATGAAATTGAAATTCCAAAAGAGATGGGTCTTATTGTTAGAACGGCTGGAAGTAATAAAACTAAGAATGAAATTAATCAAGATCTTGAAACATTAAAGAATACATGGACTCAAATTAAAGATAGTGCGCTTAACGCTATTGCACCTGCATTAATACATCAAGAAAGTGAAATAATAAAAAGAACTTTAAGAGATATGTATGATGAAAATACAAAAAATATAATTGTTGAGGGTAATGAGGGTTACAAAAAGGCACAAAACTTTATGAAAATGATGATGCCATCACATGTAAAAAAAATAAAAAAATATAGAGGTAAAATACCACTATTCATTGAAGAAAATATTGAACAAAAATTAAACCAGATATTTGACTCAGAAATAAAATTAAACTCTGGTGGATATCTAGTTGTTAATCCAACAGAAGCTCTTGTATCTATAGATATAAATTCAGGCAGTTCGATTAAACAAAAAAATGTAGAAAACACCGCACTTGATACAAATTTAGAAGCTGCAGAAGAAATAGCAAGACAGATAAAAATAAGAGATCTTTCAGGTCTGATTATTATTGATTTTATTGATATGCAAAGTTATGGAAATAGAAGAACGGTTGAACGGAGATTAAAAGAAAAATGCAGGTCAGATAGAGCAAGAATACAGATTGGTAGAATTAGTAATTTTGGTTTGCTTGAAATGTCACGACAAAGACTTCGGGAAAGTGCTGTAAAGTGGAAAGTTGAACTTACTGACGAGTCATTTGCTCAAAAACTTTTGAAAATTGTAGAATTAAAATCAGTATTAAGTAAAGCTAAATTTGTAGAATTGAAAGTATGTGAAAAAATTTCTGACTTTTTAAAAGAAAATTTTGTTGATGATTTAACTTATTTCGAGAAAAAGAATAAAATGAAAATTGATATTATAACGGATAATACTTTAATCATACCTGAATATATCATTGATCTTAAAAACAAATCAAACAAAACAATTGAACTTGTTGAACATTATGAAAAATTGAAGAATTTAAAACAGCAAAAAATCAATGATAAAGATTTAGATAAAAAAG
>VMHT01013158.1_pt1 | contig 10236 bp, 18 predicted proteins | sample 4693611 | NCBI WGS metagenome assembly VMHT01 (sample SAMN12280063, study PRJNA550983) | marine metagenome | isolation source: seawater sampled from same location over 5 years 0.02-0.2 micron viral filtrate | place: USA: collected off the coast of southern California halfway between the port... ...
ACAAACCAAAAGCGGCGAAAAATAAAATATGGCATTATAACAATAAGCAAAAAATAAGAAAAATTAAAGATTAATGATGAAAAAGGTTATTTTTAAAAGACCCAATGTAGCACTATAGAATATCCAAACTTAATACAACATGGTTGGTGGAGCTTAACAACTCAAAAACATATTAACTATGTAGCTAAAGAATACAATTTAAATACGATAGATAAAAGATAATATAATAAAAATATGTATTGCAGATGTGGAAATATAATGCCTCAAGTGAGGTTAGATTTAGGCTATAAAAAGTGTGTACAATGCTCTGATATTCAACAAGTTAGCTACGTACCGATCATAGCCCATAAAACCGGTAACACTATACAAATAGTATCACAAGAAGTATCTGCATCAGTTCACAAAGCATGGAGAAGAAAATAAATATACTAGAAAGACTTTTATATACTACGTTAATATCAGGTGTGTTCTTTTTTACAGGTGTATTTTACACTTATTATAAAATTGATCAACGATTATGGAACGAAGAAATATTAAAAGCAAGGGATATAGAAACAAGATATATGAATTATCCTGAAAGAAGAAATTATAAAAAAGAAGATTTAAATAGAATAATATATGGACAGTAGAAAAGCATACGAGCAAATGCAAGATGAAATGATTGATAGAGAATCAGCATATCTTTGCACTGAGATAGAAAGAGCACTAGACAGAATAATTACATATACAGATATGTTAGATGATAGTGCATTTACTAAAATTAAGAAACCAGCCATCAAACTATTAAAAGAGTGGCACTTGTAATCTAACAGGCGAGTAAGTTAATTAGAGGTTATAATATTATTATCACCTACATAACTAAATTACTGATTAGATTACTGGATAACTAGGTATGGATAGTATAATTATACTAACTACTGACGAGTATTGAGGTTCGATTCCTCAACTAGTTACAATATAAATACGATTATTAACAGATAATATAATAAATTAAATATGACAACAACAACTATATTAACAGATGAAATCATTGAGTCAAAGCTAAATGATAAAGGTATATACGCAGATATAACACCTGAAAGCATACTTGAGTTTATTCAATATGAAAACAAATCTAAGCTTAACAACATAACCTCATGGGCTGCAGGCAACGAAGCGTTACAAGTATATTCGCAGATGACTGCCGATAACTATGAAGTATATATATGTACTGAAGATGAAAGAAATATAAATTGGGAGCATGATGTATTCTACTATATTGATGGCGTTACGTTTGCTGATAGAATTATAGAGCAGTTAAATTGGGGCTCTGATGTTTGGGTTGATCAGTATATCTACGATGAATTTAAGCATGATCTATTTGATGCTCTTAAAGAATGGTACTTAGATTATTACCAAGAAGCTTTTGATGATTTAAAAGATGAGTTATTAAACTTAGGTGAGTACGATGAATATAAATAATAAACTATGGCAACAAGAAATTTAATAATGGTCGTTGACCGAAAAAACAGTAGTAAATACCCTGAAGGTTTTGCTATACACCCAGATCTTGTGCGTGACAAGAGCTATGTAAACATGTATAATCACCATGATGGTTATCCTGAGTGGCAAGGTGTGCAAATTGCAAATTGGTTGTTAGCTGAAAATAATAGCTGCCAAGATGGTAGTAGGCTTGCAGCAAAGTTTGTGCACGATAATTACTATGACAGTAGCTATCTATATTCTAAAGCTACAGCCATAGATCATCAGTATAGGTATATAATATGGACTGGCGACAAAGATAAAATACACGTTAGTTGCTGGGATATGTATAAAAATACTTGTGTATTTGTTTTAAAACCAAGTAAAATTATAGAAAAATATAAAACAGATATGGAATACACTGATTTTGCAAACGGTAAAACTAGATATAAGTAATATGACTGATGATGAAAAAATAAGATTAGCTGAGTTTATAGCTGATTTAGTTGTTAGTAGATTAAATAGTCAATTTGATTTTAATGTAGCCGCAAATAAGCAGGTTGACGACGGTATTAATATGCTTGTCGACGACCTGTTGAGCGGTAAAACTAAAATCATTGATGACATGGAAGAACATCTAATAGCTGAACTAGCTAGGCTTACAACTCTATTGTCTATATATGAAGACAAAGAGCAATATGAAAAAGCTAAAGTAATACAAAATAAAATAAGAATAATAAATAAAAGATTAAATAACCTATGATAAAACCAATGTTAGCACACAAGTTTAATATTAAAAGAGTTGATTACTCTAAACCTGTGTATATTCAACCTAAACTAGATGGCGTTCGCTGTTTGTTTACTAAACAAGGTGCGTTCTCTCGTACTGGTAAACAATTTAAAAACCTAGCTCATATTGAAATAGAGCTAGTACCATTTTTTAAAGAAAGGCCAGACTTTGTATTTGATGGTGAGTTGTATAATCACAACTTAAAAAATGATTTTGAAAAGATTATATCATTAGTTCGTAAGCAAAAACCAACTGCAGATGATAGATTAGAAGCTAGAAAGCTAGTACAATTTCACGTATATGATTATATAGATGGCAAATACGATAGCTACAAAAGACGTATGCATAATCTAGCTTGCGCTGATATTTATAGTCCAAGCATACAATATGTACCTGCTTACAGAGTATACAAACATGAAGAAGCTCTTAATATGCATCATGATGCTTATTTAGCTAAAGGTTACGAAGGCTCTATACTTAGACTAGATGGTCCTTACAAACACGGTAGATCATATGATCTTATGAAATTTAAAGACTTCAGCGATACTGAAGCAACTATTGTAGGTTATGAAGCAGGTAAAGGTAAGCGTGAAGGCACACTGGGTAAATTCTTAATGCAAGACGATAGCGGTATAAACTTCGGCTGTCCACCAGGCAAAGGCTTTACTTACAAAAAATTAGCAGATATGTTAAACAACATACATGACTATATTGGCAAGCGCGCAACCTTTACTTACTTCCAAAAAACAAATGCAGGTAGCTACAGGCATCCACAATTTAAAGCATTACGTAATTATGAATAAATTAATATGGCAACTATACAACGACAACATGATAAGTCTAGAAGTAGCAAACCTCTTATTAGACAAACATTATAATAGATTACAACATAAAAGATATGACTAGAAAAAAACAATACGAACATCTTATAAGTACAAATATGTTCGGTATACGAGATAAAATAAAGAAGTTTGTTAAAAACAAACGCATGACAAAAGCTAATAATAATAAATAAGTAATACCCAAATGTCATACAAAAGAAACATACAGTGGTTAAATGATAGGCAAATAAATTATAGGCAAGATCCTATAAATGACAAACCTACATTTAGCAATGATCACTACTCTTATTATGAAGATGGCACACATGAGTATTATCGTTTATTTTATACACCTAGTAAAATTACTACGTATAAATCATTGAAGTGGCATTTTTTAGTTTTATATTATTTAAATCAAGAAAGAGCAATGATACATGTACTAAGGTTTATAGCTAAAAAAGAAAATGGATTTGTTACATTTTTTATTAGTGATAAAGTGTTAGATAGCATGATACAAGATGTAATAAACATAGGTGGTGAACCGCCAATAAATAGAAAACGTAAGATTATATTTAAAGATTATAATGGCTTATCGTTTGAACAAAAAATGAAAATTGTCGGTCAATTATCAGGTAGACAAAAGTTAGATAAAAATTCTATTTATGAAACAATGATAGATTTAAATCATTGGAGTAAACATATAACTAATGGAAGACTAGCTGGTTTACTTAACTGTTCAGTTAGAACTATACAAAGGCACATGTGTGCTGATTTAAAACAAGAAAAACAAAGGCTCAATGAAGAAATACAATATAGCTAACTACGTTAGATATAAACAAGATGTAAAAGCTATGAAACCTAAAGGTGAAGTATGGGATTACTTTGATCGTGAAGAAGTAATTAAAATGTATTTACCTTTAGTTGAAAACATAGCTCGTAAATTTCCAAGTGGCCAACAAGCTATTGGCATATTAACTATACTAGACTTAATACAAATAGGTAGTGAAGGTTTAGTTAAAGCTGTTGATAGACTTGACTGGTCAGTGCTTGAGAACACAGAAGATATTGAAAAGACTTTAAAAAGTTTTTTTAGTAAAAGAATAAAAGGAGCAATACGAAGAAGAATAGATATGCATAGAGGTAATATGAGAATACCTGAGCATAAAATAAATGAAATACGTAGTAATAACGGTAAAGATAAATTAATGGTTGAAATGTTTTTTAACTCTATATTTTTAAGTATAGATGATAAAAACCCTACAACCGGTGAATCATTTGCTGAGTCTGTACAAGATCCAACATATGATTATAATAAAGATTTATTAAATGTTTATTTGTTGAGTTTAATGCAAAAGGATTTAAATGAAAAACAATACGACGTGCTTAGATATAGCTACGGTATTAACTGTGATAAACTACCTGCTAAACAAATAGCAAGTAAAATCGGTTTGTCAGGAACTAGTGCTTATGTGCGTGTTTCTGAATTAAAAAAAGAAGCAATAGAAAAACTTATTGATAACGTTGATCACTCGCAAGTGCTTGATTATCTATAAGTTATAGATGTAAATTTAACTTAAAATATGTAATTATAATACTATGACCATATACCAAAAATTATCACAAATTCAAACAGAGTTTAAATCGAAAAAAAGTAGATTTAACTCATTCGGCAAATACTACTTCCGGTCAGCCGAAGACATTCTCGAAGCAACAAAACCCTTTCTTAACAAGTTAGGAGTTACAGTAACTATTAGTGAAGAACTAGTTGTTGATGGGCCTTTGCCTATTATTAAATCAACAGCTACTATCACTGATGGCGACAATGCTATACACGCTACGTCTATTGTTGGTGTTGATGTAAACCAGAAAGGTATGCAGGCACCTCAACAGTTTGGCTCAGCGTCGAGTTACGCGAAGAAGTATGCATTAGGAAATTTATTCCTAATTGATGATACTCAAGACAGTGATGCTACTAATAGCCACGGTAAAGATAAGTTAGATAGCTTAGATAAAGCTAAAAACTATATCAAGTCTGGTGGTAAAATAGATGCTATCAAAGCTAAGTATCAATTAACGCCTGCGCAAGAACAGGCACTTAAAACTCTCTAATGAACAAAGATGATGTAATTGAAAAGCTGCGTGATGACGAGCATTACTACGGTGGCTTTGGTAAAAAGTACCTAAGTAATTCCGACATATCAGCTTTACTTACAAATCCTTTAGCTTTAGGTAAACCGAGCGTGCCTCGGCCTGCATTTCTAGTTGGCGGATACTTCCATACCGCTATACTTGAACCAAGTAAACTCAAGAAATATAGAGTTATACCTTCGTCGACTAGAAATACTAAAGCTTACAAAGAGATGTCTGGTGGAGAGTTGTGTTTACTACAACATGAAGTTGATGGCATAGAAAAGTTATCTGATATAATGTTAGATAATAAAGTATGTCAAGGCATGATACGTGATAGTAATACAGAATATGAAACACCAGGTATTAAAGAGCTTGAAGGTGAGATGTGGAAAGGTAAAGCAGATATTATCAACCACAACGAAAAATTAGTTATTGATTTGAAAACTACAAACGATATAACTCGTTTTAAGTGGTCAGCATCAAAGTATAACTATGATAGTCAAGCTTATATATACAGTAAAATATTTGGTTATGAAATGGTTTTTATTGTAATAGATAAAAACACACAGCAACTAGGTATATTTGACTGTTCACCTGAATTTTATGCAAAGGGTCGAGATAAAGTTCAGCGTGCAGTAGAAGCTTATAGATTATTTTATAAGCAAGAAGGCTTTGACCCTAAACAATATTTTATTAATAAAACCTTATAAAATGGCTAGAACAAGAAAAATGCAAACAAAAGTTTGTAGCGTAACAGGATTAGAAACTTCAGTAAATAACTTTTACAAAAATCAAACTCATGTTAAAGCTATAGATAACTTAAGAAGAAACACAGGCGCTACGAAAGAGCAGTTGTCTAGGATGTTTAATCAATTAAACCAATACGTATAATATGGCAGGAATTATTAAAACAAGTATTAACCTATCACTAATACCTAAAGATAAAATTATCAATGGTAAAAAAGGTAAATACTTACCAATAGCAATAACTGTTAATGATGAAGTCGATCAGTTCGGTAATCATGGACCAGTTGTTGTTGATCAAAGCAAGGAAGAAAGAGAAGCTAAAGTTGCTAAAGTATATTTAGGTAATTCTAAAGTTGTATGGAGCAACGGTACTTTTCCAGAACCAGTTAAGCTAGATCAACCAGCAGCGGCTGCAGCACCGCAACCACAAGCTGCATCACAGGTAGAAGACGATTTACCATTTTAAAAACAATAAATGCAAGTAGAACAAACAGAGATTAATGGATTTTTGATTGACAAGTTTAATCAATACAACCTAGAAGTAGGTAAGAAACAAGGTATATGCCCTGTATGCTCACACACTAGGAAACCTAAAAATCAGAAAGCTAAATGCTGTTCTTATGATTGGGAACGTGGTCTCGGTACTTGCCATAATTGTAACACTACTTTTCAACTACACACTTACCAACGTAAAGGCGCTAGTAGTAAAGAATATGTTAGACCATCAATAGATGTTGCTGACTATAACATACCTAGAACCAAAGTGGCTGAATGGTTTAAAAGTAGAGGGATCTCAGAAAAAACTCTTATCGACTTACAAGTCGGTGAGGGTTCTGAGTATATGCCACAAACTGGCAAGCAAGAGAACACTATAAAATTTACATACCACATAGGTGATCAACTTATTAATATTAAGTATCGTGATGGCCGTAAGAATTTTAAACTATACAAAGGTGCTGAAAAAGTATTCTATAATATTAATAGCATAGTAGGTTACGACAATTGTATTATAACTGAAGGTGAAATGGATGTGTTAGCATTACATGAAGCAGGTATTAAAAATGCAATATCAGTTCCTAACGGTGCTACACTTAGTCATAATAATTTAGATTATTTAGACAATTGTATAGATTATTTTGAAGATAAAACAAAAATAATATTAGCAGTTGATACTGATGATCCAGGTTTAGCTTTGCGTGCAGAGTTAGTACGTAGGCTTGGTGCTGAAGTTTGTTTTCTAGCAGACTTTGAAGACTGTAAAGATGCTAATGAGTATTTAATAAAACACGGTAAAGAAAAACTTAAACAAGCAGTTTTACAAGCAAGACCATATCCTCTTGAAAATGTTACAACATTTAAAGATATTGAAGGAGATGTTACAGACTTTGTTAAAAACGGTTTTAAAGCTGGTTATCAAATAGGTTTATCTAACTTTGATCAAATATTTTCTACATACACAGGTCAGTTTATTACAGTAACAGGTATACCAAGTTCAGGTAAATCTGATTTTGTTGATCAAATGGTTGTAGGTTATAATAAAAACTACAGTTGGAAAACAGCATTTGCATCACCAGAAAATGCACCAAACTATTTACATGCTCACAAGCTTATGCGTAAAGTATGGGGCGATATGCCCAGCAGATCTGATATAGGTACTGCTAAATGGAAAGAAGTTGCTAATCATGTTAATGATAATTTCTTTTTTATTGATATGGAAAAATACACATTAGAGTCTGTACTACGTAAAGGTGCAGAGTTAGTTAAACGTAAAGGTATTAAATGTTTAGTTATTGATCCATTTAATAAAGTTAGAGATCGTAACGCAAGTTCGTTAGACGTTAACATATATACTATGGAGTATTTAACTAAAATAGAAACGTTTGCAAAGAAGTATGACGTGCTTGTATTTATAGTAGCACATCCAACTAAAATGTACAAAACTAGTGATGGTAAAATTGAAGAGCCAAATATGTATAACATAAAAGGCGGTGGTGAATGGTATGATGCTAGTTATCACGGTTTATTAGTACATAGAGACTACGACCTTAAAAACACTAAAGTAAAAGTATTAAAAGTTAAGTTTCAAAACTTAGGTGAAAACGGTGCAGAGGCTTTCTTTACATGGGAGCCAAAGTCAGGTTGTTTTATACCTGATGTTGCACAATTAGCAGACGAAGAACCAATGCCGTGGGAATAAATGCCTAGACAAAAAAAAGATCCAATGGGACAATACTCAGTTACAACTGAAGAAAGAAAAGCTTACCATTGGTGTATAAACAATGGTATTTTTATTTCACCACTTGCTACAGGCGAAGGCTCTTGGTATATTGAAATTAAATTAAATAACAATATACATAAGTCGCCAGAAGCTTACGGTAAAACAACTGTATGGGAAAAACTATACGAATATTATAAATATTATTACAACAAGTATGCGAACAAAATTTAAAAATGCAGATGAAGCTTATAATTATTTTCTTGATAAGATTATAGTTGATGGTGTGTCGTTTAGCGATACTAAAGCTTTATTTAATGTAGGTTTTACTTTAAAAAAACCTATGGAAAATTATATATTTAACAAAGAACGTGACTGGAAACCTGATTATGCTATTGCTGAGTGGAAGTGGTATTTATCTGGTGATCCTAATATTCACAAGCTTGGCGATATATACGGTAAAATACCACCGATATGGGAGCGTATGGCTGATAGCTACAATGAAGTTAGATCTAACTACGGTTGGCAATGGCAACGTAATAATCAATTAGATTATGTTGTAGCTAAGTTAAAAGATTGCAAAGATACTAGACACGCAGCTATTAGTATTTATGACTGTAAAGAGCATGCTACTTACGCTAAAGATACACCCTGTACATACGCTGTACAGTTTACAATTGTAAATAATAAGCTAAATATGGCTGCTCTGATGCGTTCTAATGATCTCTGGTACGGTTTCTGCAATGACCAGTACTGTTTTAGTATGTTGCAAAAATTAGTTGCAGACAGATTAAACATAGAAGTTGGTGAATATTATCATTATGCACACAACTTACATTTATATAATAACAAATTATAATGAAATATTTTATTTATCATATACCAGGTAAAAAAATCGGTGTTACAAGTAATCTTAATACGAGAGTTACGTTAACACAAGGTTATAGTCCTAATGAATATGAAATACTTGACGAGTCTGAAGATATAGATTATATATCAGATAAAGAAATAGAACTTCAAAAGATTTATGGATATAAAACCGATAGAAAAAAATACAATCAATTAGTAAATCAAAATAAATTAAAGATGAAAATAAACGTAACAGAACAAACAACTACGTTTCCATACCCAGTTAAAAAACTAAAAGGTAATTTAATGGATGCTATAGGTATGGAGTGGGAAACAGATCACGGCGTGTTTGTATTAAACTTAGACTCTGTTCGTTGGATAGTAGAAAATGTTAAAACATCTATGTACAACGATAACAGATCTTACATATATAACAAAGCTTTTGCTGAATGGTTTAAAAAACCAGAACTATGGTATGGAGATACAGATTTTAAAGAAACAAAAAAACAACCACAAGTTAATTTTGATCTGATAAGAGACTGGGCTAAACAAAGAGGTTTGTATGATGGTGGTAATACACATACACAATATGTAAAACTTCAAGAAGAAGCAGGTGAGCTTGCTAAAGCATTATTAATAAAAGATGAACCAGAAATCATTGATGCTATTGGCGATATGGTTGTTGTACTAACTAACTTAGCTCATTTAAACGGCACTAGTATAGAACACTGTATACAATCAGCTTATGAAGTTATTAGTAAAAGACAGGGTAAAATGATTAACGGAACATTTGTAAAAGATGAATAATTACGTAGTAAAGACTAAAGACGAAATCGTACAAAGAATTATTGAAAAGATAGATCAACGAAGTCTGGTTGGTCAGAAAAAGTACGGTGCAACAATGATGGGTGAAATTAAAAACGAAATCAAAGATCTTGATAGATTTTTGATTGATGTACAAGAAGAAATAATGGATGCGTTGCTATACATACAAGCTGCAAGAGTATGCTTGCAAGATGAAATAGAAGAAGCAATGTTAAATAGGATGAATATCATTGGGCAAAATGGTAACGATGGTTTACATTACGATATTGAAGTAGATGAAGAAGAGGTCTTATAAAAGAAAACGTGGGCCTGTAAGAGCAAAAAAAGTAACGTATGACGGTATTAATTTTGCATCAGGACTAGAGCGCTATATGTATATGGCTTTAAAAAAAGCTAAA
>VMHT01048327.1_pt1 | contig 10236 bp, 10 predicted proteins | sample 4693611 | NCBI WGS metagenome assembly VMHT01 (sample SAMN12280063, study PRJNA550983) | marine metagenome | isolation source: seawater sampled from same location over 5 years 0.02-0.2 micron viral filtrate | place: USA: collected off the coast of southern California halfway between the port... ...
CGATTTTTTAGGTCTTCTATCGAAAACTTTGCGATGCTTCTTTAAAATAGTATAGTTTAGCTATGCAATAAGGAATAACCCTACTTCTTCCCAAGCGCTGCCCCACAAATTACATTCAAGTATTATTTGACGCACATTAATAAATGTGTTAAAAAACCATTATTTATTAATCTTTTAATTCTTTAAAAATGAAAAAAGTAATTTTAGGAACAGCAGTTTTATTATGTGGTGCTGTAACATTCGCTCAAAACAATGATAGCGATGTAAATCAAAACGGAAATGCCAACTCGGCCGCTGTTACTCAAGTTGGAGCAGCTAACCTTTCAGAAATCACTCAAGAAGGTGGTGATAGTGACGAAAATGCAAATCACGAAGCTACAGTAAACCAGTCTGGAACTGGGAATGAGTCTTTACTTGTTCAGATTGATGATGATAACATCGCATTTATAAATCAAGCCGGTGATCTTAATGGTTCAGACGTGTATCAGGAAGGTTCTTCTCATCTTTCTAATGTGGATCAGGACGGTATCCTCAATACAGCGCTTGTTACTCAATTAGGAGATGCCGGTTCAACTGAACCAAATAATGTTGTTGATATAGATCAAATTGGAATTTTTAATAGTGCTAGTGTATTTCAGGATGGGGAGTTAAATTCTTCCATAGTACTTCAGGAAGGTAATTCAAATGGAGCTCAAGTTCAACAAATAGGAACTGGTAATTCAGGAGATATTCGCCAGTGGGGTGATGATAATTCCGCTTTCCAATTTCAAGGGAATCCGCTTGTAGATTTAGGTACAGATAATACTGCAATAATTGAACAAGGTGAGGCTCTAACTGGTTGGCAAAGTGCACAAAATAGTTTTGCACAACAGGAGCAATACGGAGAAGCTAATTACGCTAAAGTTACACAAAGAGGAAATTCTCAATTCGCAATTCAGTATCAAGAAGGTGACGATAATGAAATGAATGCTTACCAGGGGAATGACAATAATCTCTCACGCCAGGCACAAACTGGAAATGGTAACTATGCTAATACCCAACAATATTTTAGTAGTAATATTTCTTTACAAGAACAAACGGGTGACGATAACTATGCGAATACCGTTCAAACAGGAGCTGGAGCAGGATTTAATACTTCTGTGCTAACTCAGTTTGGTGATAATAACTGGGCAATGCACAGACAAAATGGATTATCTAACGGAGCAAGCACTGACCAGGTTGGAGATATGCATAATAGCGACATCAATCAGGTAGGTAATAATAACAGTGCATCTGTGCTTCAGAGTTCGCCTGGAGCTGTTAGCGTTCCAGGACCTGTTGGACCAACGTTTTAATAAATCAAAGTAAGAATAAATTTCAATTAATATTATGAAAAAAATAATTTTAAGCTTAAGTGCTTTAACTATTAGTGCAGCGATGTTTGCGCAATCTAACGAGAGTGATGTAGACCAAAATGGAGATTTAAACTCTGCTGTTGTTACCCAGGTAGGAATGAGTAACAATGCAACTACAGACCAGGATGGTACAAGTAACGAATCAGATATAAATCAGGAAGGTGATGCTAATATAGCGGTGATCCTTCAGGCCGGCACATCAAATGCTGCGGTTGCAACTCAAGATGGGGCAATGAACGATGCACGCATTGACCAGGCAGGTACAGATCATGATGCTTCCCAGGAACAAAACGGGGATAATAACCGAGCTAATACTTTCCAAAGAGGTTGGGAAAATACATCATCCCAAATGCAAATGGGAGATCGTAACCAGGGAGTGGTAGTACAAAACCAGGGGGATAACCTTGCCGTACAAATGCAGTCAGGTGCCGGTAACTTTGGTCAGCTAAACCAAAACCATTTTGGAGCCGGAGGTTCTAATGAAGGCTACCAGGTTCAGGTTGGAGAAGATAACGGAGCATATATCTATCAGGCATCTCAGTATGGAAATGGCACTAATAATTCTACAGCTGCACAGGTTCAGATGGGTGAGGATAACTATGCAAAGATAGAGCAGCAAGGTAATAATCATGTTTCTGTTCAAATGCAATTTGGGATTGGAAACGAGGCTCACGATCTTCAAAAAGGAGCTGGTGAAGAATCTTTAGTAATGCAGTCTGGAATGGATAACTTAAGTATGGTAGAGCAAAATGGTTGGGGACATGATTCAACGGTTACTCAATTTGGAAGCAACCACGATAGCGATGTATTTCAAACCGGAGGACGAAATGCTTCTACAGTATTTCAAAGTAATGGTAATGGAATGATAGCTAACTAAAATTTTTAAATAAAAAGAGCGGTATGTTAAACATGCCGCTTTTTTTTAATATTTTTATAAAGAAAATGAAAACAACTATACTAAATATTATATTTTTATTCTGTACGCTAGGGGTTTTTTCTCAAATTGAAAATATTCCCAAGCCTTCATTATTGGAAATGCAAATGTTCTCAGAAAACTTTGATCCGGTGAAAACTACTTCAGCAAAAGCTCTAAATGAAAATAGAGTTTTTATTCAGCAGGTGGGAGAGGGGAATAATATAGATGCTACTATTAGATCTCAAAGTAGTAATGCTTCCTATAACCAAAATGGGGACTTTAATTATATTGGAATAAAAGTAAATGTTGAAGATTATACAAGCACTATAAACCAGCAGGGTAATAACAATAACTTTTTTGATCAAATATATAATACCAATGCCGCTGCTTCAATTGAGCTTAATCAAACCGGTAATAACTTGCATTTTGAGCGATTTGGATCTAATGATATAGGAGATAACTTACAATTTAATATGACGGGGGAGTCCCGGACTATAGTGGTGAGAAATTTTAATTAAGCTTTTAGTTTATGAAAGTTTTTGTTTGCATAATATGCTTATGTATGCCTGCATTTTTGTGTGGTCAAAACTTTAATTCTGAGGTAGAAGCAATCATTAATACCAACGATAATAAAAACGATATTCTGGAGGTTACAGGGATAGCACAAAATAAAACTAATGTTAGTTATGGGCTGCGGTACGAATTATCGGTAATTACCTCCAATCCTAAAGTTTCCAATAATTCATCAAAAAATGCACAGTCAGGCTTCTTTACTTTAGAGCCTTATGAAACCAGTTCGCTTTCCACTACTTCTGTTTCTATAAATCCACAAATGCAAACCATTATCTTATTGCTTATCTATGATGAGGAAGATAAATTACTTGGTACAGCCAGAAAGGTATACGAGCCATTGAGCCAGGCTGCTAAAAATGAAAACTTGTCTTATAAAAAAGACAACGAAGGTATTCAACTTTATGGTTTGGTTACTGAAAATACAAAAACCAAACCCGGAAAAGATTTTTATGATTTCTTCTATCAAAAATACCAGTTAAGTCAGAATCCAGAGAATAAAATAATTGAAATTGACGAAATGATAAGTTTCGGGCGAACTACAAAGATTATGGTAAAGATTGAAAATCAAATAGTATTTCAATTTTATTCCCGGCCAAAACTGGATTATCTAGAAGAAATGGCTGGAGTAGCCCTGCAAAGAGTTAACCGTTATTTTCAGAATTTGAGAAGACAGAAACAGCAAATTATGCAATACTAATCCAAACTATTATAAATGAAACCAATTTTATCATTAATCTTTATTTTGGGGTGTTTTTTTACATCAAATGCCCAGGATTTAGTTTATCGACCTACTAACCCCGCTTTTGGAGGAAATCCTTACAACTATCAATGGCTTTTAAGTTCGGCCGAGGCACAAAATAGTTTTAAAGATCCCAATGCCACTTCAGGAAGAGAGCAACAATCAGAATTAGAAAGGTTTACTTCCAGTTTAAATTCGCAATTATTAGGACAGGTTACCAGAAGATTATTTACCGATCAATTTGGGCAGGGAGCACTTGAAGAAGGCACCTATTCTTTTGGAAGTTTGGCGGTAGATATTTACCCATCTAATGAAGGTTTGGTAATAAATATTCTAGATACAGAAACAGGAGAACAAACCCAGGTAATCATTCCAAATTAAGCAACTATGAATTTATATAAATTATCGTTCATGGCTGTATTGGTATGTCTTTCCACTTCCTGTGGCTCATATTTGAGTCAGCCTGTAGATTTTGAAGCTCCTCGTGCAGGAGAAATATCGGAGACGACCAAAAGGCTAAGAAAATTGCCTGCCCCTGAAGAAAAAGTGGTGGTAGGGGTTTATAATTTTAGAGATCTTACGGGACAATATAAACCTTCTGATGTGGGTAGTACTTTTAGTACCGCAGTAACCCAGGGAGCCACTTCCATTTTGGTAAAAGCTCTGGAAGATTCAGGCTGGTTTACCGCTATTGAAAGAGAAAATATCGGAAATCTATTAAACGAAAGAAATATTATTAGGTCTACCCGGCAGGAATACCAGGGAGGAAATAGTAACGAACCACAGCTGCCACCGTTATTATATGCAGGAATATTATTGGAAGGTGGAATTGTATCCTACGACACTAATATAATGACCGGTGGTTTAGGTGCCCGTTACCTTGGTGTAGGCGCCTCTACTCAATATAGGCAGGATAGAGTGACTATTTATTTAAGAGCTATTTCTACTTCTAGCGGTAAAATTTTAAAAAACGTATATATTTCTAAAACTATCCTTTCTCAAGCTCTTGATGCAAGTTTATTTAAATATGTTAGCTTTCAGCGCTTGTTAGAAGCTGAAACCGGTTTCACTAGAAATGAACCTGTACAAATAGCTGTAAAAGAAGCTATAGAGAAGGCTGTTGAGGGGTTAATTGTAGAAGGTATAGAAGACAAGATATGGCTTCCAAAAGAAGGGGAGACAGCATCGCAAAAACTAATTGCCGAGTATAGAAGTGATAAGGATGAAGAAGAGTTAACAGGACTTTATAATAGAAAGTATTTTGAAAGAAAATACAGTAGCGCCATAGGGGTTAGTTTAGGAGGCTCTTTATTAAGTGCTGATTTTTCTGATAATAATTTAGCACCTCAATTAACTATAGATTATAAAAACGATATTTATCGCTCGTTAGCCCTTCAGTTAAGTGGAAGTGTATTTGAGTTAAATAGCGGAGAAGCTTTTACCGAAACCTTTGCAGGGCTTGATGCGGGCTTAAATTATACTTTATTACCCAATGATAGATTGACTCCATATGCTCAGGCCGGTGCTGGATTTTTAACCAGGCTTTCAGAAACCGATGTGCCTGATTCGAAAAATAACTTTTTCAAGTTTCAATATGGTCTCGGAATGGAATATCTAATTAAAGATAATTTGGGTATAAAAGCTTTTGGGACACATAATATTACCCTTAGTGACGAATTAGATTATACAATAAATGGAACTCGAGACGACCATTATTTCAATTTTGGTATTGGCGTAAATTTCTATTTAGGAGGTTCTAAAAATAATAATTAAGAATTATGAAAAGCATAAAATATATTTTCACGCTTTTTTTAGCGATAGTAGTTTTGGGTTGTAGTGAAGAAACTATAGATAATGTTCAAATTGGCACTATTACCGGTACAGTAGTAACCGAAGGAAATTTTGAACCCATAGAGAATGTTAGGATCTCAACCAATCCTGCTAGCTCCACAGTGTTTACAGATGAAAATGGAGAATTTGAATTGAGAAATGTACCAGCTGCAGAGTATTCTGTCCAGGCCCGAAAAGATAGCTTGCTTACCCAATTTCAGGGCGTAGAGGTAATTCCCGATGGTGAGGTGAATATAGTTTTTGAAATGAAACCCGAAACGGCCAATAACCTTGCTCCTAAAGCTCCAATGCTGGTGTCTCCCGAAAATAATAGCGAAGGGCTTTCTCGAAATATCACATTCACCTGGACTTCAGAAAATGTGGACGATGACGATCTAAATTATCAGTTAGAAATTAGAAACGACCGTAATAATAATGTACAAACATATTCTAATATAACCGACACTACTTATACGGTAGATGATCTAAATTATGGATATAAATATTTTTGGCAGGTAAGAGTTAGCGATAGTGTAAACGAAGATGTGTTAAGTGAAGTGAATACTTTTAGTACGCTAGAATTTCCTAAAAGTAGGATCGCTTACGTAAAGAAAATTAACGGTAACAACGTGATTTTCTCTCGTGATCTTAATGAAAATGAATATCAATTAACCTCAGCAGATCATAATAGTTTTAGACCTAGAAAAAAACATCGCACCGATAAAATTGCATTTTTAAGAACTATTGGTAGTCAAACTCATCTTTTTACGATGAATTTAGATGGCTCGGGCCAAAAACAAATTACCAGCAATATTCCTGTGAACGGTTTTAATTTAGATAAAGTTGATTTTTCTTGGGCCAATGATGGTGCAAGCCTTGTTTATCCGAATTTTAGTAAACTTTATAGAGTAAATGCAACCGGTGATGGGACTACGCAAATTTATAGTGAGCCTAATGGCAAATTTATTACAGAAGTAGATGTGAGTAATGATAATTCAAGAATGGCACTATTGGTAAATGATGCTAATGGATACAATGCTTCTATTTATTTAATAAACAATGAAGGGCAGAAAACAAGTACAGTTGTTTCAAATGTAGATGGGGCACTTGGCGGGCTAAACCTATCTGTTAATAATAATATGGTATTATATGCACGAGATGTTTCCGGTTTTGAGAGCGAAGATTATCGCCAGCTTAACTCGCAATTATTCGTTTACAATATAAACACCCAGGAAGCTTTAAATATTAGTGATAATAAACCCGATGGGACAAACGATTTAGACCCCAGGTTTTCACCAAACGAAGCCGAAGTTATTTTTGTAAATACTTCTAACGATGGTATTTCTCAGAATAATATATACACTGTAGAAATAAATCCTGGCAGTGTGGACGAGAACCGAACCTTATTGTACGAAAATGCATTTATGCCCGATTGGGAGTAAAAAAAATGTTTTTATAATTTAGGCTGAAAAGCGGTAGCGTATTATTTGCTATCGCTTTTTTATTTTAGATTACTTCAGTGACTAATCTAATCTGTTTATCTTTGGGGCTTTAATTCAGGAATTATGAGTCAGGAAGTAAGCAAAAGATACGCCCAGCGCGGAGTTTCAGCCGGAAAAGAAGATGTGCACAATGCCATTAAAAATGTAGATAAAGGGTTATTTCCTAAAGCATTTTGTAAAATCGTGCCCGATTATCTTACCGGGAGCAACGAGCATTGCCTAATTATGCACGCCGATGGCGCCGGAACTAAATCTTCCCTTGCTTATATGTATTGGAAAGAAACCGGAGATCTTTCGGTTTGGAAGGGCATTGCGCAAGATGCACTAATTATGAATATAGACGATCTGCTTTGTGTGGGCGCTGTAAATAATATTATGTTGTCTTCCACAATTGGCCGAAATAAAAATAAAATTCCGGGTGAGGTAATTTCAGCAATAATTAATGGAACCGAAGAATTAATAGCCGAATTAAAAGACTTCGGTGTTGAAATTCATTCTACCGGTGGCGAAACTGCCGATGTTGGCGATTTGGTGAGGACTATTATTGTAGATTCTACCGTAACTGCCAGGATGAAAAAATCTGAAGTAATTGATAATGCCAATATTAAACCCGGAAATGTAATTGTTGGTTTATCTTCTTCCGGCCAGGCTTCTTACGAAAAGGAGTATAACGGCGGAATGGGTAGTAACGGACTTACCTCTGCACGCCACGACGTTTTTTCTAAGGTTTTAGCCGAAAAATATCCTGAAAGTTTTGATAACGATATTCCTGAAGACTTGATCTATTCCGGTAATAAATCTTTAACCGATAAGGTGGAAAATTCACCATTAGATGCAGGGAAGTTAGTGCTTTCGCCAACCCGAACTTATGCACCTATTATTAAGAAGATACTTTCTAAATTCAGCAATCAAGAAATTAATGGGATGGTGCATTGCAGCGGAGGTGCACAAACCAAAATTCTTCATTTTATAGATAATTTGCATATTGTAAAAGACAATATGTTTGATGTGCCGCCGCTTTTCAAACTTATTCAGCAGGAAAGTAAAACCGATTGGAAAGAAATGTATCAGGTTTTTAATATGGGACATCGAATGGAGCTTTATGTAAATCCTGAGATTGCCGATGAGGTTATAGCTATCTCCAAATCTTTTAACGTAGACGCACAAATTGTGGGTAGGGTAGAAGCTTCAGAAGAAAAGAAACTCACAATAAAAAGTGAGTTCGGGGAGTTTCATTATTAACTTCTGTTTGTAATTCTGGCCATTCAAGCTGAAAATTCAAACAGACTTATGGCTTACTTTTTGTGACACGGAAATTATAATCCGTCTTTCTTTGAATTAAACTTATTTCGGGCGTTGGGGCTTAAAACCGGATTATTTAGTTGATTTTCAAATATTTTAAAAAAATATTTGTGCTTCTTAAACTTTAAAAATATATCCTTTTGGCGAAAACACGGAATCTCTATAGCTCTCAATTTATAATTATATCTACAGTATTCTGGGTTATTATTAATCTACTCAGTATCTATTTTTTAGGTGAAGAAATTAGCAGGTGGTTTAGAGTAGCAAGTTCCCTTTATTTTGTAATATGGAGTTTTTCCTCCGGAATTTTCAAGTCTAAAATGGACTATGTTTTAGTGTCCTATTTACTTTGCGACATCTCGTTAGTGTATTATGAAATTCAGGTTTTTAATTTTATAACATTTCTCGCCAGGTCGCTCATTTTCTCTTTATTAATTTTTATTGTCTTTCCTAAGATTCGTTCTGTAAAATTTAAGTTTTTTGAATTGATGCTGGGAATTGCCGTGGTGGCTATTAATATTTATTTATTATTTGAATTGCTAGCTATGGTTCCTGAAGCTTTTATATACGATTATTTCTATCCCGTATATTTAGCACTTACGCTATTGACCATATTATTGGTTGGAGTTGCATTCACTTATAATAATATAATGAGCAATAAAAGAAGTTTTTATTTTTTACTGGCTGCACTTTTTTTGGCCCTCTCCGATTTTAATTTCTTTATCGCAATTTATCTTGATGTGCCGGTATTTTACTACCCCGATAGGTTTTTCCATATTCTCGCTTTAGGCTTGCTACTTCTCTTTTGGATAAAACCCATAGAAGATTCTAACAATAACCTGGAGCAAAGAGAGGTTTAAGTTCGAGTTTAGCCTGAAAAAGTTATCTTAAATGAATTGGATTCAATACAGTGCTCCTGCTTTAAGATAATTGTAATCTTCCAACTCGCTAATTTTGCTAATCAATTTGGTACTACCATTTTTTAGCAGGTAAAGTTCGTCACTGCTATCTAAAATATGCCGGTACATATGATCGGTAAGAATTATTGCTTTTTCTTTTTTTAATTCCTGAATTAAGTTTTTAATTTTTTCAATATAAATGGGAGAAAGATGTGAAAAAGGCTCGTCTAAAAGAATAAGTTTAGCTCTGCTATTAAGGCAAATATAAATTTCTATAACACGCCGTTGTCCTCCCGAAAGTTCACGCATTTTAGCTTTTTTGTAGGTTTTAAATTCTGGGTAGTCCTTTAAAAAATCTATAATATCTACCTTAAAAAGTTGAAAGCAGGTTGCCATCTTCATTTTTGGTGGAATAAAATTTTGCTGTGGTAAGTATGTTACGATTCCGTATTTAAAAAGTGCCTTTAGGTAAGGTTTTTTATCAATCCTAATTAGTTTGTGCCGTGGTTGTAAATTTCCGAAGAAAATATTGAGCAAACTACTTTTTCCCGAACCATTAGCTCCCAGTATGCCGGTTAGCTTTCCTCTTTCTGCTTTTAAGTAAACCCCGTTCAGGATTTGTTTTTCGTCAAAATAAAGCTCAACGTTATCAATTTCGAAGATCATAATATTAGAGAATAAATTTCAGCAGAAAGTATGATGAAAATAAAATCCAGGAGAAAGGCGAAGGAAAAAAGCTTTACTGTGCTTAGCGAAAGGTTTTGGTAAAAGTAAAGCTGATGTTTATAGGAAGTTTTGTATAAATAGAATATCAAGGCACCAAGAAAGAGTTTGAATAATATGATAAATACTACAGGATTTCCGAAAAACAGGAAAAAGAAATTCAATAAAATAGACCCCAAAATAAATTGGCGGTAAAAATATAGGATTGCTCTGGTTTTGCTTATCATTTAGTCCCCTTGGAGGATTTCAATTTACAATTCTTTTTTCAATCTTATAAATCAATCAATTTATCGTAAATTTGTGTTCCTAAAAATCAGAGTGATTATATGATCGAGAAGCTTAATATAGTAAAGCAGCG
>VMHT01074925.1_pt1 | contig 10236 bp, 20 predicted proteins | sample 4693611 | NCBI WGS metagenome assembly VMHT01 (sample SAMN12280063, study PRJNA550983) | marine metagenome | isolation source: seawater sampled from same location over 5 years 0.02-0.2 micron viral filtrate | place: USA: collected off the coast of southern California halfway between the port... ...
AATACTTCATCGACAGCCTTGCTCAAAGTGCTCACAGAGCTCAGGCAAACCGTAAGCACGAAGAGTGGCTGGCTATGGAGCAAGCCTTTATTAATAACCCCCAACTAGCCACAGATGCACTAGTCCTTGGAAAGTCCTTCAAGGGGCTCACATCCCTTGGCAGCACTAAGGTTTGGGACTGGGTATAAAAATTAGGGGATCTAAGCAGGGAGAGTGGTGCCTTCCTGTGTGGATATGCGGTGAGATTGGAGGAAGAAGTCTGGTATTTCCGACCTCTCCTCCTTTCTCGTTTAATCACCAAAGACAATCAGGAACATCAAGGTTGAGACACCTGGGGACTGGCTACTGGCCCCAAAACACAGATGTAACACCGTACATACACACAGAAAATCACCAGTAGCAGAGCCGTCAGGCGAGGTGGGTGCCAACCAACCACACACCGAGACCACAGGCACAAGACGAAGTCATTCGGATTGGGATATCACAATCGACCCGAAGGGGAGATCTAGATATCACATCATCCGCACCTGAGTCTTCCTAACCGTATAACCACTATTGTTTATGACTAGAGTAAGTCTAGTCTCTTCTACTGACAAAGCAGAAGAGCTTATTGCTTATTGTGCAAGGGTATCTAACCCGTCTAATCAGGATAATCCTGAGAGCAGTAGACTCATTAATTACCTTATTAAACATCGTCACTGGAGCCCCTTTGAGTTAGCTCATGTGGTGATGGAGATAGAGACAACTAGAGCTATCTCTGCTCAGATCCTTCGTCATCGTAGTTTCTGCTTCCAAGAGTTCAGTCAAAGGTATGCTGATGTATCCCTTATGGACTTTGCTGAAGTACCTAGCCTTCGTAGGCAGGATACAAAGAACAGGCAGAACTCTATTGATGACTTAGACCCTAAGAAGGTCTCTATGTTTAACAAAGCCATAGCTTCTCATTATGCAGAGGCTGAAGATCTCTACAGAGAGATGTTGGCTAATGGTGTTGCTAAAGAATGTGCTCGTGAAGTCCTTCCTTTAGGCACACCTACCCGCCTCTACATGTCGGGATCTATTCGATCTTGGCTGCACTATATCGACCTCCGCAGATCGAACGGTACACAACTCGAACATCAAGAGATTGCTCTTGCTGCTGAGGAGATCCTCAGAGGCGTTGTACCGAACGTTTGTGCGGCTATGTGGGATTTATCATGACCGATAGGGATAGACGCCTTCAGGAGGCTCTCAGAGCTGCTGTAAAGGCAAAGAACCCTTGGATGGCTGCTTCTATCCGTGCTGCTATGCGTGGTGAGGAGTACGATCCATTCGATGGGTTGAGTATTCATCCGGAGGTCGATGATCTCTGGAAGAAAGAAAAATGAAAAGCCACCCCATCTCCGCCATCTCTGACGAGATGTCCTCGATGGGGAACACCTCGGAGTATTACGACAGAAATTTCTGAAGGGTAATACGTATGACGGGCGCGCGAATTCCCCCCGTGTACCCCCCTGCTAGTTGAGAAAACCCCGCCACTGTTGAGAATCGGGCACCCCGGGGCCAGCACAGGTCAAGGGGGAGGGGGCCACACCCCTGTCATACCAAGGGTTCTCATTAGTCCCTAGAACTAATGGGCAGGGCAGGCAGGGGTCGGCCGGGCAGTGCACGCATCCGTGTCACATCCGTGCCTCTTTATATTTCTGTGCTCATCTGTTCGTTATATAAACCTAGCTTATCCATCAACCTATCTATTGATAACACAGCCTTATGACTGAGAAAGAGAAGCTCTACAAGTCCAACGTGCAGCGCTCACTCGTTGAGATGTATCAGCACATGGAGAAGATGCTCGACTACATCCCCGAAGGGATCGAAGAAGCAGAGCTCACAGAAGACCACAAAGAAATCATCAACAAGATCGAGGCCATCGAACAGGAATGGATCGTGGACCCCGACCAACGCAAAGACCTATCTCTCATCAACTGGGAAGACGACTCATGAAACAAATCGGATACGGACTATGGCTATCGGCCTTCATCTTCACGATGAGCCCACAAGCCTGGACCCGCAACAAGGACTACTACCCACACTGCTCACCCATCGCTCACGAGATCCAGCAGGCATGGCATGAAGGGACAGTAACCACTGAGGAGGCAGGACGACTCATCCAACGCTGCTTGTCAGCCGAGGAGCGTGGCGTCTTCATCCCCTAATCAATTCCACTAAGCAAACCCTAGTAATGAAACCCCTCGTCATTGTCGGCCTTGTATCCCTAGGTCTTGTCGCCTGTGCTCCCAAGACTGTCGAGCCTATCGGCACGGTATGCAGACTCACTGCTGCTCCAATCGACCTAGCTCTTGAGCAGGGCACGATCACCCTTGAGGAGCGCAACTCTCTCATCAGCCGCTGCAACACCAACTTCGCTCAAGTTAAGTAGGAATACTCACGACCAATCACTTGCACTCAGCACGGTGAGGTGCCATACTATGGACATCAGCAACCCACACCACACCATGACCTACGAAGAATCCTTCCTCTCCACCTGTGACGCCGAAGGCCTGGCACCTGGCTGGGCCATTAAGCAGATCTTCGAAGAGCACGGATCAGACCTCGAGGACTACCAAGCCAGCACACCCAACTGGGAAGACGGCGAAGCAATCCTCAACTGGCTCGGCTACTGAGTCGCCTGAAGACTCAGGCTCTGATCACACCACACACACCACACACCACACAGCCCTCGCCACGGCGGGGGTTTTTTATTGCCTGCCCATAGCCTCAGTATCAACGAGTACACATCTCAATGACATGTAGCAAGGTCAGCAATGACATTGCGAACTTTACATACTTGTAACAATCCTGTAAACCCACTGTGCTGCAGTGGATCTCAACCACAAGTATCTCTCATCAGCGGCCAATCCTCCACGAATCACTTGCACGTAGCCAACCCATGGGGTTATGTTGTGTACATCGAACGGAAGAGCGGACCAGACAACCGCTCCACTCCACCCACCGCCTGAAGCGAGAGGCCAGCAGGATTCCATCCGACGATTGAGTGGTTCGAACCAGTGAGCAGCGACTAGACAGTTGGCTGTTGGGTCAAACCCACTCACTGGTCTGGCTCATCACGAGCCTCCCTTCACTTGCACACAACCAATGGAAGGTCCCAAGACTAAGTGGTCCCACCGAAAGCTGGGGCCTGTCAAATACCTGAAGAAGCGCAGCAAGCGATGTGTTGCCCAGTCCGTTGAGGACATGGAACGCATCATTCGCAACGCACAGATCGAGGCCACCAACAAGGCAGCCCACGAAGCCTCTTACTTCACCAGCAACTTCTGAATTCCACTCAACCAACACACCACCATGAAAAGCAACGGCCAAAAAGCAGGCAAGCAATACAGCTCCCTGTTTCATCACGCTCGCAACTTCGAGACCAAGCGCACCATCAACCCAGCAGAGGCAGAGGTTCGTATCTCTCATCGGCTGGCCCACCTGAACCTCAGCTACTGATTGCACGTGACCAACTCACAAGAGCTTCACACCATCTGGCAACAGATGACCCAAGCCCATCAACAGCTCAACAGTTCCACAGGTGCTGAGCGCATCCGGCTTCAACAGCTGATCAACATGCTCCGCCTTGAGTATCGCCACCTCACCAGCACTTTCCGATGAGCGCTTACGACTGCCACTACTACGACCGCAAAGGTAACCACCGCATCTTCTGCTGCTACGCCCGGGACATCCTCCACGCACGTCAACAGACAGAGGAGCTGGTTGGCAAAGATCTCTCACGCATCACCGGCCTGGTCAAGGTCGACAACTTCGACTGGTAACTCATGAATCACTTCACCGTAACCATCAAGCTCGACACCCTCAGCGACTACCCCGAAGAGTGGATCGCTGATCTCGTAGTCGATGCACTCGAACTTGACCTCGGAGAACAATTGCGCAGCATCTCATGCTCTACAGATTCCGTGATCGCAATACCGGCAAGTGGGAAGCCCGAGAAGGACTGACCCGCATCGAAGCCGCTTGCGCTTTGCCCATCGGCTCTTGGGAATGCCGGTTCGTCGAAGACGACCACGGCGTCCACATGTATGAGCCCAACCTTCACGACCGCTGACTTCCACCTAACCAACCAAACCATGGAACTGACTCAACTCACCGACCAACAACTGATCGACCGCATCAACTATCTGGGCGAAGAGATCCTGGCGCTCTCTTCAGACGACATGTACTACGCGATGACCTGCAACCGCTACGACGCAGTCAAGGAGGAGCTCGACGCACGGGGGCTCTGGTGATGGAACCACTGTCTGACTTCGCTTGGTTCCTGCAGGACTCAACCGATGAGGTCCTGGCAGATGCCTACGAGCAATACATGGACAACCAAGGCTCCATGTGGTTCCACGACATCTTCTGGGAGGCCAACCGCAGAGGCCTCACCCTCAGCGACCTAGAGCAAATCCTCCTCAACAAACAATGATTCGATCTCTCATCGCAACGCTTGCACTCAGCACACTGTGCATCCCACAAGTGCAAGCCTCCACCTACACCGAGAACGACCTGCTCGACACCTTTAAGGACATGGGCGGGAGGGTCTACATCGACTCCAAGATGTGTGACACGTATCCACAGGCCTATGGGATACAACAAGGTGCAACCGTCCACCTTTGCACCCAGCCTCACGGCAACGACACGGCTGAGTGGAAGGACACCATCCGGCACGAGATCTGGCACGTCGTTCAGATGTGCAACGAAGGCCCCATCACTAAGCATGCCGCGGCCATGATCGCCGACGCTCACGAGAAAGGCTGGACGGAGGGCGGCTACCCACCCAGTGTCTGGCACATCGAAGCCGAAGCCCACTACGTGGCTGCCACTCGCTCAGCCGAGGAGATCAGGGTTGGCCTGATCAAAGCCTGTTCTTGATCACTTGCACTTAACCACATGAACGTATCTCTCATCGGCAGGCAGCTCCGCCGTGAGATCGAACAGGGCGAGGAGGCTCGACGACGCCTCGAGTCCCAAACCCGTACGGCTCACGAACGGGCCTACGGCAGCAGCACCGTCTACGGACAGAAGCTGCTGAAGACAAAGCTCGGCCTCGTTGCTGAGCACCTCAAAGAGCGACGCAACCGGATGATGCAGGGCCGTGGTGGTTCTGACTTCGCCAGCTGCGCTAAGCACCTCCGGGCTGCTGACCCTGAGATCCTCGCCGTCCTCACCATGAAGGTGGCTCTAGATGTACTGGGTCAAGAGAAAGCTCCCAACGTCACCCAACTGACCACCGCCATCGGTGCTGCTGTTGAGTGTGAACTTCGTCTCAGCTGGTACAGAGACCAGGACAAAGACCTGTATCGCCAGGTTGAGCAGCGATTCCACAGCTCCACTGGTACCCGCCAGAAGCAGACTGTCTTTCGTCTCCGCTTCAACCAGGCTGGGCTTGAGTGGGACACATGGGGCGCTGCTGTCCAACACAAGGTAGGCGCTTGGTGCCTCGATGGTCTGATCTCAGCCACGGGCTGGATCGAGAAAGTCCTAGTGCAGAAGTCCACTCGCAAACGGGCGACCGTGATGCGCTACTCCCGAGAGTTTCTCGGGTTGCGTGACGCGATCATGGAGCAGTCCCTACGCCTGGCCTACTGCATGTGGCCGATGCTTTGCCCGCCTAATGACTGGGCTGAGGATGAGCGTGGTGGGTACCTCACCGAGGACATCCGACAGATGGGTCCACTGGTCCGCAAGGCTGGAAAAATTGGCGGATCTAAGCAGGGAGACATACCTCTGTCATTCCTGAACAACCTGCAGCGTGTCGCCTACCGCTTGAACCCTGGTGTTCTTGCAGTGGCGAACACCTTGTTCGACTCTTTCACAAGTGTCGGCAAGATGATCCGCATGGAACGCCTTGACCCGCCGCCTGTCATCCCCGAGGATGCAGATGAGTTCACGGTCAAGGAGTACAAGCTCAAGCGCCGCAGGATTGAAGATCACAACGCCCAGATTGAGCAGAAGAACTGGCGCACAACCGAGACCCTGTTCGTTGCAAACATGTACGCCAACGAGGAGTTCTGGCTTCCCTGGTCATTCGACTATCGGGGCCGGATCTACTCACAAGTCACCTCCCTCAATCCGCAAGGCACTGACTTCGACAAGGCGCTCATCTACTTCTCGAACGAAGGACCAGCCGACGAGGGCTGGCTCGCCTGGCACGTGGCTACCACGGCCGGACACGACAAGCTCAGTCATGAAGACCGCAAGGCTTGGACGAGGGATAACCTATCTCTCATCACAGCCATCGCCCACGACCCCCTCGGCAACATTGCCCAGTGGGAGAACGCGGGTGAGCCTTGGTGCTTCCTTGCAGCCTGCCTCGACTATGTGGCTTGCTTCGTTGATTGCACTAAGCAAACCAGCGGCCTCCCGATCGGGATTGATGCCACCTGCTCCGGCCTCCAACATCTCGCCTCCATGACCCTGGACCGCACCGCTGCGGCTCAGGTCAACGTTGTGCGCGGTGACGAGGACCGCCCAGCTGATGGCTACCGAACCGTGGCAGCTGCAGCTTGCAAGTACATCAAGGACCCTGAGGTCCACGACTACATCGACCGGAAGACCACCAAGCGCACCGTGATGACCGTCCCTTACGGGGTCAGTCGGAACAGCGCTCGGGACTACATCCGATCAGCCCTCATTGAGAAGGGCTTTGACATGTCCATCAAGGGCCGACTCCCAGAGATCGTCACCGCCATCTACGAGAAGGCAGTGCCTGAAGTCTTTGAGGGTCCGGTCAAGGTCATGCAGTGGTTACAGCAGACAGCCCGCGATCTCCTCGAGACGCGTGAGGTCATCACCTGGACCACGCCCTCTGGCTTCGTCGTCACGCAGGACTTACGGAAGTCCAAGAGCAAGGTCATCAAGACCAAGCTCATGGGATCCGTCACTGAATGCGTAGTCGGTGATGGCTGGGGTGACCCGGACGTCAAGCATCACGTCGGCGCTATCGCACCCAACTTGGTGCACAGCCTCGACGCATCTCTCATCCACCTGACCTTCGTCCACTGGGACCAACCCTTCACCGTCATTCATGACTGTGTGCTGGGTCGCTCCTGTGACATGGACCAGATGAGCCACGAGATCCGGCATCACCATGCCGAAATGTACAAGGCTCTGCCGCTCGCTGATTGGGCCAACCAAGTTGGTGCCGTCATCCCTGACGGAATGATCATTGGCGACCTGGACATGGATGAAGTTCTCGAATCCCCTTACTTCTTCTGCTAATGGCTTTTACGAACGAGACCCTGCTCGAACGGCTCCAGACCTACGTGGAGATGGGCGAATACGAAAAGGCCGAGACCCTGGCCCAGGTCGCTGACCATCTTGAAGAGTGTTACCTCTGGGATGTTAGTTTCGATGAGACGCATGGTTAGACCAATGCCACGTAGCACACCTATCAGCTCGCAGGCCGCCTACCGCGTCCACGCGATTGTTGAACTGATGCGGTCCACGGGAGAACGAGAGTTCCCCGCGCAGCTCATGGGGATCTTCTTCTGGATTGCGGCCCACGACGGTTGCAAGCAGGAGAACTTAGCCGAGAGCTGCAACATGTCCCCATCTTCGGTGTCCCGCTGCGTGACATGGCTTGGCCCTCGTCACCGTCTGGAGCATCGATCCGGCCTTCGGTTGATCAGACGCGAACGCGACCCTGACAACTACAAGGCTTATCGGTTGTACCTGACACCCAAGGGAAAGTCCTTCGTCCACCTCATTGAGGACTACTGGACCCAACCAGTACGCGAAGGCTTGCCCAACCTGCCTAAAGCAAAAGCCGCTCTTGCTGCCTATGACAACCAAGAAGCCACAGATCAAGACCTGGGGCGAAGCGTTTGACTTCACTTGGAAGACGCACTGGAAACGGATGCGTTCAGCCAAGACCAACGGAATCAACGCCGGACACGTGACCGAATATGGCGGCCGCTCGCTTCCACTTAAGCGAATGAGCTCCATGGGCTGGTGGATGGAATTCAAATCAACCCTCGAGGACGAGGGACGATCTGGAGGCACCATCAACCGGATCCTTTCGGCCGGCTCTACGGTCCTCAACTTCACCCGCATGGCGGAGCTCCACACCGTGGTGGTCCCCAAATTTCAGCGGGCTGATGAAACCGCCCAGCGCCTCACCTGGTTCACCAAGGACCAAGTGGATCGCCTGGCGTATCTCTCACGGGACCTCTACGGGGACCGCTGGGGAGACAATCTGGCTGACGCCATGTTGGTGTCTGCCTACACCGGACTCAGACAAGGCGAGCTGCTCAAGCTACGCCCGGCTGACTATGACCCGGCACTCGATAAACTCATTATCGGTGGTAAGCCCTGGAATCAGACCAAGTCTGGAAAGGTCCGCCAGCTGCCTGTCAACGACAAGATTCGCGGCATCGTAATGAACCGCTTGAACCAGTCTCGTCTCTTTCACGAGGATTGGAACAACAAAGACCAGCTTTACGCTGCGTTCACAAAGGTTCGCCATGCCGCCGGATTTACCGAAGACTACGTCTGGCACACGTTCCGCCATTCCTTCGGGACTTGGGTCGGAGCCGTCGCCCATCCGCGCACGCTGATGGAGCTGCTGGGACACTCGACCATCGACATGTCCCTGCGCTATTGCAAGGCCACTGACGAGGCCACTAGATCCGCCATTATGGCCATCTAGGCGCGACTAATGACTCTGAAAAACCCCGCGTTTACCGCTCTGCTACCTTCATTCAGTCCTCAGCCCATCGCTGAGAACCGTTGCGGATGTGGCGGAATCTGGTAGACGCGCTAGTTTCAGGTTCGAATTAGCCGCAAGGCGCTATGTGGAAGTGAGGGTCCTTCGGGGCCCTTTTTCATTGGCGTCTCGCAGATTCCACTAAGCCAACCAACTAAAACCAGGAACTAATGATCCTCGACACCTACGAGATCGACCCCTCTCCGATGGCCTCCTCACAGCTGAAATACTTCGCTGAGCTGGAAGCCCAAGAGGGCGGACGCTTCAACGTTGACGACTACGAGTACCTCCAATCGATGGCATTGAGCCGTGATTCCCTGCTGGCACTTGAGTCCTACAACCGGAGCTTCGACCTGTGAGAAACAAACTCTCTGCCGGCTCGTTTACACCTGGCAAACCCAAAAAGACGAAACAGGGCAACGGCACCCACAGCAAGCCCAACCACGGCCGCAAAAAGCGCCGCGGCCAAGGCAAATAGTCCCATCCACTACACCAACCGTATCTCTCATGGCTAACCGCTACAAGTTCGCAACCACCCTCGAAGGCTTCGTGTCTGTCGGGGAAGACTCCGGCAAGTTCAACAACCGCACATTCGCCTACGCCATCCCCCACGAGACCCTCACCCAGGTCGAAGCCGACCGGGAAGAGCTGATCAAGTGGGCCAAGTCCAAGGCTTCCGGCCGAGTCCAAGAGGCAATGACCCCTTGGGATGACGCTGGCGTCTGCAAGTACACCTACGGCGCCGGCGATGGTTCCCGTAAGCCCAAGCCCGAGCCGATCTTCGTTGACTCTGACGGTCAACCCATCGAGAAGAGCGTCCTCCTGAGCGTCCGCAAGGGCACCAAGGTGAACCTCATCGTTGATCAGAAGCCCTACGCAATGGGCCCCAACGTTGGAACCTCCATGCGCGTCATCGGCGTGCAGATCATCGAGCTGGCATCCGGCAACGGCGCTGTCGACTCCGGCACCCTGTCCGTCGAGGACGTGGCCAGCCTGTTCGGTTCTGTCGATGGCTTCAAGGCTTCCGAGCCTGCTGTCCGTAAGGCAGAAGAGACCGTCGGTGATGGAGAGTCCTACGACTTCTGATGAACAACTACCGCTCCGGATTGGAGGAGCGGATCGGAAAACTCTTTGACAAGAACGCAGTCCCTTTCCTCTACGAGGTGAGCAAATACGACTACGTGACCAAGTCGAAGTACACACCTGATTTCTTCCTGCCTAACGGGGTGATCTTGGAGGCCAAAGGCTTCTTCAAGCCCTCCGACAGGCGGAAGATGTTGGCTGTGAAAGAGCAGAACCCTGAGCTCGATATCCGGTTTGTCTTCCAACGAAATAACACCTTAAGCAAGAACAGCAAGACCACTTATGGCGCTTGGGCTGAAAAGCACGGGTTCCCCTACTGCATATTCCCAAACATTCCACAGGATTGGCTCGAATGACTGACACACCCATGAGTCTGTTAATTGAGATTGATCGTCTGGTAGCCCACCTCG
>VMHT01134982.1_pt1 | contig 10236 bp, 9 predicted proteins | sample 4693611 | NCBI WGS metagenome assembly VMHT01 (sample SAMN12280063, study PRJNA550983) | marine metagenome | isolation source: seawater sampled from same location over 5 years 0.02-0.2 micron viral filtrate | place: USA: collected off the coast of southern California halfway between the port... ...
CTGCTTTGGGAGCAGGAGGCCGCAGGTTCGAATCCTGCCACCCCGACTTTTACAAGTTATATTTTAACATAAAAAAAGGGTAATTGTATGGTTTTCATATAGTTACCCTTTCTTTTTGTGATCAAAATTTAACAAATAGTGTTAAATTTTATGTGAGTAAATCGTGAGTTCACGGTGAATTTGTGAGTTTATCGTGAGTTATTTTTTTGTATTTTTAGCTTACCGGTACTTCATAATTACGTATTGGTAGTTTGACTTTCGCCTTAATTACTTGTTTCATTTAAACAACAAAGCTATGCGTACTAGTCAAACCTTTTCCATTTCTTTTATTATCCGAAAAAAGAAAAAACAACCTGAATCAGCTATCCTCTATGCCCGAATTACCGTAAACGGTAAATCCCTTGAAATCAGTTTAAAACGTACTATTCCGATTGACAAGTGGAATCAAGCAGCTAGTAAACTTACTGGTAACAGTTCTGAAAGCCGGCTAATCAATAAAAAAATTGATGAGACCAAAGCCGAGCTCTATAAAACCCATGACAGTCTTTTAAAAGAAGGACTGCTGGTAACCACGCAGACGGTCAAAGCTAGATTCATGGGGAGTGATCAGCAGCATTATAAGCTTATCTATTTGATCAACTATCACAAGGAGAAAATGGGTAAGGTTTTAAAGTATGGGACTATGAAAAACTATACAACTACGGAAAACTACCTCAAAGATTTTTTAAAAGATCAGTATCATACTTCGGATATTTATTTAAAACAAGTTGATTACCAATTTACATTGAGCTTTGAAAGTTTTTTAAGGGGCTTGCCCAGCCTCCAAAACAATGGAGTCATGAAACATATGGAACGCTTTAAAAAACTGATGCGCCTTGCCGAAGATTTAGACTGGATTGAAAAAAACCCAACCAAAAGGTTTAAACTCCGTTTTGACCAGGTAGATATGGTCTACCTATCCAAAGCTGAATTACAGAAGATCAAGGAAAAGGAGTTCAAAAGGTCTACTCACAATATCAACCGAGATATTTTTGTGTTCTGTTGTTATACGGGGTTGCCCTATGGCGATGTCAAGGAACTAAAGAAAAAGCATATTCAAATTGGTGTGGATGGGAAAAAATGGATTTACACCAGAAGGATCAAAACTAATACGATGCTTAGAATTCCACTTTTAGAAGAAGCCGAACGAATTATTGAAAAGTATCAGGACCATCCAAAAGTACATTCGAGTGATATTTTACTTCCGGTCTATTCCAACCAGAAAACCAATCAGTACTTACGAGAAATTACCAAAGCGGTAAAAATCAATAAGGAACTTAGTTTCCACGCGGCCAGGCATACATTCGCAACAACGGTAACCTTAGCAAATGGCGTACCCATAGAAACAGTTTCTAAACTGTTGGGACATACAAAATTATCAACTACCCAGATTTATGCAAGGGTAATTGATTCTAAAGTCTCTAGGGATTTCTATGAGCTAAGGTTTAGATTAGATAATTAAACTTTTGGAAAATTCATAAAGAAATTAGGTAAACTCAGTAAATTAATAACTCTCAGTTATAGACGATTATTTTTTTAAAAAATTCCGCTTGCTAATAATCAAAATTAATAAGCCTAATAATTTCATTCGTCAATTGTAAATTTTCTTTGGCATTTAATGTGGTTCGTTTAAAGCTAGGAATTCGATCTAGCTTTTTTAAAGAAAAGACTCTAGCTATTTTTTCTTGAGGTTTATAGATTTTTAGTAGGGTAATTGTGAACTCTTCTATATTTATGGTTTCATGAAATTCATTGCTAACCATTTTATAGAATTCTCCTTGATTAACAATACTTATTTCAGATTCGTGTAAATAACAATCCTTTTTTTTTAATATTAAATCGGATTTCTCATTTTCAAACTTAACTTCATAAATATACCCATTGGAATTAGGTTTTTGAATCGGTTTATATTTAGTATTAATTATTTGACCGTTTACTATAAAAGACGTGAAATTAAATGAATGATCATGGACTTGTAAATATTTGTCTTGAATATCATCTGTATTGATCCAAAAATGAAGTCTAAATTCCTCAAAACTTGAAATTTTACCTAGTTTATGGTATTTGAACCCCAAGGGATGTTTTTGAAAAACCACCTTTTTTCTATATTTTACAAAATAATCTAATAAACTACTATAAATCAATTTTCGATCACCTAATTGAAAACCAAGGCTTATTTGTTCTAAATAATCCATGTTGTTAGATTTTACCTAATGATTTTAATTTTTTAAAACATTTTAAGGTATGTAAAACATCTATTTCAGCGTTATGAGAATTTTTAATATGATACCCAAATAACTTAAAATACAGTTCCGACATTTTCGGATACTTATATCCATAACTATTACTAGGTATTTTACAAAAATCTATTGTTGATTTCATTGTGCACACCATTCTTTTTATCTTAAAAGGATCAAACCCATATTCTTTAATAAAATGAAAACCTAAAACCTCACTATCAAATTCTACATTATGGGCCACCACAAAGTCACATATCTTAATGTCTACAGCTAATTTTTGAAAAACATAATCTATGGGGAATTTGACTTTCTTCGCAACATCAAAATTTATATTGACAAAATTAAAATCGCTCGCTTTTCTAATAAAGGGGGTATCAATAATAAAAGAATATTTTTTTAAGATGACTCCTTCTTCACTAGTAAGTAACCAAGATATTTGAATTATTTCAGGATACTTTGTTGTTCCTGAATTATCTTTATAAGGCAAACCTGAGGTTTCTATGTCTAAGAATAAATATACTTCATTTAGTAAAAATTTTGTTATATCAGTTTCTTCGAAATCATTGATAAATTCTGTTTTTGATGAAATTGATGTCAATATTTCACCATAACCATTTCCTCCTTCAATTTTGCTGAACTCAAAAAATGACTCTATAAGATTATAAATAGATTCTTCTGGAATGCTAATAGGAGGCTTTTTAGGAAAATCAGTGTTTAAAAACGAATATATATTCCCAGACCCATGTACCGAAGGAGGAAGAACAGTGTGAGTTTCCCATAAAAATTCGATTTTATCCAGGTATTTTTCAAAATTTTCCTTTGGTGGAAACGTTGATACTACATCATTGAATTTACATTCTTTAATTTTACCCCCTCTATAATAAATATGATACCCATTTTTACTACCGGATTCAACAACCCATTCATAATTTTTTGGTAAATCTAATTTTTTTAGAATTTTTTCTAAAAAAGTGATATCCGAACATCCATCTATATCTATAACAACTAGATCATTCCATTTTGTAAAAGTTCCAATTCCAACAGAATTTTGCCAATCATAATTTTCAATTTCTGATAAATTTTGTTTGGTGTCAAAAAAATGGATCCATGGATGACTAGGGGTTTTGAAAAAGCTTCGTGAATATTCATTATAAATATTATAAGTGTTTGTAATACAAGAAATATTAAAACCGAATTCTCTATATCTTTTCGCTAAATCTTGTTGAGCTTTTGCGTTGATTTCCTTTTTTTCTCTTTGTGCTTTAAATTGGGCTGCTAAATTATTTTTCATATAAATTATTATATCTTTACGATCATATACTAATTATCCGATTAATAATCACATTTTAAATAAATGATGATTAATTATTTGTTATTAAGTAACGAATAAAAATTTGAACTTTCTAATACACATCTTTAAAGGTTGGGTATTTTTATTCTTTTTAATTAGGTCAATGGAACTGAACTTATTAATGAATAAAATTTTGAGAAATCAATTCTTTAATAATCTTCGATTAAAATAAATGAAAAATAATTTCGAATGAAATACAAAATTATCTTCCTACTCGCTTTAATTATTAATTTTTTCTCTTGTTCACCTTCAGAAGATTCTTCGGGATCGGAAATTGATGAACGTGATACGAACTCAGAATTTTATGTTGAACCTTGCGATGATTTCGTAGAGTTTGATCCCTACAATGATGACTTTTTACTTTTCTTACGTTCTAAGGGTTATGACTTAAATAGTGATGGAAAAATTTCTTGTGCGGAAGCTCAAGAAATTATCGATTTAGATTTAGGTGATACTCGTTTTAGAAATTTAAAAGGTATTGAATCCTTTTCTAATTTAAAATCAATTATAGGGGTATTAGAAGGTGAATTAAATTTATATAATAATAGTAACCTTGAAGAAGTAAACTTTGATTATTTCAAACCTTCAGGAAATACGGTTCCCGTTATTAATAAGTTGATACTTCCCGCAGACAGTAAACTAAAGATTTTAAATTCACCAGAGATAATTATAAGGGAAGTTATCAATATTAAATCTCAAACAAATCTTGAACAAGTGTATCTCTACTCAATTACAAATAATAAAATGGATCTTTCAAATTCAAAAGAATTGAATGATTTACACATTAATGGTCAATCACTTGCAGAAGTTCTAATAGGAGATAATTTAGAGTTAAAAAAGATTTCGATATCCGGTTCAATAGACAATATAGATTTAACAGGTGTGCCTAATATTATTGGTTTAACGCTTATTGGAGATCTTACAATATTAGATTTATCTCAAAATTTAAAATTGAAAAATATAAATATAATAAATGACTTACCATAGTTAGATTTATCGAAAAATTTAGAACTGAAAGATGTACAATTAAATAATAACCTTCTTAGAACTATTGATTTAAGTACTAATAATAAAATTGAAAAACTTGAGATTGAAGATAATGATTTAGAAACAATTATTCTTCCTGAGTCGGCACTCTTAAAAGATTTAAATCTCAGGAATAACCATCTGGAATCAATAAATATTTCATCGGTTACTAAGGTAGTTAATGTAGACTTAAGTAATAACAAATTGGAATCACTTAATTTGATAGAAAATTCTAATTTGTACTCACTTGATGTAAGTTCAAATGAATTATCCTTTTTATCCTTGAAAAATGGCACGAATATTAGTAGACCTCTATTGAAAATGGATGCCACCAGTAATAACTTGGATTGTATTGAAATTGATGAAAATTTTAACCCTTCAAATTACTCAGGGTGGTCAAAAGATCCTTCAACTAGTTATTCTTCAATTTGTCAATAATTGAAAACGGAATGTTTGTGGTATAAACGCTGCATGTATTAAAGCCAAAATTTTATTAGTTTTCTCTTTTTAACTTTTGCTAAATACATTTAACTTTTTAGCCATCCTTCTATTTGTAATAGAATATTTAAGTGCAAAGCAAGATGTGTCATTGTAATGACAATCTTGCTTTGCGCCCGTTGGTTGCAAAATTTCATTTCAGGAAAAGAGGTTTAATATAAATTGTCTTGGACACGATCTGAAAAGCTTAAAATATTAAATACTAAAAGAATAATTATGAAAAAGTTTTTTGACTCAAGTCCGCTAGGCGTAACTAAAATTCACCGTTCAGGATTTCAGAATTTCTTTAAAATGCTTCTTACTTCACCTTACCTTTGGATGCTAAAAATACAAGCTTTAAAATTAACCGTAGCGCATAAACCGCTTTGCTATTTATAGCTCCTCTATAATTTTAAAGCTTGAAGATGAGGGAGCATCAAAAGGTAATGCGACGGCTCTGGAAGAAGTAAATGAAATAGCGGAATAAACCATTTCATCCAGATCTACAATATTTTTCCTTTTCACCAGCAAAAGGAAAATGCTCAAGATGAAAAAAGTAAATGGGTTGATTTTCAACTTTACACCTTAAACATCTCTTTTTTTATTGCAACCATCGGGAGCAATCAAGATTGTGCCCACAGGCACACATCTTGCGTTTAGTACCAATTCTTAATTAAAGTATACTATGGGATTGTTATTGTTTAGGGATCTCCCTTGAACAACCGATATGCTTCATCCAAAAACTCTCCTTCTTCAAATGGTAAAAGTTGAACTACTAATTCAAGCGATTTACGTATACTTTCTTCAGGGCATTTTATTTTTGAGGGGCTATAAGAATCACCTTCGGAGGCTAAAATACATACATTCAATAAAGCTTCTATAGTAGTAAATAACTCTAAATAACCATCAAATTTTAGAAAGGCAGGTTTCATTTTAGCCTTTTGGGAATTACATTGGCGAAGTGTATTTAATTTTGATTTCGCCATAGTTTCCAGGGCTTTTATACTCTTTTCTCGTTCAGTTCTCATAATCAAAATTTAAATTATTTGTGCTTAGCTACTTTTGGGTTTATCCTTCTTGAATTATAATACTATTTTGCTGTAAGTCTTTCCGAGTATTTTTGATTATGCAGAAGTTCAAGTTCCTTAAGTTTTTTATTTCCTTCCTTACGAACGCTTTTTAAAAAACGCCCGGCTAAATTACTGGCATAATCACTATCTGGTATGGTTACTTCATCTATTGTCTTAAAGTTGATATTATACTGTGAATGACATAGCTGGCTATAAACCTTTTTTGAGGTGAAAGATTTTTTTGGTAAAACTATTTGTGGGCTATTACTAAAGTTTTTACAGAGGTTTAATAGAAGGTCGAGGTCAAAATGGTGTGGTTTCCATTCCCAGTAAACCCATAAAAGCGCAGCACAAGTTTGAAGTAGGGTTTGACTAACCAGAACCATCCTCGCATTTTCATTATACATCATATCCACAACGTCTGCTTTATCTTCAAAATAGAACGCTCGGCTAATTCTAAGTTCCCAGACTTTCTTTATTTCTTCAAATTTTCCGGGGTGATAACAATAGCCTGTTAGAAATAAAGAACTTTCCTGTATCAAACAATTCTCAGGTAAGAGAACCCGACTTAAAAAATTATCTCCTTCTTCCAAGCGCCTTGTGATATCATTATAGGAATAATGGATGCTAAACAATTTCACCTGTTCCTTCATTTTATTGAACACCTCACACATAAAAGTTTTGGAATCGCCAATTTCTTCATAGCTGATTATAAGTAGCGTAAATTCATATTGCTGGTTAAAATTGCCATTGACTTCAGAATTAAAAAAATAGCTCGATGAATTGTGGTTTTTAGTTGCACCAATCCAGTAAATAGAATGAACCTTTAGTAAAGATTTAATCACCCCTATGAGTTTTTCGATTACGTTCTGCGGTATGTTTTTGATTTTCATAACTATAATGATTTAAAAGTTTTTATTTTCGCTAATACGGCTTCCCATAATTGGTTTTAATGGATTTTCTATATATTTGGAGTTAAGGAGAGAAAATTTCATTGTTAAGCCGGTAATTTTATTGATACTGGCTTCAAATTCTAAAAATTAGTCTGCGTACCGAACTAGGCGTAATTGTAAAATACAAGCTGATAGCCTATAAATTACCGTATGTGGAAAGTCTTAAAACTTTAAAATGAATTCTTATCTTTGAGATTATGACAACAACTACCAAACCCAACCATATAGGCCGTAAGATTGCTCGCATTCGTGAATTGCGCGGAATGAAACAGGAAACCCTTGCTGAAGAATTAGGTATTAGCCAACAAAGTGTTTCGAGCCTTGAAAAAAGTGAAACTTTGGAAGATGAAAAGCTGGAAAATGTAGCTAAGATTTTAGGGGTAACTAAAGAAGCTATAGAGAATTTTTCTGACGAAAATGTTATTAATTATTTTAATAACTTTTATGATAACAGTTCTCCACAAGGAAATAGTTTCAATCAGGGTATGTATGCAACTTTCAATCCGTTAGACAAACTGGTTGAGGCTTACGAAGAAAATAAGAAATTATACGAGCGCTTGTTACAAGCTGAAAAGGATAAGGTGACTTATTTGGAGAAATTGCTAGATAAATAAATCTTTTTTACAGTGAACTATTTAATAGTGAAGTGAAATATAATAATCTACCATCTTTTTCTGCAAAACCAATTTTAATAATTTATATATCCGCTTTCATTTATCAGGTGTTATTCAATTGTAGGATTTAAGTACAAACCAAACCACTTAATTTCAAGTTAAAAAATGAGAGATTAATTGTTTATGACTATTCTTTTCATTTCTAACAATACCAAATTTACTAGAGATGAGGCTTTAAAAACTTTTGAGCCCTACACTGAGAATAATGATTTTCACCATTATTACTCACTTTCAAAAGCGAAAGATTTTTTGCTGAAAAATCTGATTACAAAAAATAAGCACCTAGATTTTATAGTGGCGGATTGGAACTTTGCAGGTAGAAATTCTAAAGAACTATTAAATTGGTTAAGAAATTCTACTTCAATTTATTCCTCAAGTAATTTCCAAATTAAATCGCTGCCATTTTTATTAATAGAAGATAAACAAAATCAGTCAGCCACCATTTCTGATGGTTTTGATGGAGTAATTGAAAACTTCCCTAATAATACGAGAGACCTAAAGTTTAAGATTGGATATTGCATTAAAGATTGGCGTACTAACATTGCCGACGATTTGGAATTAATTGGTTTAGATCCAAAAACTCAACTATCTTATTCTGGTCACAGAAAAAGTTTTATTTCTTATTATAAATTGAAGGTATTATCCAGGGAATTCGTAGATGAAAAATCTAAACTCTCAAATTATATTTGGACAAATCCAAATACAAATCATCTTGAAGAATCTAATTACGCGTTTGAAAAGAAAATGAAATTAAATAGAAATCGACCTTCAAAATATCTAGAAAAAGAATTTCATGATTTTTTCAATGAAAATCCAACCTTTATAAAAGGAGAAAATTTTGAAACTCCGCTCTATGAAAAACATCTTTATATTAATAAATCAAGAAAATATAATGAACCTGATTTTATAAACAAACCTTTGGATCACGCTATTAGAAATCCGGAAATATTTGAAGTCAAAAGGCACACTCAGAGAATAATTTGGAAAAATAAGGACAAGTTATTATCACACGCAAAAAAATCTTTTAAACAGGTAATTCGATATAAAAACTATTTTGAAACTCCAAATATCTATCACCAGAGTCAAATAGAAAAATATCTAGGAAGAATTTATAAAAATTATGAGTATACACTATTGCTCGGCTCTTCGGAGGAGAAACGTTTTAATCAGGATTTAATTGAAGAATTAAAAGCAGATTTCAATTTTGATGAAATTAATTTAGTAACCTATGATGAATTATTAAAAAAACATATCCGCCTTTGCGATAGACTAAGTGAAATGAATATATTATAATTATAAATTATTAGAAGTATTATTTAATTTGTATATTTAACTAAGGTGGAGGTGTCAAACTGCACCAATACGTTCTATTTAAATTGTGAGTTAATCGTGAGTTCAAAAAATTGGAACTGCGGGAAACCATATAAATACTGGGGTTTTCAACGTTTTAAAAGCGTTCTGCCACCCCGACGAACCTTATTTAAAAGGATATAAAAACACTGTTAATCTATTGATTTTCAGTGTTTTTTGTTTTTAAGATATCATTTGATATGGTTTGATATCACCCTATCCAGTGAATGATTCGGTGAATACTTTCTTTCCAGCATTTCACTATCTTAGAATGATCATTAGATTGATTTGACTTTCGTCTTTAACACTTATTGTTTAACTTAAAGACATTCGAAATGCCTGATTTTACTACATTCTCCGTGCTTTTCTTCACAAGAAAACTCAACCGGAACAAAAAAGAATTATCTATTTACGCCCGTATTACGGTAAATGGAAAATGCGCTGAAATGAGTCTCAAAAGGAAAACTTCAGTGAATGAATGGGATAGTTCTAAAGGACGACTTAAAGGAACTTCCCCTAGAATTAGAACACTAAACAGTTATTTAGACCAGGTTTATTCCAAATTACTCGACACCCAAAAGAGAATTCTGGATAAAGATACCTTAATCACTGCCGATAAAGTCAAAGCTTCCTATCTTGGGTTAGATGAAGATCATAAAACCCTCAAGGATATTATTAAGTATCATAGTCAGACAATGAAAGGAGTCCTTAAATGGGGTACGCTTAAGAACTATAATACCACTGCCAAATACCTGGACGAGTTTCTAAAAAAGAAAAAGAAAACCAACGATTTATACCTGAAGCAGATCGATTATCAATTTATCACCGAATATGAAATGTTCCTCAGGAATTACCGTGCTAAAAAAGCAAGGAAGACCTGTGGCACCAACGGGACTATGAAACACCTGGAACGCTTTAAAAAAATGATCAACCTCGCCATTAAATTAGAATGGCTAGAAAAAAGTCCTTTCCAGAATTATAAAATGAAGTTTGAAAAGAACGAACGACAATTCTTATCGGAGCGGGAATTAAAAATGGTCGAAGAAACCTATTTTA
>VMHT01040614.1_pt1 | contig 10235 bp, 15 predicted proteins | sample 4693611 | NCBI WGS metagenome assembly VMHT01 (sample SAMN12280063, study PRJNA550983) | marine metagenome | isolation source: seawater sampled from same location over 5 years 0.02-0.2 micron viral filtrate | place: USA: collected off the coast of southern California halfway between the port... ...
GGTCAGGTTGCTGAAGAGGGAACTAGAGAAGCTGAAAGACAAATATCTAATTTAATTGAAAATTCACCTTCATTAACACCAGCTCCAGCGTCTGGCATTGGTCAAGTTGACCCTACGCAACCGCTTGGCCCTAACATAGCTGCCGCTGGCAACACATCAAGCATTAGACAACAGGCAGCGCAAAATCCTGCCGTAGCGCAAACGCTAGGGATTAACCCTGCAACTGCTACACTGTTGGGAACAGGACCATAATGAACATAGATCAATTGCGTGAAGAGCTTGCAGAGGACGAAGGCTGTAAGTTTGAAATTTATTTGGATCATCTTGGTCTACCCACGTTCGGAATTGGAGCGTTGATTAAAGACGGTGACCCTGAGTGTGGACAGCCTGTTGGCACACCTGTAGATGAAGAGCGTGTGCGTCAGCGCTTTAACTTGGACATTGCTGTGACCATAGAGGACTGCAAGGTTCTATATGACGACTTTGATGATCTACCAGAAGAGGCACAGCTAGTCATTGCCAATATGATGTTTAATATGGGTAGACCACGCCTGTCTAAGTTTAAAGGCATGAAAGCTGGCGTAGACGCTCGTGACTGGAACAAGGCGGCGGATGAAATGGTAGACAGCCGTTGGCACGATCAGGTGCCGAACCGCGCCAAGCGTTTGGTAAAACGTATTAGAGCGCTGTCCTAAAGCCTATACTCACAAGCCGTTCTGATGCACAGCATCTCCTGATTGCTATCCCGTTCAATATCTTGATCTACAAGAATGGATTTCTGATAGCAATCTTCCACGCTATCAGCGTCTGTGAGCGGCGTTACATAGTGTTCTGTGGGGCTAACCAAAGTTACTAGCACCAGAATGTACTTACACAGCATCCTTCAGCTTGACCGCAGAGCCAATCCCCTTATCGGAATACTTGCTATCAAATGCGTCAGCCGTTAGCTTGCCAATTTGCTGGCGCACATTCCTATGCTCATCTTCAGCCAGCTTGCACAGCTTGTGATATGTTGGTAAATCCACCGCAACGGACTTGTATCTTTTTGTGTCAGTCATTATAATTTCCCATGACAACCCATTGTTAAAGGCATATTATCATGTACACCCACAAACGCAAGAGCAAGTACGGCGCACGAAAAACTACATTCATGGGCATTACTTTTGACTCCAAATGGGAAGCAGAAAGATGGGGCGAATTAACAGCGATGGAACGCGCTGGGTACATTGTAAATCTGGAGCGCCAGATACCTTATGACATCTTAGTGAACGATATGAAGATATGTAAGTACGTTGCAGATTTTAGATATAGTCAAGTAGATGACTACGGAAACGAAACACAAATAGTTGAAGACGCCAAAGGCGTGGAAACGCCTGAATTTAAATTAAAGAAGAAACTGATGAAGGCGGTTTTTGATGTTGATATTTATCTTTCTAAAAAAAATAAAAACAATTTTTTAAAAATACCGTTGACATAAGACTATCAAGGCCTTACTTTCCTCTCATGGTTTTAGCGAACTGCGAAAGGATAGTCCAATGAACGCTATGAATATGCCAAATGATCTGTCTGCGCTTTACAACAAGCGTGAAGAGATCAAATCTAAAATCCAAGACCTTCAAGGCGAATTGAAGATCTTGACCAACTCCCTCAAAGATATGTTTGATGACACTGCCCGTATGCAGCTTGCTCAACAGGGCAAGGACTTCGGTCAGACCAGTATGACCAGTGGCGATTACAAGGTCACTCTTGATTACCGCAAGCGTGTTGAGTGGGATCAAGACGAACTGGTAAATGCTCTTAATGGCATGGACCCAGATACGGCACGGCATTTTGCTACTGTTAAATACAGTGTTGCAGAGGCCAAGTTTCAGAACGCTCCACCAGAAATCAAGGCGTCCTTATCAGAGGCTCGCACTGTATCTCTGCAAGGCGTTACTGTTGATATCAAAAAAGTGGAGGGCAATTAATGTTAAAAATCATTTCCGCAGAAGAGAGGCTGGCAGAAAAGCGCGGTCACAAGATTGTGATCGCGGGTCAGTCTGGTGTGGGAAAAACATCACTGGTGCGTACACTAGACATGAGCAAAACATTGTTCATGGACTTAGAGGCTGGTGATGCCGCCATTGAAGGATGTGAAGTCGATGTCATTAGACCACGCACTTGGCAAGAGTGTAGAGACTTTGCATGCTTCCTTGGCGGGGGAAACCCTGCGTTGAGTGAGGACTCTCCGTACAGCATGTCACACTATGAGTATGTGTGTCAGACGTATGGTGATCCAAACGCTGTGTTATCGAAATACGATACGATCTTCATTGATAGTATCACGGTGGCTGGACGTTTATGCTTCACGCACAATCAAAATCAGCCAGAGGCTAGATCAGAGCGCACAGGCAAGCTAGACACTCGTGCAGTGTATGGGGCGCAGGGCCGTGAGATGATGGCTTGGCTAACACACCTTCAGCATATTCGTGAAAAGAACGTGATCTTTGTCGGGATTCTTGATGAGAAGACTGATGAATATGGACGCCTTAGTTACGACTTGCAGATTGAGGGTGCAAAGACAGGGCGTGAGTTGCCCGGTATTGTCGATGAGTTAATTACTATGACGACAATCCCAGCAGACGATGGAACTATGTTTAGGGCTTTCGTGTGTACAACTTTAAATAGGTGGGGATACCCTGCCAAAGACAGAAGCGGCAGGCTTGAAGAAATTGAAGAGCCGCATCTTGGCAAGCTGTTTGATAAGATGTCTGGCCCAAGACCAGAAGCTATGCAGTTTGTAAACCCACAAATGGTTAACAATACAGAAGAGGACTCCTAGAATGCTTGATTTAAATAACGTACCACCAATGGAAAACTCCGGCGGCGGTGACTTTGAACTAATGCCTGATGGAACTATTGTTCGCGCAATCGTGTCACTACAAGGTGGCGACATTGAAATGCCGGAGTATGGTGCAGGCAAATTCTTCAAACAATCCAAAACCACTAGCGCAAAATGGTTGCCCATTGAGTTGACCATCGTTGGCGGCCCATTCGATAAGCGTAAGGTGTGGCAAAACATCTTCGTTGATGGTGATGCCCGTGATGACAACGGCATGTCGAAAGCCAAGAAGATTGGCCTGAACACCATTAAGCAGATGGTCGATAGTGGATTCGGCATCTCGCCCAAAGATGAAAGCGAGGACGCTAGGGCTAAACGCGCATCTATCCAAGGCATCAACATGATTAACAACATGGAGATTTGCTTTACGATTGGTGTGGAGCCGGGGAACAATGGCTACCCAGCCAAGAACAAGATGAAGACTGTCTTGACCCCCGACTCTCAGAAGTATATCTCTAGTGGCAACGTTGTTACTGGCTCTGCTACGCTGACACCGCCAGCACAGCCAATGCAAGCACCCGCTGCTCCCGCAACACCACAACAGGGGGTAGCACCATCATGGGCGCGTTAACATCATTGTGGCAGTTTATTAGTGGCAAGTGTGAACAGAGCGAGCCATTTAAACCTCTTAGCGGCAAACCTTCGCAGGTCGCTAAACCCGGTACGGGGGACGCCGGGGCCGTAAAGTCCCCCACTAAACTTGACAAAGAAGTACCTGCGTTTTGTGCCAAGACACTCCGTCTTATGTCACGCAAGAAGGGCGTTACAGTTTCAGAGGCCGCAGAAGCCACTGGAAAAAGCAAGGGTTCTATTTATCAAGAGATAACTCTTATCAAGAAGGCCGGATACAAGGTCTACAAAAACTATGAGAAAGCGTCACGCTCTCACAGGTACACGTTGGGCTAGACAATGATCCTGCGAGAGTATCAGAAGATTGCAATCAATGACGCTTCTGATGCACTTGATAAGCACGGTAACACTTTAGTCGTTGCGCCAACTGGAGCCGGAAAGACAATCATGCTCTCCGCTCTGGTTGGCAAACGCCATAAGAGTTCACAAAATGTGCTTGTCTTGCAGCATCGTGACGAATTGGTTTCACAAAATTCCAACAAATTTCACCGTGTTAATCCGTCTTTGAATATCAGTGAAGTGAACGCTGCTCAAAAGGATTGGTCTGGTGATGCCGTGTTCGCAATGGTGCAAACTTTATCCCGCGAAAAGAACTTGGAGAACATGCCCAAGGTTGATCTAATCGTGGTTGATGAAGCGCATCATACCATTGCGGATACATATCAACGTATCATTAAGGCCGCTAAGAAGGCCAATGAGGGGGTGCAAATCGTTGGCTTTACAGCCACACCCAACAGAGGTGACAAGAAGGGCTTACGGGACGTTTTTACGAACTGTAGTCATCAGATCGAAATCTCTACATTAATCCGTGAAGGCTTTCTCGTACCCCCCAAGACTTATGTAATTGATGTCGGGGTGCAGGACGAACTGCGTCAGGTCCGTAAGAAAATTTCAGACTTCGATATGGCTGAAGTCGAAAGCATTATGAATCGCCGCGCAATCAATCAGCGTGTGGTTGAGGAGTGGGATGCAAAAGCTGGTGATCGTCAAACAATCGTCTTTTGCTCAACGGTTCAACATGCTGAAGATCTTTGCCAAGAGTTTGTTGACTACGGTATCAATGCAAAAACAGTCACTGGGGAGACGCCAAAAGATAAACGCGAACAAATCCTGTCTGACTTAACCAGTGGAATTGTTCAGGTTGTAGTAAACGTTGCTGTATTAACAGAAGGCTTTGATGCTCCGCCTGTGTCATGCGTCATTTTGACGCGGCCATGTTCGTATAAAGCCACCATGGTGCAGATGATTGGTCGAGGCTTACGCACGGTAGATCAAGAAGAGTTTCCGGGTGTAGTTAAATCAGATTGCATCGTCATGGACTTTGGTACGTCTGTGTTGACACACGGATCACTTGACGATGCTGTTGATCTTGATGGTCAACAGGCAAATGGTAGTGGCGAGGCTCCTGTTAAGATTTGTTCTAACTGTGAGTCAGAAATCCCTCTTAACGTGCGTGAATGCCCTATCTGCGGTCATGAGATCGAAAGGCCAGAGGCAGAAATCTTAGAGGACTTCATTCTTACTGAGGTCGATCTGATGAACAGATCGCCGTTCCGTTGGATCGACTTGTTCGGTACAGGCGCGTGTTTGGCTGCGGCAGGCTTTAATGGCTTTGCTCTTATCGCCGAAGTGGACGGCCTTTGCATGGCTATCGTAAAGAAGAACAAGGGCAAAACCAGAGTGATCAGCATCGGTACTAAGCGTCAGGTTATGGCGTCTGCTGATGACTTCATGAGGCAGAATGAGTCTGGTGATACTGCAAACAAAACAAAGCGTTGGCTGAATGACTCTCCTAGTCAAAAGCAAAGAGATTTGTTGGCACAACATGGCGTAGTGGTAAGCGCACTAGATTTTTCTTGGACCAAGTACAGGGCTGCTTGTATGCTCAATTATGTTTGGAACAAGAGATTTATAGACAATATTGTTTACAACATAGTTGCAGAGAAGCAGAGCGCATGAACCGTGGTGAAGTAACATTTAACGTACTGTTTAAAGAAAATGTCTCCATGGAGGCGTCATACTTCATGATGTGTGGGGATCCAGAGAACATAGAGGAATTGCAAGAAGCAGTGACTAAGCTGCTTTGTAAACTAATAATCGGCAAGGAAGATGACTTTGTTCGGGCCGAAGTCGTTGTGGATATACAGGGTCATCCTGACTATTACTGCGCGACATTTGGAGATTTAGAAGGGCCAGAAGGATGGGCGAGCAGGACGGTGCATTAAAGCAAGTAGGAGAATTGTTCGGCAAAGTTGGGTGGGATAAACGACTCCAAGATCTGTCGATGGACGAAGTAGTGGGAATTGTTCTGGTTATCCAGAAAGTAGAAGGGATTGATGATGTCTACACAGAAGAACACCTTGCAGAGCTTTTTAACAAGTACGGCAGAAAACCAGAACAATTCGATTACGACATCCCATTCTGAAGAGATCATCGCTGAGTTGAATCGGGCTGTCATTGAAAAGGAGCGCAAGCAGTCGAAGCGCAAGTATCTTGGCGCATCATCTTTGGGCGATCCATGCTCAAGAAAGCTGCAATACCGATATATCGGCATGACAATTGACGAAGGTAAAGGGTTTCCTGCCAACACATTAAGAACATTTGCTCTAGGTCACACCATCGAAGATATGATGATCATGTACTTCCGTGACGCTGGATTTGATCTGCGGACAGATAAACAAGGAGAACAATTTGGCTTTGAGACTGCTAACGGCGAAGTCCGTGGACATATTGACGGTGTAATATGTAGTGGTCCAGTACACCTCGCATACCCTATGTTGTGGGAGTGTAAGTCTGCGTCTGACAAAAAGTTCAAAGAGTTCGTGCGTAAAGGCGTGGCAGAAGCCAACCCAGTATATGCAGCGCAGATTGCTCTGTATCAGGCCTACATGAACCTGTCAGACAATCCTTGTTGTTTTACTGTTTTGAACAAGAACACAAGCGAGATATACATAGAGCTTGTTCCGTTTGATTCGGCTCTCGCGCAAGCGACAAGCGATAAGGCGGTAAACATTATAAAAGCTACGCAGGCACAAGAGATGCTGCCTCGTGTGGCGCAAAACGATGATTACTTTGCATGTAAGTGGTGTGAGTTCCGCAACACTTGCTGGGAAAAAGAAGGGGTGGCGCGAACCACCCCGTAGGTAAAAACAATGCTTGATGAGGTACAATATAATGAGTGTGGTAAGGTTTGGCAATACTACATCTAGTAGATCGGCACATGATTTAGTCGAAGAAATTTCTCGTAAGGTTCCAAGAACAGAACAAATTCGGATCTTGCAAGACACGTTTCCTGCTGGTCGCATCCATGGAAAAACGTTTTACATCGGGTCACTACTAGGTGATCCGGGGCAATCGCTCAAGATCGACATTGATCCACAGTCTCAGCATTTCATGCGAGGTCAGGATTTTAATGGCGGTGTTGGCATCGGGGGTATCGTCAAGATCCTGATGGAAGCTCGTGGCATGAAGATGCAAGACATCAAGCATATGTTTTCTGACTATCTTGATAACGCAGAGCCGCAAATTGTTCGGGATAATGCACCAATCGAAAACCCAATTAAGCCGCAGTATAATGTGAATACTCCGTATGACGCTGAGTATGTATACACAAATGCTGACGGCGAGGTGCTGGTTTCTGTTCGGCGTTATAACGTCAAGGACATCGCTGGCAACCCAATGCTTAACACTAAGGGCAAGCCAAAGAAAGAGTTCAGGCCTTTCATCGAAGGGGCCGCGTATTCTAAGTTTCCTGACATCAGGCCTTTGTACAATATCCCAAACATCATGGCATCTGATCGTGTTGTATGGGTAGAGGGCGAGAAATGTGCAGATACTTTAAACCATGCAGGTTACACAGCAACATGTACAATTGGCGGGGCTGGTGCGCTGACGAAGAAAACAGCGCCACAGTTTGACTTCTCTCCCTTGCAGGGCAAAGAGCTAATCTTATGGCCTGACAATGATACAGGCGGCAAGCGGCTGGCTGATCTTATTCAGGACTTGGCTTTAGCTGCTGGTGCAAAGTCGGTCACAATGCTGACCCCGCCTATGGGTAAGCCAGAGGGATGGGACGCTGCTGACGCTCTGGCTGAAGGCTTCAACATCGAAAACTTTGTCAACACTAAGGCAAAGATCACTAAAACAAACATCAACCTGCTGGATGATTCGTTTCTTGTCAGTCGGTTTGAGGGACACGCACCAGAACAAAAGTTCTTGATTGAAGGCACGTTTCCGTTGGGCGTACCCATTTTGTTTGCTGCGGCTGGTGACGCAGGTAAGGGCATGATGACGTTGGACATGGGCATGAAGATCGCATCAGGCAAGCCTATGACTACTGCTTTTGGTGGGCTGGTCAAAGAGTTCGGTAACGTAGTGATCTTCACTGCGGAAGATGATGAGGCTGAAATGCACAGAAGGGTCGAAAGACTTGACCCTTTTGAAGAGCGAAGAGGCTACGCCAATGATCTGAAGATTGTGTCATTACCCAATGTGGGTGGTGTGTTTGCTATCTTGAATGAGGTCGGGGGCGAGTTCGGGACAACCGAAGAGTTTGAGAAGATTTACGAACAAATCATACAGATGAATAATCTGAAGCTAATTATCTTTGATCCGCTCGCATCTTTTGTACACGCTGACGTAAATGCTGACCCTGCTGCGGGTGCCGCTCTTACGGGTCTGCTGGCTAGGATCGCTACAGAAACAGGTGCATCTGTACTGGTTTGTCATCACATGACGAAGATTAAGGATGATGCAGTGGTCAAAACACCGGAGCAGGCTCGTAACTTGATTCGGGGTACAACGGCTCTGGTTGACGGCGTGAGGTCATCTTTTGCTATGTGGCAGGTTGATTCGGGCCGGGGCAAGAAAACATGTGAACGTCTGGGCATACCATATCAACGCAATAGCTGCTTTGATGGCGCAGTCGTTAAGTCTAATGGTCCTGCCTCTCGTGACATCAGGCATTTTGTTCGGGATAGCATGACGGGCCTGCTGAATGATCGTACCGAAGAGATTAAAGCTCTTAGCACTGGCTCTGCTTTGGAGATGAAGCTGGACGCAATGGCTGATTGGATTATTCATTGTGAACGCGAGGGTGTTGCTCTGACGCATATGAGCGGCAACAACGGTGTGCATAAGCGCTCTGAGGATGCTGATGCTCCTGAAGTATTGCAGGGGATCGGAAAGCAGACTCTGGAGAAATATGTTCGGGATCTACAACAGGCTGGTCGGATTGATAAGTTCCAACTGACCGCATCGGGCGGCAAGGTCTGGCTCGGTGCAGTCAATGGACCAATGAGTCGGGGTGAATATGAGCCTGTAACAGCAAGGGACAACGTGTAACATGAAAGACTTACTAGATTACTGTGGAGAATATGCGGACCCTTGGCAGAAAAAGAGGATGAAAAAAGCCGCATCCGAAGTTATCCCCCACCAGAGAAGGACTGGGCCAAAGGAGAAGAATTGTACTGATTGTAACAGTAACTGGGCGTGGTACAGCTCGGATCATGGGAGAAGTTGGCAATGCAACACCCACCGCAGATCTTGATTCACCCATATCCTGACCATATTCTGGTTACGATTGATGGAGTTCAATACCGCAAACCCATGAAACCAGAACAAATGCTCTGGTTATCGAAGCTGCTGCTAAAAGCAGTGTTGGAAACTTACAAGGAGAACGAAGATGGCGAGACACTATCGTTACATGTATGAAGGCAAAAACGCTGGATGCTCTTCTATTCATGGAATGGATCAAGTGTACGAAAGGGAAAAGGAAGCAAACAAATTGGCTTGGCAGAAGGCTAGTGCAAAGCTGCCCAATAATGCTTTTGCTGATGATGTAGAAGATGACGATACGAACCCCTATCGCCAAAGTTCAACGTGGATTCCAAGCAAGTCCGTAATAGACATGTAAATATATTGTGCCCGTTAATTCGACTTAATTAGCGGGCATGTATTTTTTTTGCTTGACGTTATGCAAACACTACATGTATAAGCTATACATAACTATCAAACGAGAGGTAAAAAACAATGAAGCGCAGCATTACAATTTATCGCACACCCACAGATGAGTGGTGGGCAAAGACACTGGAGAATTTGTGGGTCACAGTTCTTGAGGGCGCTAGTAACTATTGGGTGGACAAGATCAACTACGATATGCCTGAAGGCATGTTGTTCAAGGACGATCTGCCAAGTTTGAAGAGCGGCGCACATCTCGCAGAAAACTTTGAGGTGAAAATCTATCATGGCTCCGATGGTTGGGAGCCAGATGATGAAAGTGAAGTAGAAACAGTGAAGACGTTTGACGTTATGTATCAAGGCATCAATCGTCTGCCTGATGAGTTGAAACTTGTTATCGCTAATGATGGCGATTGGGATGCCAATGACGCTGATCATATCTTCCAGTTAGGTGTTTTTGGGGAGGTTCGTTATGGGTAATTACGAGGTCAGAGTGATCAAGCATTGGTCAGGTAAAACATATAATGTGAATTTGGCTTCTTTTGACAAGAAAGGCTATGGCGTGAGTTACGGCAAAGCATTCAATGTCTCAAAGAAAGAAGCTGATAAAGAGGCGAAACGTGTCGCCGATTTGTATGGCGTAAAAGAAATTATTTATACTTAGTCATTTTTTTTATTGACAAGTATGCAATGACTTCTTATGTTGACTATACAAGACTATCAACCAAAATGTTAGAGAGGTAAAAACAATGGTTGCGAAAAAAAC
>VMHT01138566.1_pt1 | contig 10235 bp, 7 predicted proteins | sample 4693611 | NCBI WGS metagenome assembly VMHT01 (sample SAMN12280063, study PRJNA550983) | marine metagenome | isolation source: seawater sampled from same location over 5 years 0.02-0.2 micron viral filtrate | place: USA: collected off the coast of southern California halfway between the port... ...
CGCGGCGATCCAGTGCACTTCCTTGTCGTTGTCGAAGAAGAAGGTCAGCCCGACCATCGCCAGAAAGGCACCGCCGAAGCCGGCGATGCCGATATGCGCTTCGGAGACGATCCGTTCGTATTCCGCCGGATTGTTGAGCGATAGCGAAACCGCCTCGAGCGGCCCGACGCGCGCCGCGATGGCGACGATCGCGATCGGGAACACGATCCGCATGCCGAACACGGCGATCAGGATGCCGATGGTAAGAAACCGCTGTTGCCAGACCGGGTCCATGTCGCGCAGCACGGTGGCGTTGACCACCGCATTGTCGAAGCTCAGCGACACTTCGAGAATCGACAGCACGACGACGATCCACAGGATGCCGAGCGTGGCGGTGATCGATCCCGTGCTCGACCAGCCATACCATGCGGCCAGCGCGAAGCAGACCGCGGTGAAGCCGAACGAAAACGTGTAGTAATTGCGGATTGTTTCCATGGTCTGCGCCCGGTTGTCAGCTCTTCGGCTGATAGGTCTGGTCGGGAGTGGGGAAGCTGCGGCCCCGCACTTCCTCGGCATATTGCGCCACGGTCGTTTCGATGACCCCGGCGATGTCGGCATACTTCTTCACGAAGCGCGGGACCCTCTCGAACATGCCCAGCATGTCCTCGGTCACCAGCACCTGCCCGTCGCATTGGGCCGAGGCGCCGATGCCGATGGTGGGGCACGACACTGCACCGGTCGCCTCGATGGCGATGGGTTCGAGCACCCCTTCGAGCACGATGGCAAAGGCGCCCGCCTCGTCGAGGGCGCGCGCATCGCCGACGATCTTCTCGGCCTCGGCGTCGCTGCGGCCGCGCGCGGCATAGCCACCCAGCACATTCACTGCCTGCGGGGTGAGCCCGACATGGCCCATCACCGGGATGCCGCGCTGGTTGAGGAAACTGACCGTTTCCGCCATCTGCGCGCCGCCTTCGAGCTTCACCGCGGCCGCGCCCGATTGCTTGAGCAGGAAGGTCGCGCTTTCGAAGGCCTGCTGGGGCGACTGTTCGTACGACCCGAAAGGCATGTCGACCACGACCACCGAATGATAGCTGCCGCGCACGACCGCCGCGGCGTGGGTGGCCATCATGTCGAGCGTGACGGGGATGGTGGTGGGCAGGCCGTAGATCACCTGCGCCAGCGAATCCCCGACCAGCAGCATATCGCAATGCGCATCGAGCAATTGCGCCTGCCGCGCGGTGTAAGCGGTCAGCATCACCAGCGGCTTGGCGGTTTCCCCATCGGCCTTGTGCGCGCGGATTTTCGGGACCGTCAGCCGCTTCATCGGCTGGGGAGTGGGGTTGGCCCTGCTGGTGCTGGTATCGAGCTGGAAGGTGGTGGACATGGGCACCCACTAGCAAGCACGGGAACGATGGCAAAGCGAAGCTTGGATTCTCGCAAGATTGTGTGTTTAAGGGCGGACATGTGAGGCGCGGCCGGGATCGCCGCGGTTTGAGAGGAACAATCTGAACATGGTCGCCACCACGAGTTCGACGGGCGAGGGCTGGTCCTCGCGCACGGCATTCATCCTTGCCGCGGTGGGGGCCGCGGTCGGGCTGGGCAATATCTGGCGGTTTCCGACGCTGGCGGGCGAGAGCGGGGGCGGCGCATTCGTCATCGTCTACATCGCCTGCGTGTTCCTGCTCGGCCTGCCGCTGGTATTGTCGGAGATATTCATCGGACGCGTGGGCCAGACCGACGCGATCGGCTCGATTCGCCGGGTGGCGGCGCAGTCGCAGGCGAGCCCGGGATGGTCGGTGTTCGGTGCGGTCGGCGCGCTCGCCGCCTTCCTGATCGTGGCGTTCTATTCGGTGGTTGCCGGCTGGGTGCTGTATTACGTCGGGGTGATGGGCAGCGACCTCGCGCAGGCCATAATGGCAGGCGATCCGTTCCGCGGCGCGCTGGCGGGGGAAAGCCGCGAACAGATCCAGCAGCGGCTGGGCGACATGTTCGCCAATCCCGGTCTGCTCCTTGCAGTGCATTTCCTGTTCATGGGGCTGACGCTCTACATCGTTGCGCGCGGCGTCAGCTCGGGCATCGAGAAGGCCGCCACCTACCTTATGCCGGTGTTCTTCGTCCTGCTTGTCGGGCTGGTGATCTATGGCGCGATCGAAGGCGACATCGGCGACGCGGCGGCGTTCCTGTTCACCCCCGACTGGTCGAAACTTACCCCCGAAGTCATGAACTCGGCGCTTGGCCAGGCGCTGTTCTCGCTCTCGCTCGGCGTGGCCGGGCTGATCACTTACGGCTCCTATATCAAGGAAGGCAGCGCGCTCGGCCCGACGGCCGCGATCATCGCGATCGCCGATACCTGCGTGGCGCTGCTTGCCGGCCTGATGATCTTCCCGATCGTCTTCGCAGTCGGGCTCGATCCCGCTGCCGGTCCGACGCTGGTGTTCCAGACGCTGCCCTTCGCCTTCCAGACGATGCCCGGCGGGGCGCTGTTCGGCCTGCTGTTCTTCCTGTTGATCCTGGTCGCCGCGGTCACCAGCTCGATTTCGCTGCTCGAAGTGCCGACCGCCTACGGGATCGGCGAGCGCGGCTGGAGCCGGCCCAAGTCGGCCCTGATCTTCGGTGGCGGTGCGTTCCTGATCGGGATCGCCTGTCTGCTGGGCTACAACGTGTGGTCCGATGTCCGCCCGCTGGGCTTCTGGGACCTGTTCGCGGATACCGATATCCTCGACACGGTCGATGGCTTCACAGGCAAGGTCATGCTGCCCGTCGGGGCGCTGCTGACGTCGATATTCATCGGCTGGAAGGCGGATACGAACTTGCTGCGTACGACCACCGGCCTGTCGCCCCTGGCGTTCGGAATCTGGCGTTTCCTGCTGGCGTGGCTGTGCCCGCTGGCCGTGGCGATCATCCTGGTCACCGGGCTGTTCCCCGCCATTCTCGGCGGCTGAGCGCAGCGCCGCCAGCGGCGGAACCGGGACCGCGCCATTGCGCCGAGCGAACGGGATAGCCGACAAGCGATGCCGGACATGAAAAGGGCCGCCCCCATGTGGGAGCGGCCCTTTGTTTGCCCGGAGGCGAAATCCTAGAGATCGACGCTTTTCGCGTGCTTTTCTTCGGCTTCGTCGACCACGGTCTTGCCCAGCGCCATCTTGGCAGTGGTGAGCAGGCCCAGGTCGCCGTTCCAGATTTCGGCATCGCCGAGATCCATGCGCAGGAACAGGATGTTGGGATCGTCCTTGCCGCCTTCGTACCAGGCTTCGACGAAATTGCTCCAGAACTGGTCGAACCGCTCCTTGCTGGTCTCGCGGGTCAGCGTGCCATCGAAGCGAGCAAAGACCTCGTGGCCCTTGCTCTCGAAAGTGGCCGTCGCGCGGCCGAGCTTGGCAAAATCGCTCTTGGTATGCGTGAAGAACCAGATCGAACTGTTCGCATCCTTGTCGAGCTGCGGGCTCATCGGCACTGCGGTAGAGCTCTGGCCGTCGAGCTGGAGGAAGAGGAAGGGCGAATCTGCCAGTGCCTTCCAGAACTGTTCCTTGAGTTCGTCGGGGTTCCCTGCGGCGTGTTTCATGGTGTCTCCTTGAGTTGGATTTACCCGATCAATGTACGAGCGCGCGGTTCGGTCCCGGATCGTGTGATTGGGGGATGACTGGGTCCGCCGAATTGCGAATCGCTCCGATATGGAACATAAAAGGAACAAACGAGTCGTTCCGTCATGTCCCAGCCCGATCCTGTCTCCTTGCCGTTCACGGCCTTTACCGATGTTGCCGCGCTGTCCGCACGGCGCAGCACGCGGTGGCGCCCCGGGTTGGCGGCACATCAGGGTCTGGCGCTGCACAACGAGGTCTTCGCCTCCACGCGCGAAAGTGCGGGCTGCGCCGCCGCGTTGACGCTGGCGCTCGATGATGCCCGCTGCCTGCCGCGCGAAGCCGGGGACGAAGCGCAGGACCGGCGCAGCGTGCTGTGGGTCCAGACGCGCGAGGCCGCGCGGCGGGTGGGTCGGCCCTATCGCGCCGGCCTGCCACAGACCCTGCAGGGGCGGGTGATCCATGTCCTGGCGGAAAAGGCGGAAGATGCGCTCTTCGCACTGGAAGAAGGATTGCGCTGCCGTGATCTGGCCTTCGTGCTGGGAGAGATCGCCGGCAATCCGAAGGCGCTCGATTTCACTGCCTCGCGCCGGTTGACGCTGGCGAGCGAAAGGCACGGGGTGCCCTTGTTCCTCGTGCGGCTCGATGCCGCGCGCGACCTGTCTTCGGCACGCATGCGCTGGGAAGTCGCCTCGGCCCCTTCGCCTGCGCCGCACTGGAACCAGCGGGCCCCCGGTACTCCCCGCTGGCGGGCGGAGCTGTTCCGCGCGCGCGCGCATGCGCCGGGCGAATGGGTGCTGGGCGAGGAGCAGGGCGGGCTGATGGCCCGCAAGCCGGACGAAGAAACCGGAGAGGCGGCGGCGAACTGGGCGGCCGGGTTGCGCTTGCGCCATCCGCTGCGCCGGGCGTGAGCCTGCAGGAGGCGGGATCATCGCGGTCCCGCCGCATCCTGTCGATCTGGCTGCCCGCGCTGGCGATCGACCGCTGGCGCGTGATGGCGGACGAGCACAGCCGCGTGCTGGACAGGGGGCCGCTGGTGCTGATCGCCGACACGGCGCACGGCCCGCGGATCGAGGCGGTCAACCGTGCGGGGGCCGCTGCCGGCGCGCACAAGGGCATGATGCTCGCCGATGCGCGTACGCTCTGCCCCGAGATCGCCACCGCGCCGAGCGATCCGGCGGGCGATCTCGGCTTTCTCGAGACCCTGGCGATCTGGGCGCAGCGCTGGGGGCCGTGGTCCGCGCTCGATCCGCCCGACGGGCTGCTGGTCGATGTGACTGCGGTGGCGCATCTTTTCGACGGGGAAAACCGGCTGCTTGCCGATGTGCAGCAGGCCTTTGCCCAGCGGCAGCTGGCGGTTCGCACGGCGATTGCGCCAACCGCCGGGGCCGCCTGGGCGCTGGCGCATCATGGCCGCGACGGGGCTGTCGTCGAGGGGACCGAAGCGATCGAACGCGCCCTGTCCGATCTGCCGGTGGCCGCGCTGCGGCTCGACCAGGATGTGGTGACCGTATTGCGCCGGCTGGGGCTCAAGCGGCTGGGCGAGATCGCGACCCTGGGGCGCGATGCGATCCAGCGCCGTTTCCGCAACCGCAAGTCGCCTGCCGCCAACCCGCTGGTCCGGCTCGACCAGCTGCTCGGCCGCGTGCCCGAACCGCTGCTGCCCGTGGTTCCGCAGCAGGTGCCGCTGGTCCAGCGGCGCTTGCTCGAACCGATCCGCCATCGCCAGTTGCTCGATACGGTGGTCACCGATCTGGCCGGGGACATGGCGCGCGAGCTCGAGGGGCAGGGGCAGGGTGCCCGGCGTCTCGAACTGGGGCTGTGGCGCGTCGATGGCGAAGTGGTGGTTCGCCGGCTCGAACTGGCGGCCGCGACACGCGATCCGGAGCATATCGTCCGGCTGTTCGCGGCGCGGCTCGACGATGTGGATGCCGGGTTCGGGATCGAGATGCTGCGCCTGCGGGCCAGCTGGGCGGAACCGCTGGCACTTGCCCAGGACGATATCGAGACCGCGGCGGAAACCCACGGCACGTCGCTGGCGGCCTGTATCGACCGGCTGACCGTCCGTCTCGGAGCGCAGGCGGTTACCCGCCCCGTGCCCTTTGCCAGCCATATTCCCGAGCGCGCGCAGCGCTGGCAGCCGCCGCTCGAACCCGAGGCATCCTCGCAAGGGCAGCTCGCTTTCCATGCGCGCCCGCTCAAGCTGCTCGACAGTCCCGAAAGCATTGCCGTGCTCTATGCGACGCCCGATGGCTATCCGCAGCGGTTTCGCTGGCGCGGGCAAGTGCACGAGGTGGCGCGGGTTGAAGGGCCCGAACGCATCGCGCCTGAATGGTGGCGCGAACGCGGCGGCGCGCGGCTGCGCGACTATTACCGGATCGAGGACGAAGCCGGGCGGCGGTACTGGATCTACCGCCTAGGCATCATCGGCGATGGCCGGGGCGGCCCTCCCGACTGGTACCTGCACGGTTTGTGTGCCTGAAACCGCCTCGATGCATCATTCGACATTGGCAGGGGGCTGCGTGGAACATATATAGAACGAATGGCTACGCAAACCGTCCTTCAGAAGCTCGAGATTCTCGCCGATGCGGCAAAATACGACGCTTCCTGCGCGTCCTCGGGCACGGCCAAACGCACCAGCATGGGCGGCAAGGGAATCGGTTCGACCGAGGGGATGGGCATCTGTCACGCCTACGCACCCGATGGCCGCTGTATCTCGCTGCTCAAGATCCTGCTGACCAATCACTGCGTGTTCGACTGCCATTACTGCGTCAACCGCAAGAGTTCGAACGTCGCGCGGGCGCGGTTCACGCCGCAGGAAGTCGTCGATCTCACGCTGTCCTTCTACCGGCGCAATTACATCGAGGGGCTGTTCCTGTCCTCGGGCATCGTGAAGAACTCGAACCACACGATGGAACAGCTAGTGGAAGTCGCCCGTATCCTGCGGGAAGAACATGATTTTCGCGGGTATATCCATCTCAAGACCATTCCCGAGGCCGATGCCGAGATCGTCCACCAGGCGGGGCTTTATGCCGACCGTGTATCGATCAATGTCGAACTGCCGACCGACAGCGGGCTCACCCGGCTCGCGCCTGACAAGGATGCGCGGCAGATCGAAGGCGCGATGGGCCGGGTCAAGAGCGACATAAGCGAACTGAAAGACGCCAGAAAGCGCTTCAAGCACGCGCCGCGCTTCGCCCCCGCGGGCCAGTCGACGCAGATGATCGTCGGGGCCGATGCCGCGACCGATGCGGACATCGTCGGCAAGGCGAGCCGGCTGTATGACAATTTCCGCCTGCGCCGCGTCTATTACAGCGCCTTCTCGCCGATCCCCGATGCCAGCGCGGTGCTTCCGCTCAAACGCCCGCCGCTGATCCGCGAACACCGGCTCTACCAGTCCGACTGGCTGATGCGGTTCTACGGCTACAAGCCGGTCGAAGTGATGCAGGCGACCGAGGCCGACGGCAACCTGCCGCTCGACATCGATCCCAAGCTCGCCTGGGCGCTCAAATTCCGCGAACAGTTCCCGGTCGATGTCAACCGCGCCACCAAGGAACAATTGCTGCGCGTTCCCGGGCTGGGGGTGAAGGCGGTGGGCAAGATCCTCGCCAGCCGCCGCCATCGCAATCTGCGGCTCGACGATGTGGCGCGGCTGACGCTGTCGGTGACCAAGGTGCGGCCCTTTATCTGCACCGTCGACTGGCGGCCCGTCATGCTGACCGACCGTGCCGACCTGCGCAGCCTGCTCGCGCCCAAGACCGAGCAGCTGGAGCTGTTCACCGCATGAACGTCCTGTTTCCCTTTCCCCGTCATCCCCGCGCAGGCGGGGATCCAGATAACGGCCGTGGCTCGTGCTGCGGACCTTGTCTGGCCCCCTGCCTGCGCAGGGGCGACGGCTTGGGGGTGCTGGTGTGAGCGCGCTCCCGCAGGCCCGGCTCGCCAGCTACCATGTGGTGCACCTGCCCGAGCCGGACGATTTCGAGTTCTGGCGCGAGCAGGCCCGCACGCTGGCGCAATGCGAGGTCCCGCCCGATCGTATCGCCTGGGTCGAGCCGGGCGGCAATGGCGACCTGTTCGCGGCTGCACCGGCTGCGGGAAGCGAACGGGGCATGCCCGTCCCGCCCGCCGATGCGCGGCTGGTGCGCGCGAGCAAGCGCTTCGTGACGCTGGCGCGCAATGCCATCCTCCATTCCGACCCCGAGCGGTTCGCGCTGCTCTATCGCCTGCTGTGGCGGTTGCAGGCGAACGGGCGGATCATGGAGGACAAGGCCGATCCCGATGTGCGCCGGGTGGAGGAGCTGGCCAAGAATGTCCGCCGCGACAGCCACAAGATGCATGCCTTCGTCCGCTTCCGGCTGGTGGAGAACGAAGAGGGGGAAGGCGGCGAGCATTACGTCGCCTGGTTCGAACCCGATCACCATATCCTGCGCGCCAATGCGGGCTTCTTCATGCGGCGCTTTGCGAACATGCGCTGGTCGATCCTGACCCCGCGCGGTTCGCTGCACTGGGACGGGACGACCATGTCCGAAGGCCCGCCGGCCGAGCGGTCCGATGCGCCCGAAGGGGATCCGACGGAGGATCTGTGGCGCAGCTATTACGCCTCGATCTTCAATCCCGCGCGGCTGAAGATCGGCGCGATGCTCAAGGAAATGCCCAAGAAATACTGGAAGAACATGCCCGAGGCTGCGCTCATCCCCGAACTGGTGGCGGGCGCGCAGAACCGCGAGGCGCAGATGGTCGACAAGGGCAAGTCGCTGTTCGCGGACGAGCTGGAGGGCCGGCCCGATACGCTGGCGGCGATCGACAAGGCGATCCATGCCTGCCGCAAATGCCCGATCGGCCAGCTCGACAACCATGCGGTGATGGGCGAGGGGCCGGACGATGCCGTGCTCATGATCGTGGGCGAACAGCCGGGCGACCAGGAGGATTTGGCGGGACGCCCCTTCGTCGGGCCCGCCGGGCAATTGCTCGACGTGCATCTGGAAAAGGCCGGGATCGACCGGCGCGGCGCCTATGTCACCAATACGGTGAAGCATTTCAAATATGTCCAGCGCGGCAAGCGGCGGCTGCACCAGAACCCGGGCGCGAAGGAAATCGACACCTGCCGTTGGTGGATCGAAAGCGAACGCGCGATCGTGCAGCCGAAACTGGTGCTGGCCATGGGCGCCAGTGCGGCGCGCGGGATGCTGGGCAAGACGGTCAGCATCACGAAGGCACGCGGCCGCCCCATCCCGCTCGAGGATGGCAGCGAACTGTGGGTCACCGCGCATCCGTCCTACCTGTTGCGGCTCGATGGGCCCGCGCGGGAGGAACAGGCGCGCCTGTTCGATGCCGACCTTGCCGCGGTGCGTGCACGGCTCGCGGAACTAGCCGCGCCATGATGCCCTCAACTTCTCTCGTCACCCCCGTGAAGGCGGGGGTCCAGCCAAGCTTTCGCCCAGCGGCGCAGGTGGATGGATCCCTGCCTTCGCAGGAATGACGGCGAGACCTGCCCGTCATGCCCGAAAACGATCTCCAGATCCCCAAGCGGACGATCGAGCTCGATCCCGCGAGCATCGAGGCGCCGCCGCGTTCGCCCTTCGTCGAACTCGGACTCGTGTCCTGCTTCAGCTTCCTGCGCGGGGCGTCGGATGCGGTCGACCTGGTGCTGCAGGCGCGGGCGCTGGGTTACGATGCGATCGGGATTGCCGATGCCAATACTATGGCGGGCGTGGTGCGCATTCATACCGAGGCAAAAACGCTTAAACTGAAGCCGCTTATCGGTTGCAGGATAGAAACTGTCGAAGGTCTTGCCTTCCTGGCTTATCCGCGGGATCGCGCCGGCTATGGCCAATTGTGCCGCCTGATCTCGGCCGGACGGATGCGCACGCTCGACGGGGAATGGCAGGCCAAGGGCGCCTGCGACATCAGTCTCGCGATGCTGGCCGGACATACCGGGGATGTGCAGCTGATCCTGCTGCCCCCGCGCGATCTCGACCAGCGCTTCGCCGTGACGGTGCCGAACAATGTCGTCCCCTTTCCGCCCGGCTCCCGGACAAAGGCATCCGAAGGCGGGCAAGCGGATCGGGCGCGTGTGGAAGGAACGCTGTCCGATATCCTGCCGCATATCGCGGCCCAGCTTCCCACCCTTCGCCACCTTGCCGCAAGCTTCCTCTATACCGACAGCGATATCGCGCGGATCGAACGGCTCGATGCGCTCGCCAGGGCGCATGGCCTTGGCATCCTCGCCACCAATGACGTGCATTACGCCACGCCCGACAGGCGCCCGTTGCAGGACGTGATGACCGCGATCCGCCACAAGACCACCGTCGCGGCGGCGGGGCACCTGCTGGAAAGCAATGGCGAACGCTATCTCAAGCCGCCCGCGACCATGATCAGGCTGTTCGAACGCTGGCCGCATGCGATTGCCGCCACGCGCGAAGTGGCCGATGCCTGCGATTTCAGTCTCGACGAACTGGCGTATGAATATCCCGAGGAAATATACCCCGACGGGCAGGCGCCGCAGCAATATCTCACCAGCGAAACGTGGAAAGGGGCCGCCTGGCGCTATCCCGGCGGCGTGCCTGAGACTGTGCGCGAAACGATCGAACGCGAGCTGGCGCTGATCGGCAAGCTCGACCTGGCGCGATATTTCCTCACCATCAAGGATATCGTCGATTATGCGCGCGGGGTCGATCC
>VMHT01044131.1_pt1 | contig 10234 bp, 13 predicted proteins | sample 4693611 | NCBI WGS metagenome assembly VMHT01 (sample SAMN12280063, study PRJNA550983) | marine metagenome | isolation source: seawater sampled from same location over 5 years 0.02-0.2 micron viral filtrate | place: USA: collected off the coast of southern California halfway between the port... ...
CTACACCATAATCAAAAAATCTTTTAGAATTCGCAAATCCTGTATTGTAATCAGAAGTTAGAGCATTATCATAATAATATGGACAACCATTTACTTCAGAACTCTGACAAGCATTAAGAGTTGCTCTAGTCAGACCGACTGCCCAGATATCACCAGCATTTCCTGCTGCGCTACTATTATAATAAACAACAAATGAACCACTTGCCATATTCAGAGGATACTTCTGACCAATTACAGATAAATCACCAACTAATTCTTCGGGGTCTTCTTTTTTTAATACAACTTCAGTTCCAGAAGCAGTAATAACACAATTTAGATCAGCAGTATTTGTAGATACCCAACCACCTTGACCGGCGACAGCAGGAATATTAGTCTTAAGAGTAGAAGCGCTTTGTGAGAATGTATATTTAAATCCCTGGAATTCACCACTACCATTTTTTAATTCAACAGTAGGATATTGATTATCTCTAAGAACATAATTAGGGTGTTGACCAAGACCTGCCATTAGACCTTCTTTAATGTTTCTAGTTAAAGATTGTGGAGATAATGTTTCATTTCCACCTCTTATGAATGTATTCACAGGGAAACCAATATCAAATTCTAAATCAGTTCCGCAACCATTCAGATTATTACCTATATAAACACCGAATTGATTATTCGCAGAAGATAATTGAATATTACCATTTCTTGTAATTTTAAGACTTTCTACGGCAATTTCACTATCTTTTTCAATCTCAAATGTCTGTGATAACATATTAACATATGAAGAAGGGTCATTAATACCAGTAGTATTCACTTCACTTCCTGTTTTCTGTGTATTTGAAGTAATTAAATAAGTCATTTATATAATTATAAAATAAAAAAATATTAATAATTATAAATGTTAAAGAATAAGAAGACATTTGTGAAACCAGTTCTGAATGATAATACACCAAATACTCCATTAAATTTTAATATAAAAAAAAATGTAGAAAATAGTAAAAAAATTAAACCTCAGAATGTATTTGAAGGTTATAAGAAGAATAATAAGAACGCGAAGCGCTGTAATTGTAAGAATTAGCAAGTGAGAATTCTATCTACTCTCTGATTGAAGAAGACACAGAATGCGTGAAGAGTATAATCAATCTTTTTTGTTTCTTTATCAAATGGGTCTTCTTTCATAAATTTTCTTTTGAGGTCGTTTCTATGACTTCTTTTGTTAGTTAATTCAGAAGTATCTATATGACCGAATAGGTCGTCATAGATTAAATCAAAATATTTTTGTTTGATTTTCATATCTACTGTATGAATAGGATTAATTACATTATTCATTATCGCTTTCTTTTTAAGTATCTTTACTTCGTCTTGTTCTTTTTTAGTTTCTTTATCTACAGAAATCTTTTCTATTTTATTTCCATTCAGATATTTTTTACAATATAATTGAATAGCATTAAGTTTCCAATTCATTTCTTTTGTAATTATGAATTCAGCAACACCTTCGTCTATGACTTCACCAGTTGTTGTATTGATTTCAGGAAGGTCAGAACTGGGGAAATTCTGTTCTAATAAGAGTTGTGAAATATAATATAATGAAATGATTTCACATTTATTCATATTCATTTGCGTAGATTTAATATTAAATGTGAATTCATTAGATATGTAATATTCTAAGATTTCTAAACAATAGAATTTTTTGACTGCTGTCTTGATTGCGTCTTTCATATTGAACATTCCTACTAACAAATGATACACATTATGTTTTTCTTCTTCGTGTTCTTTAAAGAACTTTAAGAATGGATTTCCATTCATTACACCTTTGAATGTAGGATATGTCATAGAAGAATGTTCGTCGTCTATATCGTCTCTAATAGACATATGTTCTTCTATATCTAATTCTTCTTTGAAAATCATTTCTAAATGATTATTCATATTATCTAAGTATAATTTACTGGACATTTTCTTTTCTTTTAATATATATTATATTCTTTTCTTTAAATGTATTTTAAACTTATAAATGAATATTTTAAACTATTTTTTCTTTTTACAAATTTTAAATTTATTTCCAGAATATATGAATTGAAATTTGTATTCTTAATGAATTGTTTAAACTTACAAAAAAATACTTTAAAATTTCAAATTTAAACCAAGAATTTTTATGAATTCATATTTTACATTTCGTTATCTGAAATGAAATATAAATCTTCGTCTTCATACATTTCTATAATTGTCCATTCGTGTTCTTCTTTTAAATATTCTATGATTTCATATAAATCTTCGTGTTGAGATACTTCTTCTTCTTTTAATTCTACATATTTATCTCTAATAAATTGTTCATTTACTATATCAAATCCTGTTTCAGACCCACGCCATAATACATTCTCAGATTTGTCTACTATTTTTTTTAAATGAAGAAACTCTTCATAAATATATTCAGAATATTCATAATAATAATCATTTATTATACTGAAAATTTGTTCTATATCTTCTACTTCTAATTGAGACCAATAACAAGGATCCGTTAATGAACTTCCCGCTCTTTCATTTATATTCATATTTAAATCTGGAAGAACTTCTTTATATAAATGAAGTCTGATTTTTAATTCGTCATTTTGTTTCCTATGAATAAGAATTTCTTTTTCTTGTCTTATAATTATGTCTTCTTTTTCACCCAGTTCTTCAGTAAGGTTCTGAACGATATCAAATGCTTGTTCCATTGTATTCTTTTTAAATTATATTTCTTTTTACAAATTTTTCAAATTTATTTTGAGAATTTTTTATGAATTCATTAAGTTTATTCTTAAAGAATAATATCTAATATTAATTATATGAAAATAGCAATTTTAATTCCTTCTAAATCTATGAAGAAATGGAAAAATCTGAATGATAGTTATTTAATGAAATATTTAATTCCTTCATTAATGAATACAATTACACCTGAACATAAATATACAATCTATTATGCTATAGACGATAATGATAAATTGTATTCAAAATTACAGACAAGAAAAAAAATATTAAATAAAGATACTTACAAACATTTTAATAAGAATATTGATATGAATATAAAAATATTATCTACAAAAAAAATAGAGAAAGGAAATGTAGTAGGATACTGGAATATGTTATTTGAAGAAGCATATAATGACGGAAATGAATATTTTGTTCAATCAGGAGACGATATTCTTTATCATACAAAGAACTGGTTGAATTTATGTATATATCATTTAATTTTAAATATAGATTATGGTGTATCTACTCCACAAGATATAAGAAACCCAAATCTTATGACACAATCAGTAGTATCTAGGAAACATATGGAAATCTTCGGATATTATTATCCACCTGAACTGAAATCCTGGTTTTGTGATAACTGGATTACAGATATATATAAACATTCTTTAGGTGTGATACCTCGTTGTTCATTAGAAAATAAAGGAGGTGAACCAAGATATACTCCACCTGACTGGGAAATTACAAAAAAATTATGTCAATCTCTTGTAGAAAGAGACCAACCCAAATTAATAAATTTTATGAATAATAAATGTATTCTTTAATTCACTGACATATTTACAAGAACTGAAAATGCTTTCATAGTTGCTTCAATATGACATAATTTTTCTTTTAATACTTTATTTTCTTCTTTATATTTTTCAATATATTCGTCTTTCTTATCTAATTTTAAATTCATTTTTTCTTTTTCTTTTAATTCTTTAATTTCTTTTTCTAATCCGACTACCTGACTACCCCAATTACCACTTTCTTCTTTTATTGCTCCTTCAAAATATTTAATTGTTTCTTTAAGTTCTTCATTTTCTTGTTGTAATTCATTATTAATTTTAAAATGACCTTCAATTTGAGATTTTAATTCAGCAATTTCATTATTAAAATTATTATCATTTTGAACAGAAGGTTCTAGTTCAATAGGAAGTGCTCCAGAAGGAACATTATTTGTATGACTTCCATTGCTGGCATTTTTTTCTTCTAATTCTTTAATTTTATTTATAGAATTACCAAGTTTCTCAGATAGATCAGCAATGAGATTATTTGCTTCATATTTATCTTCATATAATTTTTTAATGACAGCAATTTTAGATAATTTGTATTCAGGGGTTTCTTTAATGTTATTCATATTCTTATAATATATAATATATTCTTCTTTTTAAATATAAACTTATAAATTTCAAATTTAAATCAAGAATTTTTATTGTTTCATATTACAAGGAATGATATCAGTAATATCGCCTTCTTTTTCGCAATCAAATGAAATTCTAAATTTACCGTGTTTAATCTGAAATTGTGGAATACAATTCTTTTTGAATGTATTTTTTAATTGTAATTTATTATGAATTAATGGAGAAATTTTAGGTTCAATCGGATCACCGCCTTGTTCTTTAATGACAATATTAAATATAGTAATAGCAGTTCTTACAGAAAAAATATCTCCGTGGTCTTTAATTTTTAAGCAATCGTCATAAACTTCGTCAAAATCATTATATTTAGTTTTATTGAAATCATATCCAGATTTACAAAATTGAATAATATTTCTAGCAATATCATTAATTCTTCTTTTATCAGCACCAGAACAAGAAGCAGGATTTTCACCTAAATAATTAATGAATTCTTTTTTATTAGAAAATGGAAATGTAGGACTATAAAATTTAATTTCGTGATTACAAGAATTTAAATAATTAGTAAGAAGAACTAAAATCTTTTCTTTAGTATGAAGATATGGTTGAAAAATATCCATATTAGAATTATTAATCATTCCTACGAGTGATTTTTTTGTATGACCTTCGTGTATATATATTTCATTTTCTAAATCCATATAAAATATCATTTAAAAAAAATATTTAAATATAACTTATTATAATATATTAGAAAGAATTATGAATTCAGAATATCCATATTCAAATAAAGAATTAAAAAAAATTATAGAAACTCATTTACATAAACAAGCATATAGAAGGGAATATTATAAAAATAAATATCATTCAGATTTAAAATATAAAAATTATATGAAAGATTATAATAAAATAAGATATGAAGAAAGAAAATTCGTAGCACAATATACAAATGATAATTATGAAGAATTATCTAATAAGAAAGCGTGTAATCTATATAACTGGTTTCATAAACGCGAAAGAACCGAAGAATTCCAAGAAAAATGCCCAGAAGATTATAAAATCTATTCTGAATATATGAAATCTAATACTTAAGATAAGTTCAAACTTATAAATAGATATTTTAAAGAATAAATTAAAAATAATAATTTATTTGAAAATAAAAAAATAATATGAATAAAAATTAAAATCTGAGCAAATTGTTTAAACTTATATATTTAAATTTTAAACTGTTCTTAAGTATCAATCAGAACATATTCATTATCTATTTCAAGAATATCAGATATTAATTTTTTTAATTCACCAGTGATTTCTAAATCAATTTTATTATCTTCTTTCATAAACATATCTTTCGGAATTGTATTTTCATTATGACAAATACAACACATACATTTATCTATTTCAAGAAGACCCACATTATCTTCATTAAAATCTGCCATTTTACTTCCTTCTCCCTGACTACTATTTTTAAATCCACCCATAGACCTCCAGTGTTTCTTAGTGAATAACATACACGCTTCGTGAATTTGCCTTTTACTTCCACAACGAATTGCGTGAGATACAAAATTATGATACGGATATAAGAATAACATTTGATTACTTCCGACACAAGAATAATTTCCTAATTTCATTTCATATATAGCATATGATAACCATTCAGGAAGATAAATATCGTCGCTATCCATACAAGCAATAATTTTATATGAAGCAATCTTTACTAAATTATTTCTTTTCGCTCCGATTGTTCTTTTATGTTTTCTATAGTAATAATTTAATTTAATAGGATATATTAATTTTTTTAATGTTTCTTTTTCATTATTATCTTTTAAGAAAGGTTCAGTTCCGTCGTCGTCTATACATAATTCTAATTTTTCTTTAGGATATTGTTGTCCTAATATATTATTCAAAATTAATGATTTAAATTTATTTCTATTATAAATCGGCATACATATAGATATATTCGGAATTTCATTCATATATATATATTCTACAAATAAATTTGAAAAAATAATCTTAAATAAATAAATTTGATTTAAAGATAAAAAATCTTATATATATATATTACAAATGGAAATTTTCAAACAAAGATTATCCGAATACAAAAAATCTAATGGAGAACATTTAACTTCTAAATCACAAGAATTATATTATAATAATATTCGTATGATTGTTGAGAAACACGGACTTGATTGGAAAATTGAAAGTCTTAAAAAATATTTAACTCTATTTGAAGTCCCTACAAAATTATCTTACATAAATTCAATCTTAACTTATATGACCGTAATGGGATACACTAAACAACAACAATCTTCTTATAAAAATTATAAATCAGAATTAGAAATTCTCAAAGAACAAGCACCAGTTGTAAATCCTAAGAAAGAGAAACACCTCGCAGAATGGAGCGAAATTATAGAATGGAGACAAAAAATATCCGACCATAATAATTCTAAAAAAAAATTAACTTATTCAGATTTAATGACTGAAGTCATTTTACATTTATACACTTCATTTCCACGCAGAAATGAAATCGCTGATTTAAAATATCATAAAGTAAGCGCTTCAGATTTACAAATAAATTTAGATTATAGTCCAGAAAAAAATGAAAATATGTTAATTCATAATACTCACGAAAGTGAATTCACATTAGTATTCGTAGATTACAAAACGAATGGAACTTATGGAACTCAAGAATATATTATATCTGAACCCATTCCTTCTGCTTCTCACACGAATTCCGCTAAATTACATTCATTATTAACTGCCTGGACTAAAATGAATAAAGAAAGAGAAATTCTTTTCTATCAACCCCGTGATCAAAATCAACCTCTAAGTAGATTAAATCTTTCAAAATTACTTCAGCGTTCTTCTATGAAATGGATACAAAAATCCGTATCTACTGATAGAATTAGAAAGGCATACGCAGGTCAGAATAAAGAAGCAATCGCGCAACTAGAAGAAACCGCAGGAATGTTATCTCATTCAGTATCTACTAATATGAAACATTATAATGTTAAAAAATAAAAATTATTTTCTATTAATATTTTAAATGAATGAAATCTTAAATTTTGAATATCCAAGAAATACTTCTAGGTGTCATACAAAATATGGGAAAGGAAATGATAAAGAAGAAGTTCATAGAGGAATGGCATTAGGTCTCATAAATGTAAGAAAATGTAATCAAGGTGGTCCGAATAACAATCTTCCACAACAAAATTGTCTTCTTCTTAAAAAAAAAAAATTTATAAATCTTTTTAATTCTACTAATGAATGGTTTCAGAAATCATATCCTTATTATTTTAATTATACAACTATTCAATATAATAAGAATAATCAATGCGCGAAACATATAGACGGAAAGAATGTAGGAGAAAGTATCATTGTAGGATTAGGTGATTATGAAGGAGGAAGATTAATCATTTATAATTATGAAGGAAAAGATAAAGTATTCATAGATATAAAAAATAAATTCTTTAAATTTAATGGAAGCAAATATTATCACGAAACAGAACCATTCACAGGAAATAGAATTACATTAGTCTTTTTTAATATTAATTAATAACAGAATGAATAAGAATGAATAGCGGGACCTCCACGCGTCTTATATTTATAAAGGTGAAGTCTTACTCGCGGTTCTAATAATTCTTTTCTACGAAGATATTTTTTTCTCATTACTATCTGAAGACAATGAATTCCATATAAATTATATACGCCTTTTTCTTTGAAATCATAATGATTTCTTTTACTCCACATAGCATTGAATAATAACATTTTATCTATTCCTATTTTATAATTATTCTTTTCATATTTAATTCTCATAAGACTATCTACACATTTATTTCTTTTTGTGTGTTCTTTAAAGAAACCTTTAGAGACCCATTCACCACATTTACATTCTTTATATCCAGGACAATTAATCTTCTGAGCGCGGGTCTTAACAGCACGACACATATATTCTAAATCAGGGTGATTTTTATGATACCAACCAGTTTCAGTAATATTATTCACTAAACCTTGTAATTCAGCGATTTGTGTTCTTAAGATTTGATTTTCATTATTCATTCTTGTGAATTCATTTTTAATACTATTATGAAGTGTCGCATTCATTTTAGATAATTCATTGAAAGCATATTCATTAATATGAACTTGTTCTTCTGAAGAAAATGCTCCAGATAATGTTTCTACTTTAGTTTGTAATTGTTCTATAAGATTAACCACAACAAGTTCTTGTCTTTGTGCCATTCTTTTGTATTCTTTTGTATTCTTTTGTATTCTTTTGTATTCTTTGTTCTTCTTCTTAGATTTAAATTTGTTTAAAGCAAATTTTCAAATTTTTTTTTTTACATTATATTTTGTTCAGAATGAATTCAGAATATTTAATTCTTTCATTCTTTAGAGTTCCCGCCATATGAAAAATTAACTGTCCATTCTTAGATTTAAAATGTTGTAATCTTCCATAATGATACACATATGAATGATTTTTAATATCTAATGTATTATTATTCCAAAGATATCCGAATACACCCTGTTCCCACCAATTCTTATTTATAGTTTTACTACTTCTAATCCATTTCTGAATGAATTCTTTAGAATATTCACTATTTTTAACTATGAATATCCCAGTATTAATATTAGGTGTGATATCAGCACTCCATATGAAATCTTTATCTTCGTGCCCAGTAATATAGTGTTCAAGAAGATATTCATTTCCACAAAAATGTGCGTCGGCGTCTATCCAGACATAATAATCACATTCATTTTTTTCTAATAATTCTTTGATCATAAATATTTTATTGAAAGCAGAATGCTTATCTGTATATTTTTTATCAGAAAAAATGAAATCATAATTATTTTCATTACAATATTTTTCATTTCTTTTTCTAAATAAATCCGCGTATTCTTTTATGTTTTCGTCATACCACATACAGACTAGAATTCTATTCATTTCTTATATAATATAAATATAAATATATATTTAAATATGAATTCTAATACTTAAGATAAGTTTAAAATACTAAATAAATACTTTAAAATATAAATTAAAAATAATAATTATTTATTAAATAAAAAAATAATATGAATAGAAATTAAAATCTGAACAAATTGTTTAAACATTAAAGAACTAATTTTAAACTTACACAATTCTTATATACTATTTACGAACTAAATGGGGTTCTGAATGAATATGATATCTATCACGAATAAATTTAGGAATGAAAGCAGGAAGACACCATTCTAAGAATGGGTGTGAAGCGAAATCATTTCCGAAACACCATTCGCCTTCGTCTTCTTCGTCTTCGTCCCATTCAGGATTTATAACCATTCCGAATTCTACAAGAAGTGTTGTGAAATAAGTGAAATCATAACAATATTTATCTTCTTCTTCATTAATTCGTGTTCCTGGACCATACGCTTCTCCGAGATATTCTTGTGTAATTTCTTCCCATTCTTCTTCACTGGGTTCATACACACCCACTTCTAAATGAACACCGTGAAGACCTGTATTCATATTCGGATTTCTGATACACCATTTACAGTGTTCATATAATTCTTGTTTCGTAATGATTATCACAGAACCGCGAAGAAGTAAATATTCTTCGGGAACTGCGAAGTCCATTACATTGTTCCTAAGATCAGAAAGAACATTATTAAATTTAAGAAGACAGTTTCGTTCTTCTTTTGTTTCGTGTAATTGTTTCTTAAGAACAGCGATTTCTTTTTCGTGTTCTATTATTGTATCTTCTTTAGTTCCCAGTTCTTCTGTAAGATTTTCTACCATTGTGAACGCGTCTTCCATTGTGTTCATTCTTTTTTTTAATTTACAATTCTTTAAAGCAAATTTTCAAATTTAAACCAAGAATTTTTTATGAATTCATTTTTTTCATATGAATTCATATTAAAAAATGAATTCTTCTGGAAATAAATTTGAAAAATGAATGGAAAGAACACAAATTTTAAAAAAAGAACAAGAATGGAACAAGCATTCGCAATGATTGAGAAACTATCTGAAGAACTGGCAATGAAAGAAGAACGAATTATGAAATTAGAAGAGAAAGAACGAAAATACAATCTGAATAAACACGAAGACTTCATTAAAGGGTGGGAATTCAGAAGACAAATACAAATAAGAACCATTC